>Ga0207141_10146_pt1 | contig 22412 bp, 21 predicted proteins | sample Alteio_BWMinHeat_5_FD_153553 | JGI IMG/M metagenome (GOLD analysis project Ga0207141, IMG submission 153553) | Enriched cells from forest soil in Barre Woods Harvard Forest LTER site, Petersham, Massachusetts, United States -... | ecosystem: Environmental > Terrestrial > Soil > Temperate forest >... | reverse complement strand
CGGCTGCCAATCTCGAAAGCGCCGCGGGCAGTTCGCCCGACGCTGAGGACATTCCGAATGATGCGGCCAAGCTGACTATGGCCGAGTCTCTCTATCAGAAAGTGTTGGCTGCCCAAGAAAAACACTTTGGAACGGACAATGTCCGCCTGGTCGATGTACTGGAAAGCCTGGCTCGTGTTTTTCGAGCGGAAGGAAATAATGCCCAGGCGGAGCAATCTCACATGCGGGCAATCAGCATCATTGAGAAGAGTTTCGGGCCGGAAGATCCAAAACTTGTCGAGCCCCTCCATCAAATGGCTGAATTGAGAACCGAGGGCGGAGATTATTCCGAAGCCGAGAAACTTTACCAGAGGGCCTTGCATATTGACGAACAGAAACTCGGAGCGGCAGATCCTTCGCTCGGCCCACTGCTCGTGGGATACGCGGCCTTATTGGAGAAAATGCACAGGCCCGACCAGGCAAACGAATTGACGAAGAGAGCGGTTTCGTTGCCCAAGCCTCGCACCGCGACGGCCGCTCCCATCCGCCCGAACGCCGCCCTTGCGCCATACGTACTCCGATTTGAGAGAGCAGTCTCCGACCGATATTCAGGTGTTCGCCAAACTTGTGTGTTGGTGCAGGCGGACGGCAAGTTCCGCATTGAAGAACAGGAGCATGCGGACGGAAAGGGCGCTTCCCCCATCGTTCCGACGCCAAGGATGCCCGACGGCGGCATGGTGGATTCCGGGGCGCCGCAGGAAAGACTGGATGATCGCGCCGGAAGGAGTCTGCGTTCTGCCAAGGTGTTCGAAGACTCGGTTGACGCCGATACGATGCAACAGCTCCGTGCGATTCTCTCGGCAAAAGGCCTTCGCGATCTCCATGGCATTTATCCTCAGCGCGGAGGTGTGGATTACTACGGAACTGAAAAGATCGCCGTCTCGGTCCCCAGAGATGACGGGGTGCAAACCTTTGGCTTTCCCGATTTGTATACCCGCCAACCTTTCGACAATGCCTTGAAGCCGCTCTTCAAATGGGTGAACACCACAGAAAAACACAAGGGCGCAGCCGTCAAGGCGGCCGTGGCAACCAGTTGCTCGCCTGATTCGCTGCAACCTGCCGCGGTTCCATCGATTTCCCAGATCCAAAAACCTGTGGTGAACGCGCCCACCAAAACGGAGGCTCCCGCGGACAAGACTTCGGCCGCGAACTCGACGCCCGAGCACACACCAACCATTAAGGTTGCAGTGAATCTGGTACCGGTCCGAGTGGTCGTGCGCGATCCTCAGGGACGGGCTGTTGGAAATCTCCGGCAGGAAGATTTCGAGGTTCTCGACAACCATCAGCCCCAGATCATTACCAGATTTTCCGTGGAGCGCTCCGGAGACCAAGCGGGTGGGCCACCAGGAGTCTCTAGCGGCATACCTGGGGAAGTACCTGCAGAGAAATCGGCGGCAGCCGAGCGTTATATGGCATATCTCTTCGACGACGTACACTTCAGCGCTGTCGAGCTCACTCAGGTACGAGAGGCTGCCATGCGCCGTCTCGGCGCCGTGCAAGCAGGCGACCGAGCCGGAATCTTTACCACGTCTGCCCAGACCACGCTCGACTTTACCAGCGATGTTGTTAAGTTGCAGGAGGCCCTGCTCCACATCACGCCGCACCCTCTGGCCAGCTCAGGGGGCAAGGATTGTCCCGACATCGATCCTTATATGGCGTACCTGATTTGGAGCAAGAAAGATGAAGACGCGCTGGCCGTTGCGACCGAGGACGCGCTGGTTTGTGCGTTCGGCAGTGACGCAAAGAGGGCGGGAGTGGCTGCGGAGGTCATGGCGCGATCAACTGCGCAGCAGCAAGTTGCCGCCAGCGACCTGCAAGCCCAGGCGGTGCTGCGGGCCTTTAGAAATGTCCTGCTCAAGCTTGTGGCCCTTCCCGGGCAGCGCATGATTGTGCTGGTTTCGCCAGGATTTGTCAGTCCCGGACGGGAGCATGACTTTGCTCAGTTGATCGACCTCGCGCTCCGCGCCAACGTTATCATTAGCACTTTGGATGCCCGCGGTCTTTTCAACGTAGACTCTTCCGTCGCCGACGCCAGGCCGGGAGTCGATATCGCCGTTACCAAGATTCAGTATCGGCGCGAAAGTGCCGCAGCCAGCACCGATGTGCTCGCCTCCCTAGCCGAGGGTACCGGCGGGAACTTCTTTCACAACAGTAACGACATGGATGAGGGTTTTAAACGCATCGCCGCACCCGAGTATTCCTACTTACTCGGATTTTCGCCTGCAGACTTGAAGCCGGATGGAAGCTTCCATCAGTTGAACGTGACCCTCAAAAGCTCGGAGAAGCTGACTGTCCAGATGCGAAAGGGCTATTACGCTCCCAAGCCAGCTGCGTCGATACCCGCTGCACCGCAAGGAAAGACCACAGCCAATTAGCCTGTTTTTTCGCCGCGGCACACTTCTTAGCCGGCTTTCGTAAAGCCGGGGTGGCGGCCAAATAAAGAGTCGACGAAAAAGCGGGGAGTGCACACTAAACTAGGGTACACTTATTACGTATGAAAAACGTTACCCTTAGCGCTGACGAAAACCTGATTGAGCAGGCGCGGCTGGTGGCACGATCACAGCATAAGACCCTGAACGCAGCCTTTCGGGAATGGCTGGAGCAATATGCCGCGCAAGCGGGGGGCGGTGTGGCCGTCGATGCGCTCATGCGGCGTCTCCGCCACGTTCGTTCGACTGGCCCCTATACCCGGAACCAAATGAATGAGCGGTAGATTCTTTCTCGACACGAATATCTTTGTCTACACCTTCGACGCCAACGCGCCTGCGAAAGCCAGAAAGGCCGTACGTCTCGTGCGAGACGCGGTCGACACCGGGAAGGGAATCGTAAGCTATCAGGTCGTGCAGGAATTCTTCAATGTTGCCTTGCGGTGCTTCGCCCAGCCGATGGGCGTCACCGAGGCGGAACAGTATCTGATCACGGTATTTCGTCCCCTGTTAGCAATCCATTCTTCGCCCGCTCTGTATGTCGAAGCCATGCGGATCGCGGGTAAATATCGCTTGGCGTGGTATGACTCGATCGTCGTCGCCTCCGCGCTCGAAGGCCACTGCGATACGCTTTACAGCGAGGACTTTCAGCACGGGCGGGAGCTTGAGGGCTTGCGAATCGAGAATCCGTTTGACGCGGGCTAACTGCGCCTAGTCTTTGCCGTTTATGGGTTCGATTCCTAATTCAGTCCCGAACTGTCTCGTCAGAAGCTCTTTCTTCTGCGCTTCCTCGATTCGCTCGATCCCGGCTGTCTGAGTTTACCTGTGATGAACGCGATCATATTCAGTTCCGAGACGGCTACTAGGGTGGTTAATTTCGACCAACGACTAGCGGCTTCCCTACGCGAAGCGCACTTTCACGTCCGGACCTTTTTCCAGATGGATGCTGTCGATGAACCGCACCTTACCAGTGCGGTAGGTCAGGATCACAGACGAGGTTCGTGTGCCTTCGCCGAAGAAGCGGACGCCTTTCAGCAACGCGCCTTCAGTTACGCCGGTGGCGGCGAAGATCAATTGCTTGCCGGGAGCGAGATCCTCGGCTTCGTAGATTTTGTTTTTGTCTTTAATGCCCATGCGGGCAATACGTTCTTCCAACTCGGGCTTATCGATGACCAGCCGGCCGAGCATGTATCCGTTTAAGCAGCGAATTGCGGCAGCTGTGATTACGCCTTCCGGAGCGCCGCCTGAGCCCATGACGGCGTGCACACCGGTGCCGATGACGGCAGCCGCGATGCCGGCGGAGAGATCGCCATCTCCAATCAGACGAATACGGGCGCCAGCGGCGCGGATATCGGCAATCAGCTTCTCATGTCGCGGGCGATCGAGCACGATTACGACCAGGTCTTCGACGTCACGGTCCAGTCGCTTGGCGATGTTCTTCAGATTGTCAGGAACCGGAGCATCCAAGTCCACCGCATCTTTGCAGGAAGGGCCGACCACAATTTTTTCCATGTAGCAATCGGGAGCGTTCAGCAATCCACCGCGCTCGGAAGCTGCCAGCACCGTAATTGCGCCGGGCGCTCCGGTGGCGCAAAGGTTGGTTCCTTCGAGAGGATCGACCGCAATATCGACGTCCGGAACTTCGCGGCCGTCGGGAAATTCCGCGCCTACCTTCTCTCCGATATAAAGCATGGGAGCCTCATCGCGCTCACCCTCGCCGATCACGATAGTGCCGCGCATGGGAATGCTGTCCATGGTTTGGCGCATGGCTTCGGTGGCAACCTGGTCCGACAGTTTGCGCTCGCCTTGGCCCATGGTGCGGGCCGAAGCGATGGCTGCGGTTTCCACAACACGCAGAAATCTTGAAGCCAGATCACTCTCGATGTTTTGACCAAAACTCCTGACTTTGCTTTCAGGCCGGGTATGAGTAGCCATTAGAGCCTCCAAAAGAACAGGACAGAGACTATAGCGCGAAGCGGGGCGCAAAGGGAAGGCGAGGGCGAACCTACGGATGACATGTGGCCCATACTGGCGAACACTGATAAAATTGCTGAGTTACTTCGCAGTTTCCACAAAAGTGGGGCTATAGCTCAGTTGGGAGAGCGCATCGTTCGCAACGATGAGGTCGTCGGTTCGAGCCCGACTAGCTCCACCATATTTTCAATCACTTCCAGACCCCGCTTGACCCGAATCTGTCACACTCTGTCACAAAAAACTCAGCCGCCGGTGTTCGTCTGACACTTTCGACCCACTGAGTTCGAGTAGAAACGATTCGATCGAAGCTCTAACTCCGATGTGCGATTACGCGTTCCAAGTCGGCGAGAGATGGGCCGGAAAACATTTTCCAACCCTTCAGGAGCGGAGCTGAGGGTTGTCTCGTTCAAGGCCTAATGACAATGAAAAAAGCAAAAAACAAGAGGAGCCCGGGGAAGCCTGTCAACCACGGCCGGCACGAGTACCAGTGCAAGATCTGCTCGCACCCTCAGCGGGAAGAGATCGAGAGGGAGTTCGTCAACTGGGTCAGCCCCTCAAAAATTGCAACTGAATATTCTGTCAGTCGCGATTCCGTCTATCGCCACGCAAATGCTTTCGGTCTGATGGAGAAGCGACGCCGGAATGTTCGTATCGCCCTAGAGCGAATCATCGAGAAGGCGGGGGACGTCGAAGTGAACGCGGCTGCCGTGGTGAGCGCGATCAGTGCCTACGCGCGAATCAACAGCCGCGGCGAATGGGTCGAGCGTAACGAAACCGTCAACTTGAATGCTTTGTTCGAGCGGATGAGTGAACAAGAGATGGACCGTTACGCAAAGGAGGGCACTCTGCCGGATTGGTTCGAGACGACCATAGGTGCAACTCAGGACGACAGTCCAGGAGGATCAAATGGAGTGTAAACCGTTGAACGGAAATGGGGAACAAGAGCGACCACCCGCGACAAAGTTGAAGCCAGCAGACTTCCCCCTAGGATCGCCGCAATCTAGGGCCGCGGCACGTGCCATGCTGCAGGCACGGAAGGCACAAGATGTGCGCGACAAAATCTGGGAACGTTGTGGGCAGAATATTGCTTCGTTCGAGGCAGGCCCGCTGCTATGGCTCACGGAGTACACGTACACCGAAGACACACACTGGCTCAAGAAGGGAACCAATCCGATTGCGCGTTTCCCGAAGAAAGACTTCTTTGTGGACGTTGCCGACAAGATGTTGAAGGACGATCTTCTGTTTATCCCGAAATCACGGGAAATGATGACCTCGTGGTTGTCATGCGGGTATATCTCCTGGATGACGCAGTGGTTCCCGAAAATCCAGTGGGTGATGCAGACCGAGAAAGAGGACAAGGTCATCGAGTTGGTGAACTATTGCCGCATCCTCTACTTGCGACAAGACGACTGGATGCAGGAACGCAACCCGTTAATCGTGGACAACACCACACATCTGAAGCGTGCGAACGGAAGCGAGATCATCGGAGTTCCCAAGGGAGCCAACCAGTTCCGTTTGTATCACCCCTATGGTGTGATGTTCGACGAAGCCGCATTCCTGCCCGAGTTCATGGCGGCCTACAGCACGGTCAAGCCTGTGGCAAAGCGAATCCTGGCTGTCAGTTCAGCGGCGCTTGGCGCGTTTGCCGATGAGTGCGAGCAGGTCGGCGAAGAATAGAATGAGTTGATTTGATGATTGACCACACCAACTTCCAGTAGCTGGCGCCGCACATAGGAGAAAGCTCGATGCAATCCACAACGACTTCGACTAGGAAGTCCGCGAAGCTCTCTTCGACGAAGTCGACGGAACTGACGCTGCAAGGGTGGCAGCGCGTGAAGGACGCGCTCACCTTCGCAAGAGCGGACGATCAGAAGCGGCACTCCAGGCCCCGCAGCTTCGGCTCACACAGCGGGGCTGTGGCGCAGGACCAGCAAGAGTGAACTAGTTTTCAAGTGCCGAAAGGACCTGAACGAGCTTGACTCATCGCCTGCTGCACGCGTCTGATCATCCCCGCAGGAGCCACGCTGAGCGTCCCTCCCAAAGCGAAGAGCGTTCTTAGCGACGGGCTTTTCTCGCCTCGTTCGAGCTGCCCGATGTACGTGCGGTGAAAACCACTCCGTGCTGCGAGCTCTTCTTGCGAAAGTGATCGCCGCTCGCGAATTCTCCGCAAAACACGGCCAAAAGCAATTTCCGGTGAGATTGCTTCCCGTCTTGTTGCCGTGTCCGAATTGGCCATCGGCCACAAGAGTGCGGCATTGACGACTATAGTATCGACCGACTATAGTCATCATGCGGAAAAACAATCGTCCGTTTGCCGAGGGGAAAAGTTCAAATTTCTTGAATGAAGGTGGTAGGCCCCCCGCAGTTAAGGAGAAGAAGCCGATGCGATCCTTTACTCCTTTTATTCAAGAGTCCAGGAGTTTAACGAACCCGAGGGTACTCATGCCGCAAGAATGGCAGCGCGTGAAGGCGGCACTAGACTTCGCGAGATCCGACGATCAAGGGCGTGCAGCTCGGAGCAGCGCAGTCGACAAGCCACAGAAAAAACCTGCGTCGCGACTACGAACCATTCTTGTCGTAAGCACCTGCAGTTTGTTGATAGGTTTCGCAGCTGGACGGTATACATCTGCCAAGCCTTCTTCAAACGCCCAGAATGAGCTTAGCGGTGTATCCGTCGACTGCTACGACAAGAATGGAAACCTGCTTTCCAACAAATACGCCGATCTTGGCTTTATTCCGTTGGGGTGTGGACCTGGACAGACCGCAAGACTGCATCAATCCAATCCTCCCGTGACAATCAAACCCTAACCGGCAACAAAGCCTCTCGACTCGAGAAACATGCAGATTTTTCCCGAAGTTCAGTTTCAAGACGCAGACCACTTCCTCACTTGTGAGCCGCGAGATCGGGATCGACGCGATAGTCCTTCGCCAGGAGAAGGGAAACCCATGCGGGAACGACCGGGAAATAGACGTTACCTTACCATCGGGCGTAACTACCACTACCAACTTCACGACCCCGTGGAGATTGGTCTTGCGTGCGAGCTCCGGGTATGAGCGTAATGGGGATTTTTCAACAGGCCGCTCAAGGGCACATGTGAAATCGGCCGATGTATCGCCGAATGAGCCTATTCTGCCCGTCGAAAACGAGAATGATGTTTAGCTGTTCGCCGCACGGGAACTGCCAAGCCTCGGTAGGATGACGGGACGATACGACATGCTCACCGGGATTCGCGGCAATCTTGATTCCAGAAGCGTCCCAGAGTAACGGAGCTGCTGATTCCTGCAGCCACTCGCGGTACTCGATTCCCTCCTGCGATAGCCCGGCACGAACGTCCTCAACACGGGCACCCTGCGGCGTTAACTGGTCTAGACGCGATTCAAGCTGTTCTAGCTGCCGATACCCGTGAGGCGAGCAGAGGTAAACGAAATACGCTGCCGCCAAGCACGCAATCACTAACACGCCCGTTCGCCAAGGATGCAGCCTGAACCACGATTTATGGATTAGGATTGTCACACCACCATATGGGTAGGGTGCAGTTGTTTCCGCAGCGTTCGGCTGCCAGTATCAGAACGCAGACCGGGAGCGCTCTTGCAGGTCCACCTGTCGAAATCAGGCGATTTCGCTCATTGAGGGGGTTTTGAGCGTAATGGCGATTTTTCGCCAATCATTGTCGCGCCTTGTCCTAGGTGTCGGAGGCACCAGAGTCGTCGTTGCCCTTCGACGATGATGCCCTGAGGATAAGAAAAAGCAAGCCCGTCAACGGTAAGCCGCAGACTATGGCAACAATTCCGCCGACAACCGAATGAAACTTCACTAAGCCGAACACGAAATCGACCACGGCGCAAATTGAAAAGAAAACAAGAGGGGTGCGAGGGTTCATCTGACCACGCATTATGCCCCACAATCTTGGCGGTTCACCATCGAAAACGGCTAGGGGGAAGATGAGTGCTATCGCGATTTTTCGCCAAATGAAGGAACAAAGTCTCCCTTCGACCAGAGTAGAATGCGAACGTCGTAAGGTGAGAGGAGGATGGCCGTGGTCTATTGCAGAGCAAGGGTAAGGCGAGTTTTGACGGTCGTCTCCATCGCTCTCACTCTTTGTCTTACAGCCCACGGTTCGCCCAAATACAAAGTTCTTCACTCCTTCAACGGCTCCGACGGATCAGCCCCGTGGGCGGGTGTAATTCTAGATAGCAGGCGAAATGTATACGGAACCACCGTCGCCGGTGGCGGCGGCGCCGGATGCGGCGAAGAGGGGTGCGGAGCTGTTTTCGAGCTCACGCCAAATTCCAAAGGGGGGTGGGTGGAAAGTATTCTCTATAACTTTCCATTAGGCAATGGCGACGGATTTGATGTCCATGGGAGCTTGCTCCTGGACGCATCCGGAAACCTGTACGGTACTACAGTAAACGGCGGTCAGACAGGCTGCGGGCGCACTTGCGGCACGGTCTACGAGCTTATGCCGACGGCAAGCGGTTGGCAGCAGACGACGCTCCTGGAGTTTAACCTCAGTGACGGCGCAGAACCCTACGCAGGCGTCGTCATGGATTCTGCGGGAAATCTCTACGGCACAGCTCCAGGCGGGGGCCCGAACACTGGCGGGGTGGCCTACGAGCTCAGCCCTGGCTCCGGCGGGTGGAATGAGACCGTTCTCAACGGCTTCCACATTTCCTACTACGGCAAACCCGCGCCGGGAGGATCGGCACCCTACGCCGGACTGATTCTAGGCGCGTCGGGAAACCTCTACGGCACTACCTACGAGGGCGGCGCCGCGTGCGCCAGCGGCTGCGGTGTGGTGTACGAACTGACGCCCGCCTCCGGGGGCGGTTGGAACGAAACTGTGTTGCACACCTTCGGCAACAACGTCACCGACGGAGTCACTCCCGGCTGGGGAGCGTTGTTCATGGATAGCTCCGGCGCCCTTTATGGCACAACGCAAGGCGGAGGGTCCTACGGGGGTGTGGTGTTCAAGCTCACGCCCAAGGCCAATGGCCGCTGGAAGGAGACCATCCTTCACGATTTCGACCCCAGCGCATACGGGCCCAACGCCGGCGTGGTCATGGACAAATCCGGCAACCTCTACGGCAGCACAGGCAATGGCGGCTTCCAAGATTGCGGTGTAATCTACAAACTCGCCCCCAAACCGAAGGACAAATGGAAATACACCGTCCTACACATCTTCAACGGCACAGACGGCTGCATCCCCGAGGGCAATCTCGTCCTTGACAAAAAAGGCAACCTCTACGGCGGCACCGTCGGCGGCGGCGCCTACAGCAACGGCGCCGTCTTCAAACTCACGCCGTGATGCCGAAGGATGGCCCATCCTAACCGGGAGCTAATTCGACGTTGCGGTGGGAATCGCCGTTTCCCGCTGCCGGTCAGCTGGGGTTTTGAGCGTAATGGGGATATTTCGACAGTAACATTCTTGTCTGCTCTGTGACTCCTTGCCATCAATGCTGCTCAAGATGCGGCCAATTGCATGGATAGGAGCCTCGCCCGTGTAGTATGATTCGCTGCGCCTTCCGAAGAGCGGTTTCGGCAACCCCCCAAGGCGACCCCGGGAAACGGAATCCGGTCAGACAAGTTTTAACGCTGGAGGTTAGTCGTGAAGCGAATCAGCATCTTGGTTTTGGGTCTATGTGCGTGTTTCATGTCGGTAGCATGGGGCCAGCCGTCAGCCGCCACAGTCCGCGACTGGAGACAGTTCCACCGGCTCGACATGCAGCGGATGAACCCATTTGAGAATGTACTCAACGTCCACAATGTTGGCAAGCTGGGCTTGAAATGGAGCTACGACACTGGCGTCGGTGACTTCGGTGTGGCTGCCTCGCCCGCGGTGGCGAATGGTGTGGTGTATGTCGGCTCGGACGTCGTCGACGACGGGAGCGTTTACGCGCTTGACGCCAGCACCGGAGCTCTGCTCTGGAGCTACGCCACCGGCGACGGCGTGTTCTCCTCCCCCGCGGTAGCGAACGGGGTGATGTATGTCGGCTCGTTCGACAACAACGTGTACGCGCTGAACGCCAAGACCGGCGCTAAACTGTGGAGCTATACCACCGGCCAAATCGTGCAGTCCTCGCCAGCGGTGGTGGAAGGGGTGGTGTACATCGGTTCGTTCGACAACAGCGTGTACGCACTGAACGCCAGCACTGGCGCCCTGCTCTGGAGTTACCCCACCGCCGGCTATGTGGCTTCCTCGCCCGCAGTGGCGAATGGGGTGGTGTACGTCGGCTCGTTCGACAACAGCGTGTACGCGCTGAACGCCAAGACCGGCGCTAAACTGTGGAGCTACGCCATCGCCCAAGTGTTTGCCTCGCCCGCGGTGGCGAATGGGGTAGTGTATGTCGGCTCGGACGTTGACGACGGGAGCGTGTACGCGCTTGACGCCAGCACCGGAGCTCTACTCTGGAGCTACGCCACTGGCGGCCAAGTGTATTCCTCGCCAGCGGTGGCGAATGGGGTAGTGTATGTGGGCTCGGACGACGGCAAAGTGTACGCGTTGAACGCCAAGACCGGCGTCAAACTCTGGAGCTACCCCGCCGGCGTTGTGTTTTCCTCGCCCGCGGTAGCGAATGGGGTAGTGTATGTCGGCTCGGGCGACTTCAACGTGTATGCGCTAAACGCCAAGACCGGAGTCAAATTGTGGAGCTACGCCACTGGGGGCTATGTGATGTCCTCGCCCGCGGTGGTGAATGGGGTGGTGTACGTCGGCTCGGGCGACAGCAAGGTGTACGCCTTCGGCCTACAGTAAAGTCAGAAGCGACGTAATGGAGAAACAAAGGCATTTCCAGACCGCGGCTCATTGGGCCTCTGCGCCCCGAGTTCAAGCTCAAGGAGGCCCGAGCCGGATGCACGTTGTGGGCGCTGAAGTCTGAGGCTTGCAGCGACAACTGTCGCCACCAGGCGATAAGCGCAAGTTTGCGCCGCCTGTTCGCCGGTCAGCTGGGGGTTTGAGCGTAATGGCGATTTTTCGCCAAATGAAGGAACACAATCTCCCTTCGACCAGAGTAGAATGCGAACGTCCTAAGGCGAGAGGAGGATGGCCGTGGCGTATGTCAGAGCAAGCGTAGGCCGAGTTTTGACGGTCATTTCCCTCGCTCTAGGATTTTGTGTTACTGCGGAGAGCGCCCCGAAATACAAGGTTCTGCACAGTTTCATGGGGAGTGACGGGTCGGGTCCCTACGGCGGCGTAGTCCTGCGGGCAGGCGACTTGTACGGGACCACAGCCGGGGGCGGAGCTGGGAAGTGCGGCCTTTACCACTGTGGCGCGGTGTTCCAGCTAACGCCGCATGCAAATGCCAAGTGGACCGGAAGTGTGCTGTATAGCTTTCAAGGCGGCAGCGGCGATGGCAGCGATCCTCTAGGCAATCTGGTCTTTGATGCCGCAGGCAATCTCTATGGCACTACGGACGGCGGTGGCGCCTATAACTACGGCACGGTCTTCGAGCTAACGCAGGGCTCAGACGGCTGGAAGGAAAGTACTCTCTACAGTTTTGGGACGCAGAATGGGGACGGGGGCCGACCCACGTCCGGCCTAGTTGTCGATCAGGCGGGAAATCTGTACGGCACAGCGTCAAACGGGGGCAGCTACAACGGAGGCACAGTCTTCGAGCTTAGGCCTGGCTCGGGCGGGTGGAGGGAAACGGTCCTTTACGCCTTCGCCTCCCAACGGAACGACGGGGCTGGCCCCTACGCCAGCCTGATCTTTGATGCCGAGGGAAACCTCTACGGCACAACCATCGGCGGCGGCAACCAATGCGGCAGCTCAAGCTGCGGCACCGTGTATGAGCTGACGCCGACCTCATCCGGCTGGAAGGAAATCGTGGTGCATCGCTTCGACATTAACGGCACGGATGGGATCACTCCCGGAAGTGGTGCCTTGTTCATCGACGGCCACGGCAGCCTCTATGGGACGACGGAGACGGGAGGGTGCTGCGGGGGTGTGGTGTATAAGCTCACGCCCCAGGCCAATGGCCGATGGAAAGAGACCATTCTTTATGCCTTCCAGGGCGGCGCCAGGGGAAATCAGCCCTACGCCGGAGTGGTAATGGATAAGTCTGGCAATCTTTACGGCACCACCGACGGCGGTGGGAACTCCTCGGGCTGCGGCGGGATCTACAAACTCGCTCCCGAGCCCAAGGGCAAGTGGAAGTACACTGTTCTTCACAGGTTTTCGGGCGATGACGGCTGCGCACCCGCAGGTAATCTTGTGCTCGACCAGAAAGGCAACCTCTACGGCGGAACCGTCCTCGGCGGCACCACCGGCAACGGCGTCATCTTCGGACTTACGCCGTGATGCCGAAGGATGGCCCATCCTAATGGGTGCTTAGTCGGCGTTGGGGGTGGGAATCGCGGTTTACCGCGCTGCAAGAAGTGATCCTAGCTTATAACTGTCGCAAACAGGCCGTTACACTCAAATCCCCCAGAGCCGGGATCAACGAGTGCAATTGGGATTTCTCGACAGTTAGGCGAACGGGTTGGTTGAACGCCTCGCTGCTAGCGCGCTCTTGCCATCGTGACTACGGAGTCAGCTTCCAGACCGTTCCGCAGCCGATGTTGCCACCCATCAATGTTGTGCCATACAAATTGCCCTTTGTGTCCCGGATCACGCCTCCCATGGGGTTTGCGCCGTCTGATGGATATCCTGCGAAGCTGTGCAGCAGAGTTAGCGCGCCTTTCGTATTCAGTTCGTACACCGTTCCAAGGCCGTAAGTGCCGCCGCCATAAGTGTCGCCATAGAGATTGCCAGTCGCGTCCATAATTACGCCTGTGTAGGGACCGGCTCCGTCCGACGATCCACCAGCGAAGTTGTGTAGAACGGTCTCGGTGCCCTTCGAGCTCACCTTCCACACGATTCCATGGTGGTGGGAACCGCACTGCCGGGTGGTACCGTAAAGATTGTCATTCTTGTCCATCGCTGGAGTTCCGTAGGGATAGCAGCCGTCCCTCGTTCCCCCAATGAAGTTGTGTAATACGGTCAATGTCCCGTTCGGGCTTAGCTTGTACACCATTCCCTCATTGGAAGCTCCGCCTTCCTCAGTGACGCCGTAGAGGTTGCCCTTCGCGTCCCTGAGCAAACTTGTGTATGTGGGATATGCCCCGTCCGATGGGTATCCCGTGAAGCTGTGCAGGACCGTCTCGGTGCCGGTCGTGCTCAGCGTGAATACCGTTCCGTTGCCAGGAGAGCCGCCGTACTGAGTGGTGCCGTATAGGTTGCCCGCTTTGTCCCGGAGCAAACCTCCGGCGGGATATTGCCCATCCGATGATCCGTTGAACTTGTACAGCACTGTCTCAGTATCGCTCGTATCCAGCTTGAAGACCGTTCCGCCGTTGTATAGACCACCAAAGTATGTGGTGCCGTAGAGATTCCCTGCGGCGTCCCCGATCAAACCTGCGTAGGGAAGTAACCCGTCAGCGCCACCGGGCAAACTGTACACAGTTTCCTTGCCGCTGGTATCGACCTGGAATACCACGCCGCACCCGTACGGTGGGTTGCAGTTTGAATCGCCGCCAAGATTGGTGGTGCCGTAAAGATTGCCTTTCGCGTTCCGAGCCAAACCTCCGTAGGGTTTTGTCCCGTCCGGCGAACCGGCGAAGCTGTGAAGTACGGTGAAAGTCTGCGTCTGTGCCGCTCGGGTTGTAACCATCCCTAACGCAAGCATGACCGCAAAAGTTAGCGTCGCCCCTGCCGTTCCCAGACGCATCCTCGAAATGCTTTGTTGCAGTGTGTTGGTCACCGTAGTTCCTCACTGTTAGCGCCAACCATCCTACCCCTCCGGAACGAGATGGCCAAGAGACTTTCGGCTCGCGTGAATGATGGGGATGTCGGGATTGGCGTCCTTCCAGAGGATCAGAAAGTCTTTGTAGGCGGCGTGGACGCGGACGCGAAATTGTCATTGCTTTGTAAAATCTCCGCGAAGTGGCGCTTTCTCCGTGACTTTCCGTTCGATCCAAACCATAATGCCTGCGGCTGGCAGACAGACGATTCATGGCGTCCTCCTAGGTTTCTCCCGACCAAGGTGCCGACTTCTAAGGAGAATCATATGGATTCGAGAATGCAAAATCATCGGGAATGGGTTAAGCGCGCTCGGCTTCGGCTGGTAGACCCTGGACCCACATTGCCGGCGGTGTTAATGCTGACATTGGCTTTGGCCAGCCTGGCTCCGGCTCAAACCTTCACCGTTCTCTATAGTTTTTCCACTCCGAACGACCCGTCCACAACCCTGGTTCAGGATGATCAGGGCAACCTGTATGGCACCACGATTGGGGACGACGGCAGCCCCGGCACAGTGTTCAAGCTGGATACTGGGCGACATCTCACGACGCTGTACACCTTCACCGGAGGGAGCGACGGAGGCAGGCCCAACCCGGAACTGGTCCGTGATAGCGCGGGGAACTTCTTCGGCACTACAAACCAGGGAGGCAGCAAGGGCGCCGGCGTCATATTTAAGTTGGCCGCAGCTGGGGGCGAGAGCGTTTTGTATAACTTCTGCTCGCAAACTAACTGTCTGGACGGAGGCTCGCCGCGCGCCGGAGTGATTCGCGACGCAAACGGCAACCTCTATGGCACAACGCTCATGGGTGGCAGCAACGACGGCGGGGTGGTGTACAAGCTTGAACCCAACGGCAAATACACTCCGCTGCACGGATTTCGTGGCGGTAAGGACGGAACGAATCCTTTTGCGGTACTGGCACGGGACCGTGCAGGCATTCTTTACGGAACTACGCCAATGGGTGGCCAGGCCGGCAACGGAGGGTGCAACCATGGGCCGCCGGGCTGTGGCGTGGTATTCAAAGTGGATCCCACAGGCAAGGAAACGCTGCTGCATTCGTTTGCCTGGGGAACGGACGGGGTGGGTCCTTTTGGTGGGGTGGTTTTGGACTCGGCGGGCAATGTCTATGGCGCGACTTTCATCGGTGGGAACCATGGCTGCCAAGCCAACCCGCCTCCTCCGCCCCGTGGCTGCGGAACCGTTTATAAGATCGATAAGACGGGCAAGGAGAGCATTCTTTATCGCTGGAAGGCCGGCTCTCCGGCCGAATACGATCCCATGGCCGGTCTGGTTCGCGACAGGCACGGCAATCTGTATGGCACCACAAAGTACGGAGGGAATTTCAGTTGCGGTGGGGGCACCGGCTGCGGAACTGTATTCAAGCTCGATCCCCAGGGCAAACTAACCGTTCTGCATACGTTCACCGGAGGGGCCGACGGGGCCGTACCCGCTTTCAGGTTGCTCCTGGATCGGCACGGCAACCTCTTTGGTACTACCGTGGGCGCCGGTGGACTTGCGAGGATATTCAAAATCACCCCGTAGCATCGCGATCAGGAGGGCTGGCCCATGCCCCCTCCAGACGCCACAAGTGCTACGCTTCCGGCCCGGAATGTCAAGAACGAGAAAGGGGGAATTCCTCTGTAGCTGTTGAAACATCCCCATGGCGCTCATTGACCCCTGCGCTGGTGGTTTTGAGTGTAGCGGCCTGTTTTCGGAAGTTATTCCAGCGGAGCTTTCACGTGGGCCGAAAGACTCTTGGCCATCTCGCGCCGGAGGGATAGGATGGTTCAGCCTGTCCGGCGAGCGGTCCCCGGAGCGGAGGTCATTGTGTGCGACCCAAACGTCTTCTCTTATCAGCCCTGATTGCGCTTCTCGCGAGCTTCTGGGCGTTCCCGCCCAGCGCATGGGCCGCGCCAAAATACAAAGTCCTGCATGCCTTCGGCAACGGTGAGGACGGCGCAGGAACCTGGGGGAGTCTCCTCCTGGACGCCAAAGGGAATTTGTACGGCACAACTAGCGGCGGGGGACTTTACACCTACGGCACGGTCTTCGAGTTGAGGCCCAAATCAAATGGCAAGTGGAGCGAAAGCATACTGTATAACTTTGAGAAAGACGGAATTGACGGCTGTACGTCCACGGGCGGCTTAATTATCGACACCTTGGGGGACCTTTACGGCACCTCGGGGCGCTGCGGCCAAGACGGCTACGGCGCGGTATTCAAGTTGACGCCCGGCTCGGGCGGCTGGACGGAGAGCGTGCTGTTTAGCTTCGATCGCACCGACGGCGGCGACCCCTACGCCGGCGTCGTAATGGACAAGAAGGGCAACCTTTACGGCACAGCTGCCTTCGTCTTCGAATTGACGCCGGGCTCCGGCGGCTGGACCGAAAGCGTGATTGACGACTTCTCGGGCCACAACGACGGGAGCGGACCCTTCGCCGGCGTGATCCTAGACGCGACGGGCGACCTCTACGGCACCACAGAGGGGGGCGGAGCCCACACCTTTGGCACCGTCTACAAACTTACGGCAGCAGAAGGCGGGGGATGGAAAGAAACAATCCTCCACGATTTCAGCGGCAGGGACGGGCAATGGCCGGGGGATGGAGCGCTGTTCATGGATGGCGCCGGCGCCCTCTACGGCACCACGACTAACGGCGGCTGCTGCGGGGGGGTTGTGTACAAGCTCACGCACAAGGCCAACGGGAATTGGAAGGAGACCGTGCTTTATGACTTTAAGCAAGGCGCCGGCGGGTGGATTCCGGGTGGGGGCGTAGTCATGGACAAGAACGGCAGCCTCTACGGCACCACGACCGGCGGCGGCAGCCCGCAGTGCGGATGTGGCGTGGTGTATAAGCTCTCGCCGAAAGAGCACGGCAAGTGGAAATACACCGTCCTGCACACCTTCATAGGCAGCGATGGAGCCCAACCCGCCGCCAACCTGATCCTCGGCGACAACGGCAATCTGTACGGCACCGCCGCCACCGCCGGCCCCTACGGAGCTGGCGTCGTCTTCGAGGTCACCCCGTAGCTCAGCCGTTCTTAGTATGGTGATCTGAGCAAACATCCCAAGAGGGTGACAGCCACCTTGTCTCAGGATTTGAGTTCAGCTTCCCCCATTTTGGCGTAATATCCCAATATCGCTTATTGACCTCGCGACCGTGGGGTTTTGAGCGAAATCGCCTGTTCTTGTCAAGGGTGGCAAGTCGAGGGCTGTTCAAAAAGGCGGAAATTGGTAAACGCTAAGAAACTCCACGACTTAATTGACGTAAAAATGTCGCGCAACATTTGCCATGTGACTACGTGCTAATATTGGACTCTATTTGACTAGGTGGATGAGAATAACATGCGCTCAAATTCCGCTCCATTAGCGGTTCTCGTCCTGTTCGCCGCATGTTGCAGTGCTGCGCAATCTGGTTGGGAACCTTCGCCGGATACCAAAATTCTAGAACGACCGAGAGCGACTGAAACTCAGACCATCTTACTCCGCCTAGGCAGTAGAAACGATTCGAACCAATCAACAGCAATTCTGGATAACCCATTTATTCAGCAGGATGAACGAAGCGACGCACGGCCGTTACACTCATTGAGGGTTCTGAGTGTAGCAAAAACCCTCTGGAACTCGGCGGTGTAACTCGTTGCTGTGCAAGCACGCAGAACAGGCTGAAGGGCCGTAGCAAATACAAGTGTTTCTGCCACGCTTTTTCCAGTTCGACAACACTTGAAAGAAGAAACACTGATTGGCGAAAGGTATACGATTCAGGAAGTGGACGAGGGCCGCAAGCGCGTTTTGCTGATTGCTGCCGCGATTCTTGCTGCGCGAAAGTTGACGCAGTACGAAGGCGGAGCGCGGTCCCGGCGACGGTCAGCGCCGTCGCAGATGGAGTTCGCTGGGCGGAAGAAATCATGCGGGCGATTGATTCACGCTGGCCCGCGAAGTAACTCAGAATGAATAGTTCGCTACAATGGGACCTCAGAGGTCCGGCGTTTATGAACACCAAAACCGTCGTCGAGCAATCACAATTGCGGGGGGCTAATAATGATGCCTTCCTTCAGAAAGTCGCAACCGTTTATCTCGATGGCGATGAATATAGAGTTCTGGCTCCGCCCAAGGCTGTCGGTGAAGCCCTCGACTGGATAGAGCACTTCAGTGTGCGTCAGCCAAACAAGGAGAGTTTCCACTCGGAAATATTGGTTGAGGGTGCGTTTCGCATCCTTGCAATCAAGCTTGTGAGGGAAGAGCTTGAAAAAATGAAGACCGCCGCTCGCATCTCATCTCGGGAGCGAAACCGAAAGTCAAGGCTTCGTGAACTTCTGGACGATTTCTCGCGTTTCCGCATGTGCGGACCCGGCGACGACCCCGATGAACAGACTAATGTGATCGAGTCTTACAGGTATATGTTGATTAACATAAAGGCTTTAAGCCGGGGAGTTTTGTCAAGCGACGTATGTGAACAACTCGAACTGGTACCGAGCGACATCGAGAGCGTCTACAACGTCTATGAGTCGAAAGCGCATCTCGATGCGGTGTGCATTGACATCGATGCCGAATTAAGCGATCCGACGACTCCGAGTTCCACAGCTCCACGAACTTCTTTGGTCGCTTCAAAATTGATTGAAGACCTCAGCAAGGTGAAGTCCGACCAGTTTGATGTTACGAAGTTGACGGGGTACTGCAAAGAAATAAACTCAAGCTTTTACCACGGGAATGTTGTTGGCTGTTTGCTTCTCATGAGAACAGTACTCAATCACGTGCCTCCAGTGTTCGGCCACAGGAACTTCGGCGAGGTCACTGCAAATGCAGGAAAAAGCATCAAGGACAACTTGGAGCATCTGGAGAGCGGATTGAGAAAGCTGGCGGACCTCTATGCCCATCAGCCAATTAGAAAAAAGGAGCAGTATCCCACGAAGAGTCAGGTCGAACCGTTTAGGCCCCAGTTCGAGGTGCTCCTTCATGAGGTGCTCGGCAGACTACAACCCGCCACACCATCAATCGATTCCTGATGGGAGGTGTTATGCGCTACTTGCTCCTTGTGTGTTTGCTTCCGGTCGTCTTGGTCGCTTCCGTGCCTCCGCCGGAAGAGAACCTTAACTTGGGCGCAAGCGGTAATGATTTTTTGCGAGTATGCGAACATGCGGAACATGCGACCGTCGTGTACGGAGTTTGTTCGGCCTACGCCAATGGCGTGATTGACGGCTACGACTACGCCTTCGCTTTGCTACAGGCCCAGCGCCATGAATCAGTAAAGGGCGCGTTCTGCCCGCCGGATGAAATCACCAGAGGACAACAATACATGGTCGCGTTGAAGTTCATGAAGGACCACCCGGAGCAGGCCCATAGAGTTGCGAGCGCCCTCATCGCAGAAGCCTTGGTTGATGCCTTCCCCTGTTCGCAGCCAAAAGCACCTGCACCCGCGCCGAACAAATGAACGGCTCCCACGCAGTCGCGCTCGGCGTGCAGATATTGCAGGGCCTTCTGACGCCAGTGGTTGCCATCGTCGCTGTCTACATCGCATGGCAGCAGTGGAAGGCCAACGAGCGGAAGTTTAAGTTCGAGCAGTACGAGCGACGGCTGCCATCTACCAAGAGGTGCTGGGCGTCCTGACTCTTGTGATTCGAGACTTCAATCCTGAGTTCGTCGACCTGCAAAAGTTTCGCACCGCGGCGCAAACAACACCACTTTTCAGCAGAACGGCGACGAAGAGGGCGACAAGGGCGTCTGAAGGTCACATTTCCGCCCACCGATATGCTCTGGAACGTTCGCGAGATGCACCTTCGCCATCCCGATGGCCACGTGTTCCGCTCGGCAGGGGATTCGAGGCCGAAAAGTGGAAAACCCAAGCTGTCAATGAGTTCTATGGCGATTTTCAACAACAATCATTGGTATGTGGCCCTGTTGCCGAGGCAGCGACGGTGTTTGCCGGAACTTGAGCTCCGCAAAAATCACTAATGTCATCCAGCTTGATGGGGGAGATCAGAAAATCCTGCGCGAACAACCTGTACTTCCTGCGAGCAACCCTCATATCATCCGACCCGAGTTTGTCTGTGCCAAGATCAAAGCGTTGTCGGCTCCCGAACAAACAAACCTGCCAGCACACGGGGAAATACAGCAGCGTATCCTGGTGCTGCAATGCGTCAGCTTCCGACACGCCTGGCATCGTCTCAGCTAGAAACGGAGCTTCGCTCGCGACGAACGGTTCAGAAATAGATTCAGTGTATCGGAGTGCCCAATTTAGATCCCGCAATGAAACTCCGTTTTTCTGAACCTCCTCACGCATGTGGGAGATCGTCCGATTCTTAATAAACGCAGCGGGGGGTGGGCTAGCCTCCATTGACGTGAGCGTGATCTTGTTGCCATCGACCTTTGCGACCGTCCAAGTCGGCATGGCCTTTCCTTCAGCTTCCTTTTGGGCGAAGTACAGCGGCGACCGAGCGCGTAACATGTCCATATATCGCAACAAGAAGTCCAAATGCTTCGTCCAGTTACGGAAGGCCTTTTTTCTCAAGGAAAGGAGCTTTTCCCTGACGATGGGGAACTCGTTTTCAAGCTCTAAGAAAGTTTCGTCTGCCGAAGGCAGGCTCTCAAGTTCCGGCCCTTCTCCCGCGTAGTCATAAAAGCCACTGACGAATCCGACAGCCTTGGTGCTCCGCTCGGCCCATTGCTTGGAGGCAATGTCAAGTTTCCAGAGAGGTTTATCTTCGTTTTCGCGTGCAGGATCTATAAACCCCCGGAGGTATCCTTGGGGAAGATAGTGATCGCGTCTGCCCTTCTGCGTGCTCACGATATTCCCATTTTATCGCCGAAACCTCGGCAGAAGTGGCGGGAGCCGGGTTGAGAGGGAGGTAAGTTACGGCGTATAGAACGAGGTTTTCCCTTGGAATGCAGCATTCGGGGTTAGTGCTGGGCCTAGGTTAGAGGCTGGTTATCACAATGTAGCTCACGGATTGATTGCCTGCGGAGCCGTTGCGATTTTCTCTACAACACGAACTTGGGTGGTGTCTTGCGCTCGACAGGTTTTTTCACACTTGTTTCGAGGGTCTTGATAGTCAAAGCAAGTCACAGAAAATTGCGCTAGAACGTTATATGCTCCCGCTGCCGGGAATTTGACCTTCAGCGTTCCTGCGATCGCCCAATACGTCCAAGGTACGAAGTCATGAAGTCGAGTGATCGTCGGCCCCCAATCTACTGTGCCTTGAAAGTCCTTAATCGACTGTTTCCGGCAGATCTGAGAACCATCGTATCGAAACAAAAACTCTTCATTCGGGGCTGCGGTGTATGGCCCATTTGGAAAGGCAATTTGGGTGTTTTGGGAACACTCGCACCCTCCTCCCCGTTCCCATTGGTAACTAGTTTCCGAAGTCGGCGTGAAATCGATTGGGACGTAGTCAAGTCGCCAAGTAACAGAATTCATTGAATCGCTTTCTAATAAATATCCCCAAGTAAGGCTGGTTGTGGCCAGTCGTCCTTCGGGGTTCGAACGTCGTAATTTCGCGGACTTTTGGAGAATAGAGATCGAGGACTCTTCGCTCGATCAGATTAGGGAGTGGACTTCACATCACATTCAAAAACGCTCATCGTGGAACACATTCGTTTCAGAAATTGAGGATCGAGTTGATCTGCGCCAGATGGTGGGCACTCCATTAACGCCCGCTTCGTCAACGCATTGCACAAGGAAGTTCCTATCCGTTTCCTTGCCGATCAAATGAAATCCACAAGCCGTAACCGGATAGCGTCCTAGCAATCCGTGGCTGTCAGCTTTGCAAGGACTGCCGTCAGGCGCGACGCTTTTGTGTTCGGGATGCCAAAACACTCACTGCGCGACTTGCTGCTGATTGACCCGGTTGCTACATGCGATTAGATTGTGTCCAATGTGCTTTGCTTCGACGAGAACGCTGATGCCTGTTGCAAGGCCGTTCATCGTGTGCTGCTTGACTCTACCTCTGCTGGGACAGGAACCGCAGGTATCGTTACCATCCTTGAACAGCCTCTCCGGCGATGAACAAACAATGGTCGAATCAGCGTGCCAGACAAAACGCAGGTTCGATGGTCCTGCCGCCTACTATGGCTGCCTCCGACAACAAATCAATGCACTGGAAGCGAATCCCAGCAAGCCCTCCCTACGGGGGCTCTCCGGCGATGAACAAACAATGGTCGAATTAGCGTGCCGGACAAAACGCAGGTTCGATGGTCCTGCCGCCTACTA
>Ga0207141_10145_pt1 | contig 22415 bp, 15 predicted proteins | sample Alteio_BWMinHeat_5_FD_153553 | JGI IMG/M metagenome (GOLD analysis project Ga0207141, IMG submission 153553) | Enriched cells from forest soil in Barre Woods Harvard Forest LTER site, Petersham, Massachusetts, United States -... | ecosystem: Environmental > Terrestrial > Soil > Temperate forest >... | reverse complement strand
CCCAGGCCAGCCCAAATTCTGGCACGTCTCCGTCGGGGCAACCGTCCTGGGCGCAGAAGCTGTAAAGCACGTTTTCACTCCAGCCACCGGCGCCCGGCGACAGCTCAAAAACGTCGCCCTTGCCATAGGCGCCCGGACCCCATTCTCCGTAAAGATTGCCCGCGCTGTCCAAGAGCAGGCCGTCGGAGCCGGAGTTGTAAATCACCTGGAAGCTCCAGCCGGTGGCCGAGGCCGAGCCGGGCGACAGCTGGAAGATCGCGATGTTGCTGCTGCCGTAAACGTCGCCCGCCGAATCCAAGACCGGCGTGCTCTGAGGGAGCGACCCATCGGAGCAGCGACCTCCCCCCTTGCAGAAGCTATGCAGAATCTTTTCGCTCCATTTTCCGCCCGCGCGGGGAGCGAGCTTGAATACTGTGCCTTCTCCGTACGCTCCCCCCCCGATGGTCACTCCGTAGAGATTGCCTTTCGCGTCGAGCACAAGGCCTGCAAACACTCCTCCGCCGTCCGGCTTCCCCGCAAAGGAGTGTAAGATCTTGAAGTTGCTCTTTGCCCAGGTCGGTGAGACCGCGAGAAGGGCCGTGGCCAAGACAACCAGGAATCTGCGACGCATGGTGCGCCTCCGTAGCGGGGCGGGCTCCGCTCATGCCGCTACTGAGTTTACCTCCAATTTTCACTTCTGGCGCAACGGGCTCTGGCTCCGACGATGTCAGAGCCCGCCGCAGTCTTTTACGGTCTAATCGTTGTCAATCGCATCGTTGTCGGGGTCCAGAATTGGGCCGTTATAGTTCATAAAATAGTTGGCATCGTAGCCCTGCCACGCTGGTGGAATGACTATCTGTTGAAAATGACGCGCGGTGGTGAGAGGAAAGAAATCAGCCAGAGGAACGTTCAGCGGCTGCGGCCTGTAGTCGGGAGCGAAGAAGTCTGCAAACTGGTACTGCGGATTAATCTGCGGTGGTATTCCAGGAGTTGCTCCCGTCCGGATTCCGGCATGGGCTGTTGCCTACGGAGTTGATGATGTCCGCCGGACCCCAGCGGGGCGAAAGATTATCGGCGGCGAAGATTTTTTCAATCCCCAAGGTTACGGTTTGATGGGCTGTCTTTCCATAACGCAAAAAGGCCGCCAAAAATGGCGGCCTTCTCTCGTCGCGCTCTGCGATTAAAAACTCAATCGCCTAAAACCGGCTCAGCCTCCTCGACCTTGGGCTTAGAAGATGTCAACGCACCTAACGGAATGAACCCGTTCTCCGCGACCACCGGCTTCTCCTGCAAAACGACTTCCCGATAGAGCGCAGCCATGCGCGCATTGTAAGCCGCATCATCCTTCTGCGGACCCCGCGCAGCCGCCTGTTTCGCATCCCGCGCCCGCAACTTCTCTTCGCGAGAGTTCTTGGCAATGCCCAGCTTGTCCAGATCATGCTGCTCTTCGTTGGTCACCAACTCATCCTTCAGCAGCAGCGAGTGCGCGGTAGATTCCATCTTCACATTCTTGCCACCCGCGAAGATCTCATGCCGTCCGTGCTCCTCATACCACTTGGTAAGGGTCGCGGTCATGTGCATCTTCTCGATAATGTTTCGCCATCCCACCCCGGTGTTATAAGCGCAGAAGGAAATCTCACCTTCCTGCGTAGCGTAAGGGATAATGCACTGCTCCGTACGCCGGAAATCGTAGTTGAACAGATCCTGAAACCACATCCCCGCGATAAACAGGAAGTTCCACCGGTCCTGCCGCCGCTTCATCACGTCGTCAATCGTCCGGTCCGGACCCACCTTCCCATAATTCTTCCCGGTAGCATTGAAGTTCTTATCGAACTTCTTCAGAAGATCCATCAGCTTGAAATGAGTCGGCGACTGAAACGGGTCGTAGTTCTTCATCAAACACAACGCCATCCCCACAATCGTTAGAAACTTCCCCCGCGCCGCATCATTCACCTTCTGAATATCCCTAGCCAGCTGATCGCCCTTCAAAAACGCCGTAACCGGAACCGCCTCCTTAGTCTCCTTATCAATCATCACAGCCATCCCCGTCCCACAATTCGGGTGGCAACCGCAGGAGAGCTGGCCCCAGTTGTTTTTGGGGTCGTCTACGTGCATTAAATCGGCCCAGTCGGAGAAGGTTCCCATGAACGAAATGGGGAACCAGTCGCGGGATGGCTGGCCCAGGCCGGTTTGATTTTGTACGTCGTGGGCTAGATGGGAGAGGGTGTAGCGCTGGGCTTCGCGGCGGTCATCGGTGACGGCTTCGTCGCGGCCGGTGAAGCTTACTGGTTGGAAGCTGAGGAATCCGATTTTCTTGGGATTGTCGAGCGCGAACTTGATGATGCGTCCGACTTGCTCGTTGTTGATTCCGTTTACGATGGTGACTACCGGAACGATTTCGATTCCGGCGGTGTGCAGGTTTTCGATCGCTTTTAACTTTACGTCGAAGAGGTTGCCGACTTTTCTGTGGGCGTTGGCGGCGTTGCCGATGCCGTCGAATTGCAGATAGGCGTAGCGCATTCCGGCTTCGGCAGCTTGTTGGGCGAACTCCAGACTCTTCGCGAACTCAATTCCGTTGGTTGCGGCTTGGACGCTGTTGTATCCGACTTTGCGGGCGTAGCGAACGGCGTCGAGGAAGTACGGCGACAGCGTTGGCTCGCCGCCGGAGAACTGCACCGACATCTGGCGGCGCGGCTTGATCGTAATCGCATTGTCGAGCATGGTTTTGATGTCTTCCCAGCTCAACTCGTGGACGAACCCAACCTGGTTGGCGTCCATGAAACAGGGGTCGCACATCATGTTGCAACGGTTGGTGAGGTCGATGGTGAGAACCGATCCGCGACCGTACTTCACCGTGCTCGAGCCGTGATGGTGCAGTTTTTCGTCGTTGTGCGCGACGATGTCGCGGCCAGGGAAAACCTCTTCGAGGTGTTGTGAAAAGTCGGTGTCAATCGACATTACATCTTCGAAGTGGCCGTGAATGGCGCAGTCCTTGACCATCAATATCTTGCCGTCGCGCTCGACGATCTCGGCCTTGATCTCGCCGATTTTTGAGTTGCTGAGCACTTCTACCGGGAGTTTGCCATCAAGAATCTGCTGGCGGATTTCGGGGACACACTTCGGGCACAGCGAGTCCGTGGTACGAGGCCAGCCTAGGGGAGGCTTGGTCTTCTCATACGACTTGAGCAGCGGCTTGTCCGACCACTTGGGCTTCGGCGACGGATTTTGCTTAATCCGGTTGAGACGCTCGAACACCGCCCATGCGCCTTTGGCGGCGACGGTCACTGCTTTCTCCATGTACTTGACTGGCTTGTGCATGTCCTCTCGCTTTCTCTTGCTGGGATTATGGCAAGTCAGGCATCTGCCACTTTTCCCTGGGGCTCAAATTCAATTGTGTAAACGTTCGAACCTGTAGAGCCTACCCTTGCTTGACCTTCACTCCACACACTTCACTGCTAATACTTAAGCTGAAGAAGCCCTCTCGATGGACCTCTCCCTAGGTTCGTAGTGTGACTATCTTATTAAGGCAGTGCGGGGATGGCACGCATAACCCAATGAAAGGGGGAAAATCGGGGTTTAGCGGTGGAATGGTGCATTGTACGGGTGTAAGTGATTGAGGGGATTAGGCTTTTGGGGTGCGGGCTTCAGGCTTTCGGCTTTCGGCTTTCGGCTTCGGGCTTCCGGGATCTGCGGCGCTCTGCTTTGTAGTCGTAGTTGGGATCGAAGTCGACGGTGCCGAGGGACTTGAGGATACGGAGTTGGCAGTGGCGCTGTACGTATTCAGTGAGGGCAGGCAGTGACTGCATCTTTCTTAGTTTCTTAGTTTTGTGGCGGCCGGCGCGACGGGCTTCTTCGATCAGGTTGTCGTCGAGAGCGAATTTGGTTCTCCTTTGTGGATGGTTACATAGTTGACTGCATAAGGCGATGCGGGGTTAAGCCGTCTCTCGGTTACCGTATCGCCTCCCACCGTTCCGCAAAGAACGCGGAAAGGATGGGGCACCCTATTTATATGGGATGTAGGTGTTAGATCGGCAATGCTGGGCCACCCGCCTTCCGAAGGTCAGGAAATGCAGCTGTCCGGATTGCTGAAAGTGTTTAAGACAAGCTTAGTTGGCGATGGCGAAAGATTCTGTGACAACTGAACATCCCCGCCCAAGCGAAGCTTGAACGGGGCACCCTGAAGAGTGTGGGGCGGGCCAGCCCCCTTGAATGGGCCACCCGCCCACTCGCCTTCTGGCTAGCAGAGGTCCAGGGCCATGCTTAGGGCTTGATCGAGTTCGCCGAGTCTTGGTTGTGCCAAGGAACCGAGGAACTGGGTGAGGTCGGTTTTGCGAAGACTCACGAGGTTGTCGCACATGATCCAACTGGGGTGTTTCAATCCTTCATCGGGTCCGACGGGCACTTGCGTGGACAGGCCCTCACCGTGGGTAAAGACTGGGGCGCAGACGACGGTAGAGAACTGGGAATCGATGAGGATCTGGCGGCTGCAAATCACAAAGGTTCGATATTGCCTGGGATCGCCTCCGGGCTTGTACACCCGATAGAGTTCTCCGCGCTTCATGCCGGCTCCGGAAGAACCATCATTCGGCTTGGCTCAGGGCCTGGTATTGCATAACGTCGGCGGCCTCGGCGTTGAGGCGTTGGGCGGCGGCGTTGAGGCGCTCGAGATCGCGAGCCTGGACCGCAGCCCAGGCGCGCTGGCGCAAGAACTCCCGCAGCACGCGCTCGATGAAGGCGGAGCGGGACTGCTTCGATCCGGCAATGCGGTCGATGGCGGCCAGAACGTCGCCTGAAAGTGTGATAGAAGTCTTCTCTTTCATACTACTATTATACTACCATTGTGTTCTGCCGGATCTTATTTCTGAAATGACGGGTGTGGTGGTCATTTGGGAAGCCTCCAGATTTCCGGTTGCGTTCTCGCCTCCCACCCTTCGTGTCTGGCTTAGAGTCGCGCTGGAGGAGGGTGGGCGATTCGGCCACTGTACGGGTGTTAGTGATTGATGGGATTAGGCTTTAGCTCAGACTCGGCACTGTCGTCGCCTGATTCGGGAGGACCTTCAGAAATCTCGAAAGGGAAGCAGCGTTCTCGATATCGGTCTTGAAGTTCCGCATCAGAGCGATGACATCGTCGGCAAGAGTGCGCCAGCCGTTCGAATCAATATCGAGATACTCCCCATGGGCAATCCTGTTCCTCCTAGCAACCAGGCTTTCGTCAATAAGGTTAAAGCGCGATTCATACGCATTCAAATTGATCCCGATTGAGGCGGCTATCTGCTCGAACACATGCGCTTTCAAATTGGATTCTGTGTCGATCGCCGACCTGACTTGGATCTCCGCCCGGTTGCCCATCGCTGTTCGGATGAAGTTTAGGGCCGCGACGTGAACCGTGGATCTCTTGCTTTGCGCGAGTTCGTTTAGGTGTTTCTTCACTCCGAGAGCGACAAAACAGGTCTCGAGTTCTTGGTATGTCCGCCCTTGGTTGCTGACGAAGTTTAGGTAGTCTCGGGCAGCACATTTCACAAAACCTTCCCAGTGTGCGTAGAGGAGTGTCACTCCGGCGCGAATGAGTGTTTTTTCCGTCAGCTGACTCTGCTGGCGAGCGGCCAGCTTTAGATCGGCAATCTCCTTCAGCCGCCAAGAGAATTCATTATCGGCTCTGAAGCTGGTTCAGGTTACGAATTTTCGTCATGGCTTGAAGAATCGTGGTCCCATTGGCAGGAGCTTTGCGAGGCGTGTTGTGCCTCGCACTCCAGCCCCCGAGTTGTCTCTAAAAGCCGCGTTGTTCCAGGGGGCTTTTGCCTTTGTACTAATGAATTCAACGGCAGGCTGAGTGCGGAGGCCTTCGATCGCATCAATATTTTTGGAGATCCCGGTAGCTAAAACCTCGAATAGAGACATCAAAAACTTCCCGGTGAACTGAGCTCCATCCCAGCGCCTGAAGGCGTTACCATCTAGAGCCGCTTGCATTAGGCCAAAGGTACGCTCGAAAACTAGCTTTTCGACCGTCATCGGGAAGTTCGTATCTCCTGCCATGTCGACGAGCGCCTTATCCAAGTACTCGTGGACATCGAGGCCTGGCTGGTAGGGTACGTTGCGGAACGCCAGGAACCTTAGTACGAGTTCGACTCCGGCCTGTTTCTTGAGTGCCACATCTGTCTGAGCCGTCGTTTCTTTGAAGGCCGGGAATTGAGAGAGGGAAGCAAGCCACCGATAAAATTGAGGGTTGATCATCAATGCAATGCAGTTTCGAACCTCCTGCTCGGTCAGTTGTGCTCCCCCTGTGTTCAGGCGCTGGAATAGCTCATACTTGGCCAGCGGGTCGCTCTCTTTCTTTAGGATCTCGACCCGTATGCGAGCTCTTTTAATATATAGCTGAGCGTCCTTACCAATTCCTTCTATGGCACCGGTAGACTCCCATGCCTTTTCGGATAAATCCGGCAGAAAATTCGTTCCCTGCAGCTGTGCCGGTGCAACATTGGTCGTCGCTCCCGGCGGCTGCTTTAAGACCCCAACAAACTCGAAAATAGTCGAAAGCCGCTGCAGACCGTCGATGAGTTCCCATACGCCTTTCTTCGTCTGAAAGACGAAAATAGGTGGCAGTGGAATTCCAAGCAGAAGCGATTCGATAAATCTCGTTTTCCTTGAGGGGTCCCAGCGGAACAGCCTTTGATACTCAGGGTGAATTATGAGTTCGTCATCGCGGTACAGGTTCAGTATCTCGCCGACGGACATATCGTATCCGTCCGTGGCAATTTCCTTTCTCGCGCTTTCGATTTGCTTATCCAGGGGCATACTTCCTCGCTTAGGCTCGAACGAGTATATTATGGGTCTTTTTCACAATGCTCGCGGGAGCGTTTGTCCGATAACCCCAAAATTTCTATTTCGCCTCGGCTTCCAACATCGCATTCACGTTCACTTGACCGCTCGAAACCGTAATCTTCCGCTCCCACGGTTTGAATCCGGTCTTCTTCAATGACAATTGGTGCTGTCCCGGCGCGACGCCCATGGTTGATGGTGTGTTGCCGACAAAGCCTCCGTCGATTTCGATGTCCGCACCGTCGGGAGTGGATGAAACTTGGAGTTGCGCCTTGTCAAGGGATGCAGGAGTAAGCGCCGGAGCTGGAACGGGGACAGCCGAAGGGGCAAGCGGGCTTGGTGGAGGAGCCGCTGCTGCGCGGATATCTTTCCCGTGAGCAGCCCAGTCAGTCGTGATAGCCTCGCAAGCGTTTTGAACGGAACCTCCAAGGGAGAGGGTGGACTTGCTGACTATGGAGTCGCCGCTGACACGGTTGAACACGGCCACCTTGTTCTTATGACGCAGATAGCCCTTGCCGCCCTCGTGATCAAGAAGGACGACATAGTCGGCCTTGTCCTGCTTGTTGTTGATCACGACCTGCGGGCAGCGCTCTCCGAAAGTCTTGATGATTTCAGCAGTCTGCGGACGCGCTCCTCCGGCCACAGTTGATCCGTAAGCACCATTAGCGCCGCCGCCGCTGCCGGCGATTGACCACGACTGGCTGTCAGTGATGAAAACGCGGGCACTGTTTGCGTCGGGTGTCTGGGTTCGTGGCTCTGTCGTACTAGCTGGAGTTTGGGTGGGTTTGGCTTGGTCCTGCGTTTGGGCGAAGAGCGATTGGCAAAGGCACAGGAATACGACAAGACGAGCGGCTTGGTTCATGTGTCCTCCGGACAGACTGCGACTTTAGAAACACTTCGGGGTCTGATTTCTGGGGGAATGGGAAACATACTCTGAGGGTTTGCGGGAGTCAAGGGGAGATGCGGATTGGGTTCCCTTGCGGGACGGGATCGAAGTGGGCCTCGATTGCAGCGCTGAAGCGTGTGGGTGAGGATTAATCTTTCGCCCCGCTGGGGCTAATCGGCTTCCGGTTTTTACCCACGGCTCACGCCGTGGGCTGCATTCTTACGCCGCTTTGCGGCTGCGGTTTTGCTCGACTGTGTCGTGGAATCCGGTTCCCGGTTAGATGAGCGGGGGAGCTGGTTTAGTCAAAGGCGGCGGACGGGAGTGTCCGTTTTTACGTTTCATCAACGGCGGCGGACAGGAGTGTCCGTTTTACGTTTCATCAAAGGCGGCGGACCGGAGTGTCCGTTTTACGTTTCATCAAAGGCGGCGGACGGGAGGGTCCGTTTTACGTTTCATCAAAGGCGGCGGACGGGAGTGTCCGTTTTACGTTTCATCGAAGGCGGCGGACCGGAGTGTCCGTTTTACGTTTCATCAAAGGCGGCGGACAGGAGGGTCCGTTTTACGTTTCATCAAAGGCGGCGGACGGGAGGGTCCGTTTTTAGGTTTCATCAAAGGCGGCGGACGGGAGTGTCCGCCGCACACGGGTCCAGGAGGTGCCAGGCTTCGCGGTACCGTTCCCAGCGGGCGCGTTTGCAGTGGTTGCTGGGGTAGAAGCGCAGGCTCTTGTTGGGGGTGAAGGCTTCGATGGGCAGGATGTACCAGACGTCGAGGGGGACGATGTGGGCGGCGAGGAGGTCGATGTCGTCGGGGGTGTAGACGACTTTGCCCTGGCCATAGATGCTGTAGATGGGTTGGACGTCGAAGCCGCGGGCGCGCATGACTTCGGTGCATTTCAGCTGCACGCGCCAGAGGCGGGGGCCGGTGTCGAGGATGAAGTCGTAGCGCTCGCTGTCTCCCCAAGGCTTGGCGAGGTGGAAGCCGAGGGTTTCAGCTTTGAGGAGGAAGGCGGCTTCGGAAAGTTCTCCGGTGCGCTTGGGGTTGCGGTGGATGGGCGGGCGCGGGCCGGCTGTGGTCAAGGGCTTCATTTGCTTTGGGCCTTTCGGGTGGAAAAGAAAAGGCGCAGCTATGGGCTGCGCCTCTATTTATTCTTATAAATATAGGCTAGCACAGTCGAGGGGGTAACTGTGACATGGTTTTGAACTTTATATTTGGTTTGGAATCAGGCGGGTACGGAAAATCAGGGGTGTTTGGGGGCTTGACAAGATTTTGTCGCGAATTGGGAATCGGGCTTAATGGGGTGGCGGACCGAGAGGCTTTAACCACAGAGGCTTTAGCCACACGGGACACTAAGGTTCACAAAGGAAACACTTGGGTTTAGCGTTGACAACGGCTCTCCTCCAGAATAAAGTTTGGCTCCGATTTGGTTCCATCCTGTAACTTTCTCGTCTTGGAGGCCGGCTATGTGGAGGACGATTACGCGGACAATTTTTCTGGCGGTGTTGGCCGCGATGTTGTTCGGGCTTTCCATCCGGCAGGCTTGGGCGTCGGGGGTTAGGACTTATCGGGGAAAATTTTCGGATGGGGCGAAGTATCTGATTCAGGTTCCGTCGAAGTGGAATGGGACGCTGGTGCTTTACAGCCACGGGTATGTGATACCGGGGTTTTCGAATCCGGCGGAAGATGTGGGTGATCCGATAACCGGGGCTTACCTTTTGGGGAATGGTTATGCGCTGGGCGGTTCGTCGTATGCGACAACGGGGTGGGCCATCCAACAGGCGTTGCCGGATCAGATTGAAGTGCTGGACCGTTTCAAGAAACTGGTTGGCCCGCCTCACCGGACGATTGCCTGGGGGCATTCGCTGGGTGGCATTATTACGGCGGGGCTGGTGCAGAGGTATCCCGCGCGCTTTGATGCGGCGCTGCCGATGTGCGGAGTGGTGGCGGGAAGCGTAGGCACGTGGAATCAGGCTCTGGACTCGGCGTTTGTCTTCGATGTGCTGCTGGGCGCAGGGTCGGGATTGAAAGTGGTGAATATCAACGATCCGGTAAAGAACGTTGATCTTGCCGAGAAGATTCTCCACGAAGCACAGAAGACAGCGCAGGGGCAGGCGCGGATTGCTTTGAGCGCGGCTCTGGCCGATACGCCGGGGTGGTTCGATCCGTTGTCTCCGGAGCCATCGCCCACGGATTATGTCGCGCAGGAAGCGAACCAGTATTTATGGCTTTCGCAAATCGACTTTCCTTTTGCGTTCGACTTTCGCGCGGAGGTAGAGCAGCGGGCGAAAGGAAATGGGTCGTGGAATAACGGCGTCGACTACGAGAAGCAGCTTAAGAACTCGGTCGATGATGCGGAGGTGAAGGCGCTTTATCAGAAAGCTGGACTGAGCCTCGCCGATGATCTTCAGGCGGTGAATGATGCGGCGCGGATCAAGGCGAAGGCATCATCGGTGACATATCTGGAACACAATATTATTTTCAATGGGAAGATCGATCTGCCGGTGTTGACCTTACATACCAAGGGCGACGGGCTGGTGGTGGTGGAAGACGAGAGCGCTTATAAGGATGTGGTTGACGAGGAGCATGACGGCGCGTTGTTGCGGCAGATCTTTGTGCATCGCGCCGGGCACTGCGAGTTTACTCCGGCTGAGACCGTAGTGGCCTTTGGGGCGCTGATCAGCCGTTTGGATACGGGCAAGTGGCCTGCGCTTGGGCCGGGAGCGCTGAATCAGGCGGCCAAGCGGCTGGGATCGAAGTTCAATGTATTGCTGGTGAATGGGAAGGAAGTGCCGGTGGCGCCGGCTTATTTCAAGTTTCATCCCGCGGTATTTCTGCGGCCCTTCGATGCCGGGAAGGACTGAGCGGGGGCGCTCGCGCCTACATGATTGTCCAAGATTTGGACAGCGGAATTGAGTGAAGGCCGGCTAAGTGTCCTGATTTGAAATCGCTAGTGGTTCGGCGAACGAATTCACATTGACATCCGCAGCAGGCAGATTGAAAATCGGGGACTGCAGTTCCTGATGGCGTCCAATTCCCGGTGGACGTTAGGAACTTTTGGAGAAGTTTGGAGATGTTCATCCGCCACTAAGCCAATTCCTAAGGAGCCAAAAAATATGAAGACTTGTTTCGCGCGCGTCAGTTTATTGGTCGGGATTATGGTTTTGGTTTGCAGTTGCCTGGCCGGTGTCGCTTCCGGTCAAGATATAAAGGCACAATCCAAGGGTACCTACACAGTATTGCCGCCTCGTTTGCGCTATGACGTGGCGGTACCACCGGCATCGTTGCAGACCTGGAATGGGTCGTTCAATTACCAGGGAACGAACTATAACTACAACATGGTTGGCACGGCGCCTTCGAGCAATGCGTCAACTACGGTTCAGGTGTACATCATTCCGCTGAAGGTAGTCATCACGCGGCGAAGGACGAAGACTACATTTGACCCGGCGCACGTGCTTTCGAACGGGAAGACGGTGACCAACAACACCGTGGCATCACCGATTTTCAATTCCAGCACGACCTACATTCAAGGCGGAGTGAATGTGGGCACGACCCAATACATCGATGCTTTCCAGCGGGCCAATTTCTGGGGTACGGTGCAAAGCAATTCGAACTACCACCTGCTCTTGGGTGGGCCCACGGTGTTGGCGGAACAGACTCTGAGTCCGCCTTCGAGCGTCGGGACCACGGGATCGCCGTTCGGGCACCTGGCGGGACTGGTGGACATCAATTGGTTCGACGCGCAAATACAGAGCATCATCAGCCGGTTCAGCCAGATTCAACCGAACACGCTGCCCGTGTTCCTCACCTATGATGTTTATCTCACGCAGGGCGGATGCTGCATTGGCGGCTATCACAGTTCGGAAGGCAGTATAAGTAATCCGCAGGCTTACGCACATTTCACTTATATCGACCATACCGGTGATTTCGCTCAGGATGTATCGGCGTTATCGCATGAAGTGGGCGAGTGGGCGGACGATCCGCTGGTGGTCAATACCGGGGGCAACAATACGCCCTGCGGAATTCTGGAAGTGGGCGATCCCGAAGAAGGCTTCGCGAACTACGGTGGCTTTCCGTACACGCTGAACGGGTTTACCTACAACCTGCAGGATCTGGTGACTTTGCCCTACTTTGGGGCGCCGACCAGCACGTCGGTGAATGGCTGGTTTAGCTTCCAGGGGAATTCGTCGCTGTTTGTGTGTTCGAACGGTAGTTAGAGGTTTCGATGGTTCTACGCAGCCCGCTTCCCAGGAGGCGGGCTTTTTTTCGCAGCAAATCGGAGTGGCGTAGGCGGCCTAGCAAGTCTGTGCGTGCCACACAACCCACGAAAATCAGGTAAGATACTTCGGCGTTTGGGTCTCGCCAACAAATGAACCGCGAATATCATCGAGGGTATAGCCAGGAACTGCATCGCGACATGGAGGCACTCGTCTTCGGGCACGGGGGCTCGCCGTTGTTGGTATTTCCGACGTCGATGGGGAAGTTCTTTGAGTATGAAGATCGGGGCATGATTGGGGTTTTGGCGCCGAGGATTGAAAGTGGGGAGTTGCAGGTATTCTGTCCCGACGCGGTGGACACCGAGAGCTGGTACAACAAAAGCATTCATCCGCGACAGCGCGTGTTGCGGCATTTGCAGTATGAACGCTATATTCTGCACGAATTCCTACCGTTCCTTCGCTGGAAGAATCAGTCGCCTAAATTGGCGGTTACCGGATGCAGCTTCGGTGGATACCATGCGGTCAACTTTTCATTGAAGCATCCTGATGCGGTGACGCATTGCGTGGCCATGAGCGGGGCGTATGACATTCACCAGTTTCTGGATGGGTATTACGACGATGATTGTTATTTCAATTGTCCGGTGGATTTCCTGCCGCATATGAATGACGATTGGTTTCTGAGCCGCTACCGGCAGATGCAGATTGTGCTCGGATCGGCGGACTGGGATATGTGTCTGGATCAGAATGTGAAAATGTCGGCGATGCTGCATGAGAAGGGAGTTCCTCATTGGCTGGATGTCTGGGGGGACAATTCGAAGCACGATTGGCCGCTGTGGGAGCGGATGGCAGGGAAATATTTTTAGGCGGCGGTCGTTGCTCGTTCGCCAACGTTGGTGGTGGTCGGAGGAACTGATAGGGTAGGGGTCCTTTGACTTCGTAGCTACTTCGCTCAGGATGACATTGTGTTTATTTACGGGGGATTGGTGATGAAGAAAATTGGAATCTTGTTTGGCATGGAAAACAGTTTTCCGCCGGCCGTGGTGGAAAAGATCAACAGCATGAAGGTTGACGGCGTGACCGCTGAGTTTGTTAAGCTCGGCGGGGTGAAGATGGCAGATCCCAGCGGGTACCGGGTGATCATTGACCGGATTTCGCAGGACATTCCCTTCTACCGGGCTTATTTGAAGAACGCGGTGTTGAACGGGACGATCGTGATTAACAATCCGTTCTGGTGGACGGCGGACGACAAGTTTTTTAATTATGCGCTGGGAAGCAAACTGGGCGTGGCGATTCCGCCGACCGTCATCTTGCCGCACAATAAGCATCCCGAGGGCACTACTGATCGGTCCATGCGCAATTTGATGTTTCCGTTAAACTGGGAGGAGATTTTTGAGTACGTCGGCTTTCCGGCTTTTCTGAAACCTTACTCCGGTGGAGGCTGGAAGAACGTGTACAAGGTTCATTCTCCGGAGGAGTTCTTTCATCATTACAACCAGACTGGCGACCTGTGCATGACTTTGCAGCATGGCGTGGAGTTCAAGGAATACTTCCGCTGTTATGTGATTGGGCAGGAAAAGGTGCGGATTATGTACTACGATCCGCGAGCGCCGTTCCATGAACGCTACGTGCGAAATCCCGCCCCTGCTGATGCCAAATTGCTGGAGCGGGTGGAGCGGGATTCGCTTACGCTTTGCCGGGCTCTAGGGTATGACTTGAACACTGTCGAGTTTGCGGTGGAGGATGGAATTCCTTATGCGATTGACTTCATGAATCCGGCACCGGATGCGGAAGCCACTTCGGTGGGTCAGGAAAACTTCGAGTGGGTGGTGAATGCTGTTGCGGAAATGGCTGTAAAGAAGGCGCTTAGCGATGAGAATCCGGCGCGGGAGTTGCGTTGGGCTTCGTTTCTGGCTGGAGAGGGTCCTGTGGCAGTTCCGGCATCGAAGCCTGCGGCTCGGAAGCGGGCTCGGGCGTAATTCAGAGGAATTCAAAGGCATAAACCACAGAGGATACGAAGGTCCACGAAGGAAGTTGCCGGATTGGATGCTTCGCCGCTACCAGACCCACGGAGCTTGGTTCGGCCGGACATCCGGGGGCGGCTGGCCCCACGTAATTCTTCCACAAACATCGGGATTAATCTGGACCGGATTGTTATACTGGTGCGGCTTGGCTGGTCTGTCCTGCTGACCATGCGACCTACTTTCACCATCGGAATTGAAGAGGAATATCAGACCGTCGATCCGGTCACCCGCGATCTGCGCTCGCATATCCATGCGGAGATGATCGAAAAGGGCAAGCTGCTTTTGCAGGAGCGGGTCAAGGCGGAAATGCACCAGTCGGTAGTCGAGGTGGGGACGTCAGTTTGCAATAACATCAAAGACGCCAAGAAAGAAGTAAAAAAGCTGCGCCACGACATGATTACCCTGGCCAAGGAAAATGGATTGCGGCTGGCGTCGGCGGCGACCCATCCTTTTGCGGATTGGCGCGTGCAGGAGATTACTCCTGACGAGCGTTACAAGAATATCGTTGAGGATATGCAACTGGTGGCGCGGGCTAACCTGATTTTTGGGTTGCACGTTCACATTGGGGTCGAGGATCGCGAGGTTGCCATCCAGTTGATGAACCACGCGCGATATTTTCTGCCGCACATCCTGGCTCTCTCGACCAACTCGCCGTTCTGGCTGGGCATGAATACTGGACTGAAGTCCTACCGATGCAAGGTATTTGACAAGTTCCCGCGGACCAACATTCCGGATTATTTTCCCAGTTGGGGGGAGTACGAAAACTTCATCAAGCTGCTGATCAAGACCAATTGCATCGACAACGCGAAAAAGATCTGGTGGGACATTCGGCCGCATCCATTCTTTAATACGCTTGAATTCCGGGTTTGCGATATTCCGATGCGGGTGGATGAAACCATTGCCCTGGCTGCCCTCATCCAAGCTACAGTCGCCAAATTGTATAAGCTCCATGCGGCGAATACGGGGTTTCGGCTTTATCGGCGCGCGCTGGTCATGGAGAACAAGTGGCGCGCCTCGCGGTATGGACTGGCGGGAAAGCTGGTTGATTTCGGCAAGCAGCAGGAGGTTCCGGCGCGCGAGTTGATACTGGAGTATCTCGACTTCGTGGACGACGTGGTGGATGAACTGGATTCGCGCGAAGAACTGAATTACATTCACGAGATCCTGGAAATGGGGACCGGGGCGGACCGGCAGTTGCGGGTGTTCGAGGAAACGGGCGACCTGAAAAAAGTGGTGGACTATATTATTGGAGAGACGGAAGTGGGCGTGACTGATTTGCCGGTCCCGGCTTCCGCTAGAAAAGTAGGGTAATGAGCGTTCCTGTCAGCGAAGCCAACCGGAAGTTTAATACGATTCCTTTCGATCCTGAACTTACTCCTGGCGCCCGCAATGCGGTAAGGGTCTGTTTGCGCGTCCAGTCTGGCGAGAAGGTTACGGTCATCACGGACGAGGCCACCATCGAAATCGCCGCGAGCATCGCGCGAGAACTGGAAGCGGTAGGGGCTCCGTACCATGCCTGGGTGCTCGAGGATTTGGCGCCGCGGCCGCTTGCCGATCTTCCACGGGAGATCGTTGAGGATCTTGAGACTAGTCAAGTCAGCATATTTGCGGTGCAGGCACAGACGAATGAATTGCGTTCGCGTATGCAGATGACCGATGTGGTGAACCGGCGCAGGATTCGCCATGCTCACATGGTCAACATTAACCGGCAGATCATGCTGGAGGGGATGCGGGCGGACTTTCTCAAGGTGGATCGCATCAGCGTCAAGGTTGTTGAGAAGCTACGGCAAGCAAAGCAGGTTCGGGCCAAAACGCCGGCCGGAACCGATCTGGTGGCGGATTTGAATCCGAATTATCGTTGGGTCAAGACCAGCGGAATTATCAGTCCGGACAAATGGGGGAACCTGCCGGGTGGGGAAGTGTTCACTACCCCGGGCGAGGTGAATGGGACGTTTGTGATTGATGGCGTGGTCGGCGATTGGCTTTGCGCGAAGTATGGGGGCCTGTGGGAGCATCCGCTCACCATTCGGGTGAAGGGAAATCGCGTGGTGGAGGCTCATTCCACAAATTCAGATCTCGAGCGTGATTTCTGGAGCTACACCCATACCGACGAGAACAGCGATCGCGTCGGCGAATTTGCCATCGGCACGAATATTGAGTTGAAGGATGTGATCGGGCAAATCCTGCAGGACGAGAAGTACCCCGGGGTGCATATTGCCTTTGGCAATCCTTATGGAGCGCACACTGGCGCCGAGTGGTATTCGTCCACTCACATTGACGTGGTTGGCAGGAGGTTCGATATTTGGGTGGATGACGAACAGATCATGCGGGATGGGAAGTTTCTGCTGGAAGCATAAAGAAAATTGTCATCCTGAGCGGAGGAAGTTCATCCGCTCGCGGATGAACCTGCGGAGTCGAAGGACCAAACGCGGTTGAGTTCGCAATACCGCTTCAGGGAATTCGCCCGACGGGGCTTGGGAGAATGCCTAGAAGCGGTATCGGCAACATTGAGCGAGTAGGGTCCTTCGACTGCGTAGCTGATTCGCTTTGCTCATCAGCTACTCCGCTCAGGATGACAGTTCTTGACAGGTCATGATGCTCTTGAGGGAACATGATTCCTGCCCTGCGACAGCAGTTCAACGCGAACTTCACGCCGGAGAAATACCAGACCTTTCTTAAGTTGATGGAGGAGCGCTGCGGCGCTCCGGTCCAATTCCAGCTTTCTGAAACGCCCTGCTTTTTCCCCAAGCCTTTGCTGGACCAGATGTCGCAGTATGGCGAGGAATTGATCCGGCAACTGGGTGGTCTGGAATACCGTAAGGCCTCATTCGACGCAATCCCGCCTGACTTCAATGTTCCCCGTGAGTCGCCGCATCCGATGTTCATTCAAGTAGATTTTGGATTGGTCCGGGACGCTGCGGGCAAGTTGCAGCCCAAGCTGGTCGAGTTGCAGGGCTTCCCTTCTCTCTACGCATATCAAGCGATGCTGTCGCAGGCCTACATGGAGGTCTTTGGACTCGATAAGAACTTGAAGTATTTGCTCGGCGGGCTGGACTGGGAGGGATACAAAAAGCTGCTGCGGCGGGCGATTGTGGGCGATCAGAATCCGCAGAATGTGATTTTGATGGAGATTGACCCCCAGCATCAAAAGACGCTGCCGGATTTTTTGCTGACCGAAAAGCTTCTCGGGATTGCGACCGTTTCGATTACTGATATCGAAAAACGAGGCAATGAGCTGTTTTATGAGAGCGAGGGCAAACGCATTCCTATCCGGCGGATTTACAACCGCGCCATCGTGGATGAGTTGGTGCGCAAGAAGCTCAAGCTTTCCTTTAACTTTACGGACGAACTGAATGTGGAGTGGGCGGGACATCCGAACTGGTACTTCCGCATGAGCAAGTTTTCCCTGCCGTTTTTGCGTCACGAGTGTGTGCCCAAGACGTCTTTTCTCGATCGCGTGGAACCGCTGCCGCAGGATCTGGAGAACTACGTGGTGAAGCCGTTATTTTCTTTTGCCGGACTGGGCGTCATTCTTAATCCGACGAAACAAGACCTGGCGAACATCCCTAAAGAGATACGCTCGCAGTATATTTTGCAGGAACGGATGCACTTTGATCCGGTGATTGAAACGCCGTTGGGTGGGACCAAGGCGGAGATCCGCATCATGTACATCTGGATGGACGAACTGCTGCCGGTGATGACCATCGTGCGCATGGGACGCGGGTTAATGATGGGCGTGGACCACAACAAGAATATGCAATGGGTGGGGTCGTCGGCTGGGTTTTATCCGGAGTAATAGCTGCGGGCTTCTTCTCCAGTTGCGCTTCCGAATGGCGGTTGACCTCAGCCTCCCCGCGGCCTAACATAACCGCGAATGGCGGTTTCGCCCATGATCGGCCAGACAGTCTCCCACTATCGCATTCTGGGAAAAATCGGCGGCGGCGGCATGGGCGTTGTTTATGAGGCGGAAGACGTCCGCCTCGGCCGGCATGTGGCCTTAAAGTTCGTTCCCGACAATCTGCTGGGCGACCGCAAGTCTCTGGACCGCTTTGAGCGCGAAGCCCGCGCCGCCTCGCGGTTGAATCACCCTAACGTCTGCACCATTCACGATATCGACGATAACGGCGGCCATCCCTTCATCGTAATGGAGCGGTTGGAAGGGGAAAGCCTCAAGCAGCGCATACACGGCAAACCGCTCGACTTTGAGGAACTGCTCGACGTCGCGGTGCAGGTAGCGGAGGCGCTGGAGGCGTTTCACGCCAAGGGCATTATTCACCGCGACATCAAACCGGCCAATCTGTTTCTGACTACTACCGGGCAGGTGAAAATCCTGGACTTTGGACTGGCCAAGCTGTCGCGCGACCAGGGTTTGTCTGCGAGCGAGGACACGCCGTACGAAGATTCGTTGACGGCGATCGGAGTAGTTCCCGGGACGGCGGTCTATATGTCGCCGGAGCAGGCGCGCAGCGAAGAACTTGATCCACGGAGTGATCTGTTTTCCTTTGGCATTGTGCTCTACGAAATGGCAACGGGCAAGAAGCCGTTTCATGGAGCGAACGTCGTCACCACTTTGGATGCGATGCTGCATCACAAGCCTGCCGCGCCTCGGAACCTGAATCCTGCTCTTCCCCCGGCTATGGAGGGCATCATCGGGAAGGCGATGGAGAAGGACCGCGACAAACGCTACGCGACCGCATCCCAGATGAAGGCCGATCTGCTGCGCCTGAAGAAGCAAACAGAGTCGGGAGGTATTAGGACCAAGTCTCGGGAAGCGCCTTTGCGCCTGGCCACGAACACGTTTCAGACTTCCAGTGCGTGGCAGAAATATCTTCTATTAGGGTTGTCCGGGCTTCTAATTGCGGTGCTGGGGGCCTTGGGAGCATGGTGGTTCAAGCATCGCGGCACTGGCGCCAACGCCGGCGGGGTTGCGATCGCGGTGCTTCCGTTGCAAAACATGAATGGCGACTTCAGCGTGGATTATCTGCGCTTTGCTCTAGCCGATGAGATTGACAACGTGTTGACCCACAGCCGTACGCTCGATGTGCGTCCTTCAGGAGCAACGCGGAAATACGTGAATGCAGACGTTGACCTGCAAAAAGTGGGGAGCGAACTGCACGTAGGCAGCGTCGTGACCGGGCACTTCTTGCGGCAAGGCGACCATCTTCTGATAACCCTGGAAGCCACGCAGACGAAGAACAATCGGATGTTGTGGGAGACGAATTTCACAGCGTCCAGCGAGGACCTGATCGCTTTGCAGGCGCAGCTTGCCGCCCAGCTTCGCCAGGGTTTATTGCCTACCCTCGGCGCGGCCGGCAGCTTTCTTGATACCAGTTCGCGTCCCAAGAGCCAGGAAGCCTACGACCTTTACCTGCATAGTCTCGCGCTGCCGCACGATGCCGGACCGAACAAGGATGCGATCGCAGTGCTGGAACATGTCGTTGACGTGGATCCGAGCTACGCTCCAGCGTGGGAGGAACTCGGCGTACGTTCCTACTATGACGCCGATTACTCAAACGGTGGAGAGCAGATGTTTCAACGTTCCAATAAAGCCTCGGAGCGCGCTCTGGCGCTTGATCCTAACCGGATCGTGGCCGCGGGCCAACTGATCACAAACCGGGTGGAGCGGGGTGAGTTGACTAAGGCTTACGCGGCGGCACAAGCTCTGGTGAAAAGCCGTCCCGAGAGCGGCCAGGCCCATTTCACCCTTGCCTATGTTCTCCGCTATGCCGGGATGCAAGAGGAATCAACGCGGGAGTGTAATGCCGCGCTGGAGTTGTCGCCGGGAAATTATCAGTTCCGGTCGTGCGCCTGGGGGTTCATGCAGTTGGGTCGAACGGCGCGCGCGAGGGATTTTGTCAATCTCGATGCGGGCTCGGAATGGGCCGCCTTCGTAACGCCCTCGGTTCTACTGCGCGAGGGGAAGCTGGCAGAAGCACGTGAGAGTGTGAAAAAGATTTCGAGCAATCCCCGCTACCATCGAGATCTGCTGGAGGCATGCCTGGGCATGCGACCTGCTTCAGAGTTGGACCGAATCACGACGGAAACGGAGACTGCAGTGCTGGCAGAGCCTGATCCAGAGCCGTGGTACTACGAAGGAACGGTCATGGCTTTCTGCGGGAAGCCTGCCATTGCGCTGCACATGCTCACGGCCGCAGTGGAACAGAATTATTGCTCGTATGGCGCTTTATTGTCGGATCCGTTGCTGGGAAAGATGCGCAGCAGCAAGGAGTTTGATGCTGTGCTGACCGCCGCTCACCAATGCCAGGACAGCGTGCGCAACCCACAAGCACAGTAAATCCGGTAGGATTGTTGGAGTGGGTAACCTTTTTGTCCCAATCCATCGATGACTAAGACGCAGTGTCAAAAAAACTTTCGCCCTTCCGCGAGAAAAATAATCCTTTATCTATGACAGACGACCGTGCGGTCCGGCACGAACGAGCTCGGCCCGGCTCCCCAACGTTTTTTCTGGTACTTTTCCCCATGCTGTTGCTGACGATCGCCGGGGTTGCGCAGCTCAATCCAAAACCCGTCAACACAACCGGCCCTCGATTTGTAGATCCGTTGCCGCAGGATACCGGCGTGGCTGGATTGCAGGAAACGCTGCTGCGGCTGCGGACCACGGCACGCCTGATGCAAACCGTCGCTCATCCCGACGATGAAGACGGCGGCATGCTGACACTGGAATCACGCGGCAAGGGTGCGACGGTCCTGTTACTTACTCTGAATCGCGGCGAAGGCGGGCAGAACAAGCTGGGCAGCAATTTGTTCGATGTGCTGGGCGTCCTGCGAACGCTGGAACTACTCGGTGCCGACCGGTACTACGGCGTAGAGCAGCGGTTCACGCGGGTTGCGGATTTTGGCTTTTCCAAGAATGCCGCGGAAACATTCCAAAAGTGGCAAGGCCACGATATCGCACTTGCAGACATGGTCCGCGTGATTCGCACGTTTCGGCCAGACGTGTTGGTCGCGCGTTTTTCCGGCACTGATCGTGACGGGCATGGTCATCATCAGGCTTCTTCAATTCTTACCCGCGAAGCATTCCGCGCGGCGGCTGATCCGAATCGATTCCCTGAGCAGATCAAAGAAGGCCTGCTGCCATGGCAGGCGAAGAAACTTTACATCGGGAACGTGTGTGGCTTTGGGGCGCAAACTTGTCCAGCTGAAAACTATACGGTCAAGCTGAATACCGGAGAGCAGAATCCGCGGCTGGGCATGTCTTACATTCAGTTTGCGCTGGAGGGATTGCGGCACCAGCTTTCTCAGGGCGCCGGAGGCTGGTCGGTGGATCCTGGCCCTCGTTACACGTACTACAAGCTGGTGGATTCGGTTCTTCCCTCCACGACGGATAAGGATGGTCATGAACAGGATTTCTTTGATGGGATTGACACGAGTCTGCCGGGTCTGGCGTCGCGCTTGGAAGCCGAAGAATCAAAGGCTTCTTGGCTCCGGCCAGAGATGGTAGAGATTGCAAAACACATCCAGGATGCGACCCAACGCAGCGAGAAAGAAACCAGTGGTGCCGCCGGACCGCTGCTTGTCGCTCTGCAAAGTTTGGACTCGCTCGTCACCCGCGTCGGAAACGCTCCCATGAGCGCGCCTGTGAAGGAGGATTTGTTAGGAAAGCTTCACGAGAAACAGCAACAGATGCAGAGGGCGATCAATTTGGCTATGGATGTCTCAGTGGAGGCGACCGTCGCTCCTCCGCAGAGCACGGGGACGGCGAAGGAGCAGCCGGCGTTGACCGCCGTGTCTCCTGGCCAGAAGTTTCTGGTCAGGGTGAAGTTTCACAATGGCTCAAAGTACAAATTAGTCGTGGACCGGGTGCAACTTGACGCTCCGAAAGGATGGGCCACGCAGGTTGATGAAGAAGCCGTCCTTGTCGCCGGCGCCGGTCAGGATCAATATGCGAACTTCGTCGTGCAGATTCCTCCCGACGCTGCTGATGCGCGCTTTTACACGCGTCCGTATTGGCATCGCGATGACCCGGAAACCGAAAGCATCAACATTATCGATGATGAACGGTACCTGACTTTGCCGTTCCCGCCACCTCCATTCCATGTCGCGGTCCAATACCACACTCATCGCTCGGCGCACGACCTGAGCTTCCTCGGCGGGGAGCATCAATTCGGAGGGTCGGACGGGCCAAAGACGGAGATCTCATCTACCGTGGTCGCACCGTTTGTGGATGACAAAGGTGTGGAGCGAAAGCCAACTCTCGCGATCGTTCCCGCGTTTTCCGTCATGCTCGAACCCGGGCAACAGGTAATTCCTACGGAACACCAGGGAGGGTTCCGGGTTAAGGTTGGGGTTTCGAGCAACCTGTCCACCGCCAAGGGAATTTTGCATCTGGAAGTTCCGGCGGGCTGGGGCGCGGACCGTGCACAAGTACCTATGGAATTCCACAAGCGCGACGAAAAGCAGGAATTCGAGTTCAAAATATCCCCGGCTAGCTTGAAGGAAGGGCGAGCGAACATCCGCGCGGTTTTCGAGTCAGCAGGAGTG
>Ga0207141_10127_pt1 | contig 22747 bp, 22 predicted proteins | sample Alteio_BWMinHeat_5_FD_153553 | JGI IMG/M metagenome (GOLD analysis project Ga0207141, IMG submission 153553) | Enriched cells from forest soil in Barre Woods Harvard Forest LTER site, Petersham, Massachusetts, United States -... | ecosystem: Environmental > Terrestrial > Soil > Temperate forest >... | reverse complement strand
CGGCACGGTCGAGCGGCTACAATCGCTGGAACGCGAAGCTGGGCGGCTGGAGCGCCGCGCGGACGTGGCCAAAGGCGAAGTCGCGGCAGAAGCGCGCAAGGAGCTGCGCACGCGCCGCACCGAGCTGAAAGACATCGAGGAAGCCAGCGAAGTCGGGCTGACGGAACTGAAGCGCACGCTGACGTTCATTCACCGCGGCGAAGCGGAAGCCGAACAAGCCAAAAAAGAACTGATCGAGGCCAACCTTCGATTGGTTGTTTCCATCGCCAAGAAATACACCAACCGCGGACTGCAGTTCCTGGACTTGATTCAGGAAGGCAACATCGGCCTGATGAAGGCGGTGGACAAGTTCGAGTGGCGCCGCGGCTACAAGTTTTCCACGTATGCAACGTGGTGGATCCGGCAGGCCATCACGCGAGCGATCGCCGACCAAGCGCGCACCATCCGCATTCCGGTGCACATGATCGAGACGATCAACAAACTGGTGCGCACCAGCCGCCAGTTGGTGCAGGAACTCGGGCGCGAGCCGACCAGCGAAGAAATCGCCAAGCGCATGGACATTCCAGTGTCCAAGGTGCGCAAGATTTTGAAGATTGCGCAAGAACCCATTTCGCTGGAAACACCGATCGGCGAGGAAGAAGATTCGCACCTGGGCGACTTCATCGAGGATAAGGCCGTGGTTTCGCCGTCCGATGCGGTCATCAATTTGAATTTGAAGGAACAGACTTCTTCGGTGTTGAAGACGCTGACGCCGCGCGAGGAAAAAGTCATCAAGATGCGCTTTGGGCTGGACGACGGCAGTGAGCACACGCTCGAGGAGGTCGGCCAGTCCTTCGCCGTCACCCGCGAGCGCATCCGGCAGATCGAAGCCAAAGCGCTGCGCAAACTACGGCACCCCTCGCGTTCGCGCAAGCTGCGAGCCTTCCTAGAAGGCCCCTCACGCGATTACCTTTAGAAGAACTGAATTGCCCGAACGTGAAAAACGCTTCCGGTTTTTCCGGAAGCGTTTTTATTTATTGTTGAATTGTTTCCCCTGGCTAGTGACCCTCAGATCTTCCTCGGCACGATCCAATATGCGAGTACCTACAGGGCGGCAGCTTAGGAGTTGCTACGGGCAAAATCCGAACACCCTTGTCCTCTCCCTGCATTAGAATAGTGTGCGGTCAAGAGCCAAGGATATAAAGATGAAGCAAAAAGTTGCGGCGATTGTACTGCTCGTGCTGCTGGGCGCAGCGGTGTTTGAATACTTCCGCACGGGTCGGCTGGCAAGTGCGCCCACGAAGAATGCCAAGAGACTGTCAGTAGAGGGCGCGCCAGGGCCCATCGTGGATCAAACGTCATTGCTGAGCGGGCAACGGCTGGCAAAGATGCCTACCACCGCGGAGGAAAAGCCGTTTGCGGAGGAAGCGCTGCGACTTGCGGACAAAGACATGGACCTGCGGTATGCCGCGGCGGAGCGCGAGGCCGAAGAGCATCCCCCGGTGCTGAGCGCCGAGGCAAAAGCGATCGAGGCGCGCCTCAAAATATCTGAAGACGCGCTGGACGCCGACAATGACCTGGTTGACCAGTTAACGGCGGCGGAGGCCAAGGCCGCCGGCGCCAAAAAAGATGCGCTGCACGATCAGCTCGTTCTGGCGACGGCGCATCAGGAAGAACACCAGGATGAAGTGGACGATGCCAAAGCAGATTTAGAAAGGGCGGGCGGCGACCCCAAGAGCCGGATTGAAGCAATGATGCAGGAGCACAAAGCCTCCTCACAAGCCACCGATGCCCTGCACGTTACGGTCAGTGCGGCTGCCGACGAGCGCGGATTGATCCACAGGTTCAGCCAGTGGATGGCGTTCCATCAAAAGCAGCTCCTATTGTGGAAAGCAAAACAGGAAGCGGAATCGGCTGCGGCTTCCCTCTCGGCGAGGCACAACACGCTGGAAGCGCAAATTAATGGGAAAAATAGCAGCGTACCGCCGCCGGACGGACAGGCAAGTTCAAATCAGCAAACGGCAAGAGGCAGGAGCGCAGCGGGACTGAACCACGAGGAGTCCACAGCGATGGTGAGGGCCGCCAAGCAGCGGTCGGCCGCCCAAAAGGCATTGGCGTCATTTGACAAACAGACGGACGACCAGAAGCAGCTTGCGGAGAATTATGGAAATTGGATCGCAGCCGTGGCAGCGAAGCAGAGAGCCGTGCTGCATGGGGCGCTGAACGGGATCTGCTTCATACTCGGGATTCTGCTGCTCGGAATCTTTTTCGATAGCTGGCTCGAACGGCTGCTGGGCAAGACGTCGCTGGATCGCCGGCAGGTCGAAACGATGCGCACGCTGACGCGCGTGTCGGTGCAGGTCTTCGCGGTGCTGTTCATTTTGCTGGTGATTTTCGGACCGCCGAGCCAGTTGGGAACAATTCTGGGCCTCGCTGGGGCGGGCCTCACGGTGGCGCTGAAGGATTTCATCGTAGGATTCCTTGGCTGGTTCGTCCTGATGGGGAAAAACGGCGTCCGGCTCGGGGATTGGGTGGAAATCAACGGGGTGACCGGGGAAGTGGTGGAGCTCGGGATGTTCCACACGGTTTTGCTGGAAACCGGAAACTGGACGGATTCGAGCCACCCGACGGGGCGGCGCGTGACGTTTACGAACAGCTATGCGATTGAAGGCCACTACTTCAATTTCTCGACCTCCGGGCAATGGATGTGGGATGAATTGCAAGTGGTGCTTCCCACGGGGCAAGACCCCTATCCCATTATTGATGCCATTCAGAAAAAGGTCGCGGAAGCGACGACGGAAACCGCCAAGCAGGCGGAGCAAGAGTGGCAACGCGCCGCGCGCACAAAGGACATGAGCTCGCTCACAGCGGCGCCAGCCATCAACGTAAAGCCGGTCATTGGCGGCGTCGAGATTTCCGTGCGCTACATCACCCGGGCTAACGAACGCTACCAGTTGCGCGCCAAGCTCTACCAGGTGGCCGTGGATCTGCTTGGCCAGAAAGCTGTTCTTCCCGAAGCGGCCCCTGCGTCCACGTCCCCTTCCACCTAAACGAAAGCACCGGCCAACGGGCGGTCACTCCGCACTGCTTCGCGTGCGAAGTTGTTCGGACGTGAGCCCGTATAGGGGCGGTGTTGGCACGCCGAGTATTGCCAGGTAGAGATAAATCTGGCCGCGATGATGGATTTCGTGCTCGACCATCAAGCGCAGCCATTTCCATTTCGTGATGTCGGTGCCGTCCGGCGTTTTGCACTTGCGCTTCAGGTCTTCGTCGCTCAGGTTGGCGAAGATTTCCATCGATTCCGCGTGCAGCCGCTCCATGAACGCGATGACGTTTTGGAAGCCGTCGGCCAGCTCTTTGCCGTGGGTTGTGTAACGGCTCGCATGGCCTTGAATCGTCTCGGCCCACATGAAGCGCTCGACCACGGCGATATGCCGCAGCAAATCGCCGAGAGTGAATTTCCCCGGCGCGTAAGCCCAATCCAGTTTGTCCGGCGGAATGCAGCGCGCCACCCGCATGGTACGCTCGCGCACATTTCCGAAATAGTGCAGGAACGGCTGAATCGTGCGGATTTCCATGTTGGCCTCGCGCTGGAGAATATTCCTTCACCACCAGCTTATCGCAGGAGCTGGCGCGCGCGGATCGCTGAGACTGTTGCTCCGGTGTAGAGCGCGGCCAGCAGCGCGTATGCGACGATCAAGCCCGCTCCTTGCGCTACCCATCCGAGGGAAAAACTCATGAAGAGCTGCACCACGGTGGTCAGAATCGCCATCGCGGATTGCGTGCGCCCCATGAAGTGTCTCGGCACGATGGTCATCAAGGAAGACTGCGCCACCACTCCGCCAAGCGCGCGGCAAAAGCCAAATAGGATTTGCATCATCACGGCGCCCACGAGAAACGCGACGAACGGAGTCGCCAGATGGCCCACTGCGAGTCCGGCGCACGCGGCGACATAGAGCGGCATGCGTAACGCCTGGGGAAGCTGGCTGGCGATGAGTCCTCCCACAATCGCTCCGGTGGCCCAGCCTGCTTCCAGAAAGCCGAGGCCACGCGGACCGGCATGCAGGATGTCGTTGGCAAGCGCCACCAGAACGACGTTGGCGCTTACTACCCCGGCCATCATGATGGCGTGCGTGATGCCCAGCGCCAGCACCAGCGGCTGCTGCTTCAAATAAGCGAAACCCTCCTTCATGTCCGCGTAAACGGCGAGCGAGAGGCCTGCTTCCGCGACTTCCGGAAGTTCTCCCGTTTCGAGCGCTTCGGCGGTCGCTTCCGTGGCTTCGCTATATTCCCGCGGATATTTCTGGCTTTTGCGCGGGGAGACGTATCCGCGACGCACGCGATAGAGGCAGTAAGCCGAGACGAAATAAGTGGCTCCGTCGATGGCCAGAATTCCCTTGATACCGGCGAAGTCGTAAAGGAAGCCAACGAAGGAGCCGGCGATGAGCAAGCCGCTTTGCACGCCCACGAGCACGGCGGCATTCGCGCCGGTGAACTGGCTCGGGGGAATCACTTCCTGCACGAGCGCGTTCACGGTCGCCCAGTACATTGCGGAGCCGACACCGGTAATCAGCGTCATGGCGTAGAGATGCCAGAGCTGCAGATGGCCGTGCCACGCGATGTACGCGGTTGCGAGGACAAAGAAGCCTCGAGCGATGTCGAGCAAGACGCCCAGGTAACGGCGATCGAGGCGGTCGATCAAGACGCCGCCGAGAAACGGAACGAAAAGTCCCGGCAGGGTAACGACGATGACCTGCAGGCTTACTTTTACGGTCGAGTGCGTGGCGGCCAGAATGTACCAGCTCACGCCCGCGAAGTTCATGCCGCTGCCGAAGAGCGAGACGAACATGGCGAGGAAGAAATAGCGGAAGCCGCGCTGCGCCCAGATCAGCTTCCAGTCCACCGTGTTTGCCGTTGTCGTGGCCATTGCCGTAGCAAGAGAGAAACCCATTATTCTAGCGGCTTAGCAGGCACATTGCGAAACGGAGGATTACGGACATTTTCTGTGCGACAGGCCAAATCGGCTGGGCCAGCAGGATGGTCGGCGATTTCGAGAACCCTGGGCGCATTTTAATTTGATTTGACAAATCAAACTAGTAGTTTTAAGATTCGTTCGGAATGGCTAAGGACGCCGTGCGACAGGTGATGGAGCTTTATCCTCGCATCTACTTCGCCTGTCACACGCGGCACGTCCGCGATCCCGAAACTCGCCAGCTCCTGAGCGCGCACCAGGCCAGCATTCTGGATCATCTGGATGAACACGAGCCGCTCGCGCTTCTCGATTTGGCCAAGCATATGGGCGTGACTCCCTCGACGATGTCTTTGAACATCGAGAGGCTGGTCCGGCGCGGCTATGTTTCGCGGGAGCGCGCCGCTGAAGATGGCCGGCGGCTCAAGCTGCGCATTACGTCGGCGGGCGTGCGCTTGCGCGAAGCAAAGTCGGTGCTCGATCCTGCGCGAGTGCGCGCCTTGCTAGGCCGGCTCACGCACGAGGAGCGGGAGGCGGGAATTCATGGTTTGGAGCTGCTGGCTCGCGCCGGCAGCGAACAAATGGAGGAGCAGAGCAAACGAAAGAAGAAAGGACGCGGCCGCCTGCCTTCCTAGCTGGGCAAGAATGATTCTTTTTTACGAGGTGCTGCATGAAATGGATTCTCTGGATTTTTGTCGCGCTCGCCGCAGTCCTGATTCTCGTCACGCTCATCGGATATTTGCTTCCAAAGGGGCACACGGTCACGCGGGAAGCCCGCTTCCGCCAACCTCCCGAAGCAATCTGGAGAACCATTACCGACATCGATGCGATGCCCGCCTGGCGGCAAGGACTGAAAAGCGTCAAGCGTCTTCCCGATCAAAACGGGCTGCCCGCCTGGGTCGAGACGCTCGATTCAGGAATCATTCCATTGGAAACGCTTACATCACAGCCGCCGTCGAAGCTGGTCGTCCGCATTGCGGACCCGAAGTTGCCGTTTGGCGGAACCTGGACGTATGAGATCACGCCGCTGCCGTCGGGCAGCAGTTTGCGCATCCGTGAAGACGGAGAGATCTACAATCCGGTCTTTCGGTTTTTGGCGCGCTTCGTCTTTGGTTATTCGGGGACAATCGACATCTATTTGAAATCTCTGGCGAAGAAATTCGGCGAGCAGCCACCGGCGGGGAATTGAGCGATGGGAAACGAAGCGAATTGCAAAGTGCGGTTTGGCAAACAACAGTCGGAAGGGAAAGCCTTGCTCGAAACGAGCGAGATTCTTTTTCGCGGCGATTTCCGGCTGAAGATTCCGTTTTCCACGATTAAAGCGGCGAAAGTTGTGGACGGCGAACTGTGCCTGCAAACGGCGCAGGGGGCCGTCGTTTTCGGCCTCGGCCCTGTCGCCGAAAAATGGCGCGACAAAATCCTCCATCCCAAGTCGCGCATCGAAAAGCTCGGCGTGAAGCCCGAGACTGTAGTCTCCTTGCTCGGCGATTTCGACGCGGAATTTCTTGAGGAACTGGCCAGACTCACCAAGTCCGTGGGCAAAGGCAAGGTTGCCGCCGGTTCGAAATGGATTTTTTTCGCTGCCGATTCGAAAGAAAACCTCAGCGCCGTGCCCAAAGTCTGCAAATCCATGAACGGCGCGGCCGCGCTCTGGATCGTCTATCCCAAAGGTCAAAAACAAATCACCGAAAACGATGTTCTCGCCGTCGGTCGCAAGTCCGGTTTGAAGGACGTGAAAGTGGTCGCGTTTTCCTCGACGCATACCGCGCTGAAATTCGTCATCCCGCTCTCCCAGAGATGAGATCTCAAAAGATTTCTCCGCTAGTCCGCGCCAATTTCGAGTTTCACTTTTCCATTTTCATCTTTTCCGTAGCATTCTTTTCTTGCCTGGGACCTTTTCGCCTTCAACTTACGATCGAAGATCCCGACTCGGTCGGGACTGTCAACTTTCCCTTCTTTTGCGTTAGAATCCCCCCAACTGAAATATTCCCCGGAGCTCGTGCGTAGTCCCTCTCAGAAGGAAGTACTACGCAAACTTGTGGTGGAGGAGTCCTCGATGGCGACAACCCCTGTTCCCGCGCCGGAGGCGCAAGCTTCAATCAGTCCTTTCGGTCGCGTTATTGGCGTTCTCTTCTCGCCGGGAAAGACTTTTGAAGACATCGTCAGAAAGCCCAATTGGTTGCTTCCTTTTACCATTTCGATAGTTCTGGTCGTTTTGGTTTGCGTTTGTCTGAATCTACGGATGAATTGGCGCGAGTACGTCAGCCAGCAAATCGAGAAGAGTCCGCAGGCTTCACAACTGTCGGCAGAGCAAAAGCAACAAAGGATTGAAGGTGGCGCCAAGTATGCACCGATCTTTACTTACGTTTTCGGTGTCGGCGTTCACGTTGTTATCATTCTGGGAGTCGCCTTGGTGATGTGGGGAGCGTACAGTTTGTTGGGCGGGGCTAGCACTAATTTCAGCACCGCTTTCGGCGTCACGTGTCATGCCTTCTTGACGGGCCTGGTCAGCAGTCCGCTTTTTATTCTCATCCTCTTCCTTAAGCCGTTTGGCACGGTTGACCTTGAAAATCCCTTGGCCAGTAACCTGGCGGCTTTCTTGCCCGACGAATCCGCGAAGTGGCTTGTGGCTCTGTGCAAGTCCTTCGACGTTTTCTTGTTTTGGACCCTCATCTTGCTGGCGATGGGCTTTGCAGCGGTGAACCCGAAAAAGCTGAAGGGATCGAAGCCCTATACCATCGCCTTTACAGTTTGGGTGGTTTTCGTGGTATTCCGCATGGGCTGGGCGTTCATCTTCTCCTGATACACTGAGGTGGGACAGGCATTCCTGCCTGTCCTGCATTCCAGTGTGTTTAGCCGAAGATGAAATTTTCGTTTGCGATAGCCAAAACCGACGCGACGGGCGCGCGCCGCGGGCGCCTGACCACGCCCCACGGCACGGTCGAGACTCCTTTCTTCATGCCCGTGGGCACGCAAGCCTCCGTCAAGGCCCTTACCCAGGAAGCGCTCGAAGAACTCGGCGCGGAAATCATCCTTGCAAACACCTATCATCTCTACCTGCGCCCTGGCCACGAATTAGTCCGCAAGCTTGGCGGATTGCACCAATTCATGTCCTGGCCGCGCGCCATCCTCACCGATTCCGGCGGCTATCAGGTCTTCAGCCTTTCTGAATTGCGAAAAATGACCGACGAGGGCGTGCGCTTCCGTTCCCATCTCGACGGCTCGGAGCACCTCCTCACACCCGAAAAAGCGGCCGAAATTCAGCTCGCGCTCGGATCAGACATCGCCATGGTGCTCGATGAGTGCATCGAAACGCCCGCGCCCCGCGAGAAAGCGGAGGCCGCGCTCAAGCGCACCACGGAATGGGCAAAGCGCGCGCGCGCGTATTTCCTGGAACAAGCCGCGAACAATGGCGATCTTCCCCAATGGCAATTCGGCATCGTGCAAGGCGCGACATTTGCCGACTTGCGCCGCGAAGGCGCGCGCCAGCTTCTGGATTTGGATTTTCCTGGTTACGCCGTCGGCGGCCTCGCCGTCGGCGAGCCGCATGAAACCACCTGCGAGATGACCGCCGAAGTCACAGCGTTGCTGCCCAAGGACCGCCTGCGCTATCTCATGGGCGTCGGCCGCCCTGAACAAATCGCCGATTACGTCGCCCTCGGCATCGACATGATGGATTGCGTGCTCCCCACCCGCGCCGCGCGCCACGCCTGCCTCTACACCAGCGAAGGCCGCGTGCTCATCAAGAACGCGCGCTACGCCCAGGACCGGCGGCCCATCGACGCAAAATGTGCTTGCTCCGTCTGCCGCCGATACTCCCGCGCTTATCTTCGTCATCTCTTCGCTGCGGGAGAACTGACCGCCGCGATCCTCGCCACCCACCACAACGTCCACTTTTACCTTGACATAATGCGCCAAATCCGCGAGGCTATCGAGTTTGGGAACCTAGCGAATTTCTCATCTGAGATGCACGCGCGCTATGCTGAAGGACCGGCCTGAACGAGGATTTAGCTCAGGCCGGAATTTATCCCGACCGGGTCGGGAGGCCTGAGGCTTTTGAATCCGAGAGGCGTGCGGGCCATCCGCGGGGCACCAAGACGAACCGAAGGGAAGTCGGTTAAGCAGGAGCGCGGATATTGCGCCGCGGGCGGTCTTTCTGTCGTTCTTCCTTGAAAAGAACGTCTGGCGCGCCGAACAAAATTTTTCGACCAAGGACTAGCTGAACACACAATGACGGCGGCAATCCTATTACAAGCTTCAGGTGGAGGCAGCGGCTTTGGAGGCTTCCTCATCCCCCTCGGTCTCATGTTCGCCATCATGTATTTCATGGTGATCATGCCGCAGCAGCGCCAGCGCAAGAAAGTGCAGGCCATGCTCGCGGAGCTCAAGGCCGGCGACAAGGTGATCACCAACGGCGGCATCTATGGCACTGTCAACGGTATCGATGGCGATACGATTATTCTGAAAATCTCCAGCGAACCGCAGGTTAAAATTCGTATTTCGCGTGCGGCGATTGCTCAGGTGGAGGCATCGGAAGATGCAAAATAAGCCCACTCTTCGCCCCAATACGCGTCTCACTTTCTGACCATGAACCCCAATCTGAAGTGGAAAGCGCTGTTCATCCTCGCCGTCATTCTATTCTGTATCTATTTCCTTTTCGGCTACCCGGTGTTCCCCACCTCGGTCGCGCAGATGAAGGACAATTTCGGGAAGCAGATTAAGCTCGGCCTCGACCTGCAGGGCGGCACGCACCTCATCCTCCAGGTCCAGGTCCAGGAAGCCATCGCGCAGGAAACGGACACCACCGTGGACCGCCTGACCACGCTGCTACGCTCGAAAAATATCCATTACGATGAAGTGCGCCGCGTCGACGACACCCACATCCTCGTCCGCAACATCGAGCTGTCGCAAGTCGCGGATTTCCGCGACATTTATAACGCGCAATTCAACAACGTTTGGGACCTGGCGCCCGCTGCCGGCGATCCCTCCGGCTACACGCTCACGCTGCGCCCAAGCGCCATTGCAGCCATCCAGGATCAGACCATGACCCAGTCGCTCGAAACCATCGAGCGCCGCATCAACGCCTTGGGCCTGACGGAACCCACCATCCAACCCCGTGGCGGCCGCAACGCCAACGAAATTCTCGTGCAGCTCCCCGGCGAAGGCGATCCCTCACGCGCCAGGGCTGTCATCCAGGCCGGCGGTCAATTGGAATTGAAACTGGTCGAAGATCCTGCTCCCTATGCTTCGCAATCGGAGGCACTCAGCCGCCATGGAGGCGTGCTGCCGCCAGGCACGGAACTCGTTCCCGGCCGCTCGGAAACGCGCAACGCCACCGGTGGAGTCGATACCGGCGAGAGCTGGTACGTGCTTAGCCGCGCCGCTGCGGTCACAGGCCGCGACTTGCGCAGCGCCGTCGAAACTCGCAACACGACGAATCCTGGCATGTGGCAAGTGAACTTCACGCTCTCTCCGGAAGCGGCCCGCCGCTTCGGCCCTTTCACTGAGCAAAACAAAGGCCGCAACATGGCTATTGTTCTGGAGCACCGCGTCTATTCGGCTCCAGTGATTAATGGCCGAATTGATGATTCCGGTTTGATCGAAGGAAACTTTAGCCAGGAAAGCGCCCATGATCTCGCGCTGGTCCTCCGTGCCGGCGCGCTTCCTGCCTCGGTTAAATATCTCGAGGAGCGCACTGTCGGCCCATCGCTCGGCGCCGATTCCATTCGCCACGGCGTGCAAGCCTCTGTCCTCAGCCTTGTCGTCGTGATGCTCTTCATGCTTGTCTATTACCGCCTCTCCGGCGGCAACGCCGTGCTGGCTTTGATTCTGAACCTCTTGATTCTTCTGGCTGTGCTGGGCCTTTTCGGCGCCGTTCTGACGCTCCCCGGAATCGCCGGTGTCATCCTGACCATCGGCATGGGCGTGGATTCCAACGTCCTGGTCTTCGAGCGCATCCGCGAAGAACTACGCAATGGCAAATCGGCTGCTGCCGCCGTCGATGCTGGCTTTGACAAAGCCTTTCTCACCATTATCGACACGCACGTGACGACCGTGGTTTCAGCCTTTTTCTTATTTCTTTTTGGAACGGGTCCGATCCGTGGGTTCGCCATCTCCTTGACCATCGGTCTGATCGCCAACGTCTTCACCGCGATCTACGTCTCGAAAACGATTTTCCAGTATCACCTGACCAAGATGGACCGTCAGGCGGAGTTGAGCATTTAGGCCGTACTAGAAGTTCTGGGGCGAGTGTCCCACTCAATTCCAAACGAGTGGGCTGTGGGTTCACGGCGCGGATTCCTCTACCTTTGGTAGCTGGTTTTCGCCGGGAACTTTTCACTACCGTCCAGTGTCTAAGGGAAGGAAGTAAAGGCCGCATGATCGAGCTCTTCAAACAGCCCAACATCGACTGGATGGGCAAAGCCAAGTATTTCTATGCTTTGAGCGGTATTCTTCTCCTCGCTGGGTGGGCCTCCATTTTCTTCGGTAGCGGCGTTCGCTACGGGATCGATTTCAAAGGCGGCACCAACGTGGACGTTCGTTTCGCCCAGCCTCCCAACCTTGACAAGCTTCGCAGTGGCCTCGGTGCCCAAGGCATCGCCAACACCGAAATCCAGAGCATCAGCGACATCGCCAATCCCACTTCCAGCGAAGTCGTCATCTTCGTCGAAGGCAAAGGGCAAGACGAGCAAGCCCTCCAGTCCAGCCGGGAGAAAGTGCTGACCGCGCTGAACGCTACCTACGGAGTTTCTTCCTCCAACAAAGACGATTTCAATTCCGCGACGCCTACCTCGCTCGCCAAGCTTCTCACCGACAAGGATCCGCTGTTCCTTTCCGTCAACGCCGGCGATCGTTACCAGCAATTAGCCAAAAAGCTTCTCGACTACCGCGACAAAAACTCCAACGGCGTGCTCACCAATTTTGACGACCTCTCGAAAGTCGATGGCGTGACCCCGGCGGTCCTCGCCGCCGTAAAGAACAGTTACGCGCTCGGGCCTTTCGCCATCCGCAATGTGGAAATCGTCGGCCCCAAGGTCGGCGCCGAGCTTCGCAAGCAGGCTATTTTCGTTACCCTCTATGCTTTGGGCGGCATGCTGGTATATATTGCCTTTCGATTCGAGTGGGTTTACGGGGCTGCCGCGGTTCTGGCCGTCTTTCACGACGTGCTGATCACCTTGGGGTTTTTCTCGTTGCTGCGTTTCGAGATTTCGCTGACGGTCATCGCGGCTTTGCTCACTTTGGTCGGTTATTCCATGAACGACACGATCGTCATCTTCGATCGCATCCGTGAGAACAACCGCTTGCTGCGCAAGGAATCGTTTGCGGACGTGGTCAACAAGTCCATCAATCAGACTCTCTCGCGAACGATCTTGACTAGCGGCCTGACTTTCCTTACCGTGCTTGTCCTGTTCCTGATGGGCGGCCAGGTGCTTCGGGCTTTCTCCTTTGCCCTGGTGGTAGGGATTGTGGTAGGAACGTACTCCAGTTTTGGTATCGCTGCCCCCCTCGTCGTCGCCTGGAATCGCTGGCGCGGACAGGGCGTGGCCGCAGGCACCGGACCCGCAGCCGGCAACAAAGCCCGCGGTAACGAAAACGTCTCCGGACGTTTGGTTCCCGCCGGGAGGAGGTAGGACCCATGTTTGAAGAAATGGTGATTTCGAGTCCGAACCCGAAGAAGACCAACAAGCCTTGGACCGTCGTCCTCTCCATGGTTTTTCAGGTCACCTTCCTCGGGATTCTGATCCTCATTCCCCTGATTTACACCGAGGCTCTTCCCAAGACCATGATGGCCACGATGCTCACCGCGCCACCGCCTCCTCCACCCCCCCCGCCTCCTCCTGCTGTCGCTCAGGTGGTCCACGTCAAGCCGCAGGCCCACTTGATGGATGCCGGCAAGCTCATGGCTCCGAAAGTCATCCCCAAGGACGTTAAAATTATCAAGGAAGATGCCGAGCCTGACATGTCCGCCGGCATGAGCGGTGGAGTTCCCGGTGGCGTTGCCGGCGGCTCCATGGGCGGCGTGCTTGGTGGTGTTATCGGTGGCATGGGCGGAGCGCCACCCCCGCCGAAGCCGAAATTGACTGGTCCGCTTCGCGTCGGAGGCAATGTCCAGGCAGCGCGTATCATCAATCGTGTTCAGCCGGTTTATCCGCCGCTGGCCCGCCAGACCCGCATCTCCGGCACCGTGCGTCTGCACGCCATCATCGGCAAGGACGGCACGATTCAGCAGCTCGAAGTCATGAACGGCCATCCCTTGCTGCAACAGGCCGCTCTGGATGCCGTGCGCCAGTGGCGCTATCAACCGACTTTGCTCAATGGCGATCCGGTGGAAGTTGACACCACCATTGACGTGATTTTTTCTCTCAACCAGTAGCACGGGCTGGCGTGCCGGTCGTGGGACAGGCGCGCCACTCCGCGTAGCAATTTCAGCAACACTCTCGTTGATCCCCGGCTTGGCCGGGTATCACTTGAAACTTAAGGAGCAAACGAATGGTAGCCACTTTGTACGTATTTTCCGCCCTCCTGCTGCAGGCGGCCAGCACTTGGGACCTCCGCAGCATGTTGGGCTCGATGAGTAAGTTGGCGTTAGCTGTAGTCGTTATCCTCTTCATTCTCTCCATCTATTCCTTCGGCGTGATGATCGACCGCGCCCTGATGTACAGCGCGGCCCGCAAGCAGTCGCGTGTCTTCGTTCAACAGGTCGCCGGGGCCCTCAAGGAAGGCAAGCTTGACGAAGCCATCGCCATCGCCGAACGCAACAAGAAGAGCCACATCGCCAAGGTTGTCGCCACTGGCCTCTCCGAGTTTCAATCCGCTTCCCAGCAAGTTTCGGACTCCGACGTCATCGACGCCGCTAAGCGCGGCCTCGAACGCTCCGTCGCCATCGTCCACGCCGAAATGAAGCGCGGCCTCTCGGCCCTCGCCACCATCGGCTCCACCGCGCCCTTCGTCGGACTCTTCGGCACCGTCGTCGGCATCTTGAACGCCTTCAAAGGCATCGAGTCCAACAAGGCTACCGGGCTGTCGGCCGTCGCCGGCGGTATCGCGGAAGCGCTTGTGACCACCGCCTTCGGTTTGCTCGTCGCCGTTCCGGCCGTGTGGGCCTACAACTACTTCACCAATAAAGTCGAAGCCTTCGACGTCGAGATGGACAACTCCTCGATGGAGCTCATCAACTACTTCATCTTGCGCCGCGGCGCCAAGAAGTAACCGGCCATGGCCTACAAGCCACAAGCCGGCGCCCAGATGGCGTCCCCCAACGTCATCCCCATGGCGGACATCATGCTCGTGCTGTTGATCATCTTCATGGTGGTCACCCCCATGTTGCAGAAGACGCACCAGGTGGACTTGGTTCCCACGGAGAACCCCCACGAGATGAAGGACGCGGACAAAGACGACGCTATCGTCGTTGCCGTCAGCCGTGATGGTCACATCTTTCTGGGCAACACGGAGACTGCCAAGGCCGATCTCACCGGTCTGATCAAGGACCGCATCTCCACTCGTCTGGACAAGACCGTTTACGTCAAGAGCGATGCCCGCGCCAAGTACGGCGATGTCGTTGCCATCGTCGACGAGATTCGTTCTGCCGGCGTCGATCAGCTCGGTCTGCTCACCGAGAAGAACCAGAAGGGTCCTTCAGCTCCTCCTCCGCCTCCCGCGGATTGAGGACCGTAGTTTGTTTGTGTTTAGCGCCGTTCGTTTGCTGCTCTTTTGATTTGCCGCGCCGGCTCCCACCCGGCGCGGTTTCATGGCCCGCGGAGCCGCTCTGCCGCCGGCCCACAGGAGACTCGCTATGGGGATGGATGTAGGAGGAGAATCCGGCGGAGCGATGGCGACGCCCAACGTCGTCCCGCTCATCGACATTTTGCTGGTGCTCATCATTATTTTCATGGTCATCACCCCGCTCACGCCGAAGGGCTTGGACACGCTCGTCCCGCAGCCTTCGCCGAACCAGCAGCAGAACGTCGAGCTGGAAAACAAGACCGTCGTAGTCCAGGTCAACATGAACGGCAAGCTCAAGATCAATAACGAAGACACCACCTGGGACGGCCTCGGTCCCCGCATGGAGGCCATCTTCAAGGAGCGCGCCGAGAAAATTGCTTTCGTCAAGGGCGACAACGATGTACTGTTCATGGACGTTGCCCGCGCCATTGACATCATGCGCGGCGCCGGCATCGATAAGATTGGCTTGATCACCGCCAAGCTCGAAGCCGGTCAATAGTTTTTCATAGGGGCGGGGCTTTACCCTGCTTACCCCGAGCTTCGAGGGGAGCGGCGGCGAAAGGCCCCTTCCGCTTTCGCATGTCGGCCATTTACGGGTCTCGCAACTGGATGTGAGCGTCCTCCTCGCAGGGCATTTCAGCCGAACGAGGTGGGCCATGGGAATGTTCGTTGGCGGTAAGCGCGGTATCGTCTCGGATATGAATGTCGTTCCGTTGATCGATATCCTGCTGGTGCTCCTGGTGATCTTTATGATCATTCCGGTGCACAACATGGGTTTGGATGCGCGGTTGCCGCAGCCATCAACGCAACCGCCCGATTCGCCTCCGCCCGACGAAGTTGTCGTTGTTCAGGTGCTGGCGGACGGGACGCTGCGCATCAATCAGGAACCGGTTGGTTGGGACCGCCTCGGCGCCCGTATCGAAGAAGTTTTCAAGCCACGCGCGATGCGCGTCGCTTTTATCCGCGGCGATGGACCGGTCGAATTTGGTGTGGTGGCCAAAGTGATCGATGTCATGCACACCTCGGGGATTGCGTCAGTCGGCCTGCTGACGCCCGGTCTGGAAAAGGGCCTCTGACGGTTCTACAATGCCCTTCGCAGGGCGGACGTGAATCTCCGCGCGCTGGCCTCGGCAATCTTGGGGTCACGCACAACAGGGATGGACGCTTCAATGACTCACGCATCTTCGGTTCGATGGGCACGGCGGGCTTTGGCCTTCGTGGCCCTCTTAATCCTCGTTGCCAGCCTCTCCGGCTGCGCCAAATTAAAGGCGCGCGACCTCCTCAATAAGGGTGTCGCCGCTTACAAAGAAGCTCAGTACGACGCGGCCATCATTGATTTCCAGAAGGCCAAGGAACTCGATCCCGGTTTGATGAACGCGCGTCTCTATCTGGCCACCGCTTACGCCAGCCAGTACATTCCCGGCGCTCCCTCGGAGCAGAACGTGCGCCTCGGCACTGCCGCTGTCAATGAATTCAAGGATGTTCTCTCCATCGATGACAAGAATATCAGCGCCATCGACGGCATCGGCTCCATCCTCTTCCAGATGGCCGGCACTCCTTACGATCCCAAGAAGTTTGAGGAGTCCAAGTCCTACCATCAAAAGCACATCGACCTGAAGCCCGATGACCCCGAGCCTTATTACTGGATCGGAGTCATCGATTGGACTCTGGCCTTCCGCGCTAATGGGGAATTGCGCGCCGCCTACAACAAAAGCAATATCAAGAAGCAAGTCCGCGATGACGATCCGCTGCCCCAGGCCGTTCGCGCCGTCTACGTCGAAAAGTACGGCAGCCTCGTCGAAGAAGGCATCACCGACCTCCAGAAAGCCATCCAGCTCCGCCCCGATTACGACGACGCCATGGCCTACCTCAACCTCCTCTATCGCCGCAAGGCCGATATGGTGGAGTCCGCCGATGAGCGCGCCAGCCTCAAGAAGCAAGCCGACGACTTGATCGACAAGGTCAAGGAGATCAAGCAAAAGCGCGCCGAGCAGCCCCAGACCGCGTCTTGACCCAGGAGCGAGCTTATCCGCTGATAAATCGATTTTTCATAGGGCGTCCCTTCGGACGCCCTCTTATTTTCTTTACCTTCTCCGCGTTCTATGCGTTCGGCTTCCTTGCTTCATTTGTTGTGGTCTAGCCTGACGTAATTCCTAGAACGCGGTTCGCTGCATGTTGGCCTTGAGCGCTTCGTCGATCCGCGCGACGGACTCGCTCAAATGCGCGCGTGTTTCCAGATTCATTTTCACTCCCGGTTTGCCCGCCGCAGCTTGCACTTGGCTGCGCAGCGCGATCAGGTTTTGCCGCGAAAGCGTCTGCGCATCTTCCGGCACGCCCGCCTCGCGCAACACCATGCCCACCAGTTTTCGCAAGTGTGCGCGCTGCAACGAACGCCGGTAACTGTCAATGTTCAGGGCCGCTCCCGGCGCTTTCGTCTCAGCCCAGATGGAATCCTGAAGTTCGCTGAACAGCAGCCCCAGGCTGAACGCCTCATCCGGACCCTTGACCTTCACTTCGGAATCCAGAATCCGGCTCATCACGATCGGATGATAGACGCGATCCAGCACTTGCGTCTGCAGCGACAGCACTATGTCATGTATCGGCACGTCGAAGCGTGTCCTCAGTGCGCCAAAATCAGTGAAGTCGGTATAGCGCGTGTTCGCCAGTTTGTTGAGCAATTGCGGAGAGAACTGGAAGGCACGCGGTGAAAACAGATGTTCGCGCAGCAGTTCCAGCGCCTCCTTTTGCTTGGCCGCAGGCACAGGTTGGAATGGCAACCGGTTTCCCGGGTCGCCCACGTGATCGCGGTAGTGGTATACGCCGCCGATATATTTGGAAGCCAGCGCGAGTGAATAACCCGACTGCCCAAACGCCCGATTGAAGCTGCGCCGCAGCACCTGGTAGCCTTCCCCGGGTTTCTCGAGCTTGGTTTCCATGCTGCCCCACACTTCATCCGCGAGCTTCACGCGAAGCGAATAAAACTTCAGCGGGTCGGTTCCAAAATCGAAGCGGTTCACCAGCGGGTCCATGTCAAATGGCCCTCCCCCGATGCCCGCGTCCTCGTCCGTATCGTAAGCAAGGAGCGGTTCCGACGCGCGAGACGCAATCTTCCGCAGCGCGGGCAGCTCCTCTTCCGGCGTTGCCCCTGCAATCGGCTTGTACGCATACTCGATGGCCCAATAGTCATACGGTCCCAGCGTGGTTTGGTGGAATTGACCTTGCTTCGCTCCGTGCAGGGCAATGTTCGTCGGAATATAATCCATCACCGACCCCGTTAATCCCTCCCGTTCCGTCAATTCGCGATCCTGAGCCTGTTCGAGAGTGTGAATCGTGCTGGCCCGGAAGTTGTGGCGCAAACCGAGCGTGTGCCCGACCTCGTGGGCCGCAATCTCGACGAGGAAGTCATGGACATATTTGTCCGCCTCGGGCCCTTCTGGGTCCATGCCCCGCGCCATGAGCAGATCAAAGGAGAATGCCGCGTCTTGCACGGCGCCCTGCGCAAAGTCGCAAAACTCGCCGGAACCGTTATGCCACGGAGCCACGAACGGCCGCCGCGGTTCCTCCTGCCACGGCATGGCCACCGGAAAAATGTATTCACTGACCTCCCGGTGCGCGAAGCGCGTCATGCTGGCATCAAACCGGATGTCGGCATCGTAGATTTGGCCCGTCAGCGGGTTTACCCGCGAAGGGCCTTGCGCAAATCCCGGGTCAGGGTACCCGGTAAACCACCGCAAGGTGCTGTAGCGCACGTCGGCGGGATCCCAGTCCGCATTGTCCGGCTGCTGCTTCACTTCGATGGCATCCTGAATGCCGATCCGCTCGAACGCTTTGTTCCACAGCAATACTCCTTCTCGAATGGCATCGCGGTATTGCACCGGCACCGTGTTCTCCAGCCAAAACACGATCGGTTGTTTCGGGCGGGAAAGGGCCGCCGAAGGATCCTGCTTTTCCAGGTGCCACCGGTGAATGTATCGCCGGCTCGTTTCGAATTTCGCATCGCTCGTGCTGTAGTCCTGCACTTGCGTCAGGAAGTGCCCCACCCGGTCATCCGCCAGGCGCGGCCGGTAACCCGTCTGCGGCAATTCTGAAACGCTATAGCGGAAATGAAACTGCATGCTCCGCACGTCCGGAATGTTGCGTGGCGGCGGAGGCGTTGGTGGCTGGGGCGCCCCCGGAGGCAGGAGCGGCGGGACCGGTGGATGCTCCGTCGCGTAATGCGCCACCGTTTCGATCTCCACGTTTTGATCGAAGGCCTTCACCATTCCGAAGTAGCTGTTCTTCCCATCGAAGTGGTACGGGATGCGGAAGCTTTCCTCGAGTCCGTAACCCACCATCGGCAGGTCGGTCAGCAAGATCGCTCCGAGATCGATGAGCACGCTCTTGCGTTCCGGTTCCGGCAAGCTCTCCACCTTGCTCGCTCCGAGAATCGAATCGCTGAACGAATGCGCCACCGCTCTCTGCATGGGAGAATTCTCTTGCGCCACAAACCGCGTGTTCTTCGCGATCAGCTGCACGTTCTTGCCCTGCTTGTGGAACAGGATGGGAGTCTCCCCGCAACTGTCCGCGGCGTAGAATCCCCCTTCGCCCAAACCCGTCTCGCACGTCAGCGACAGCATGTACATCTTGTCCAGTTGATTCGGCATGATCTCCAGAAACACCTGGTCCTCTGTCCGGTAAAACGTGAACATTCCTTTGGTAACCTTGGCGTCCTTGATCACCTCGGCGAAGGCCTTTTCCTTGGGAGCCTCGGGTTTCTTGCCCTCGGCCGACTCTGGCTTTTTCTCGCCGTCGGCTTTCGTGGGCGTCTGTGCAGGGAGGGCTAGGGTACCGAACAAACTTACCGCTAACATCCGGAATATCCATTTATTCATGGCAGGGGGACTCCTTTTTCACAAGTGGTGCTTCTGGATACAAGATGCTTCTGGATACAAGAGACGTCTAACAATGTCAACGGTTTCACGTTTCATGCACAAATAGTGTGCAAAAAGATCGTCGGAAGGATTCCCGTTCTTCGCCAGTTCGCGCCCTCCCAGATTCCAATGGGTAGGCAGATCTTGGATTTCGAGGGGTCATCCCTGTAGGGGCGGGGTGCCTGTGGTGAGCGCTGTCGAACCATGCCCCGCTCCGAGCCGGGTGCCCCGAAAAAAAACCGCAAGTCTGCTTGACAGCAGGCGTTCGTTACATTATTGTGATGATTAGGATATTTTCCTAAGTTTGGAAAGGAACACTTGATAATGGAATTGACTTTCGGGCAGCGACTTAAACAACTCAGGAAGGACAGCGAGCTCAGTTCCACCGTTCTAGCCCAGCGCTTGAAGATAACCCTGCCATACCTCAGCCAAATTGAAGCCGACCTGGCGATTCCCTCGGAGCCACTCGCACGATCAATTGCCGCCTATTTCGATGTGGACGCGGAAGAACTAGTTTTCTTGGCAAGGCGCGTTACGAAAAAATTGGACGAGATCAAGCAGAAGTACCCAAACGTAAGTGCGCCATACTTCAGACGTCTCGGCAAGGAAAAATGACGAGAACTCGCTTCATCCCGGTCGGTACGATCCGCAAATACGCCGAAGAGGTTCTCTTCGAGTATGAGCGCATGATTGGTCGTCTGGAGTTTCCCCTTGATGTCGCCGATATCTTCGAAAGACTCTTCGAGCTCCAAACTGTCTTCGATGACAAGGGTGTGCTCGACCGCAGCTACGGCACTGGAGTAATCGGTTGCCTTTTCCCCCCGGGACACCCTTCTCCCTGGGGCAGGGACAAACTGATCGTCATCAATGCCGCGCCCGGCTATGAGGGCTTCAGCCACAGCCACACGATCGCCCACGAAGGCGGGGGACACTATATTCTTCATTTCCTACAGGGCATAGGACCAGATGCCGCTTCACGTCCAGTGTTTTGCCGTGATGTTGGAAACAATAAGGCCAAGAAGCATCCCCTCGAGTGGCAGGCAGATCGCTTTGCGGGTGAGCTGGTCATGCCCGTCGAGCGTGTCAAATGGCTTCTTGACGGCAAGGGAGTCGGCGAAATGATCAATCTGGATTTCTATGCGAAGAACTTCCAAGAGCATTTCGGGACAAGCAGAGCGCAGATGGAAAAACGGTTGGTGGATCTCGGGTATCTTCTCACACGCCCTAAGTATGAGTGGGCCGACTACTCGAAGAGGAGGTAAAGAGACCGGCTAACAAAAAACGCGGCTCCCGAAAACCCTGGTAGGCACCGAGAGCCGCGAGGTACAGACCCATAAGCTTTACGCTTGGGCCAAACCCGTCTGCACTATATGCGCGCTAGCCAACGCAGTCAACGGGTACCGCCCTTGCGCTATCCAAATTCCTCTACATGGAGACTAGCTATGTATATAGCGACAGCGAAGAAGACTGCAGCACCGAATGATACGACTCGAGAGGCAACCGATTTTGGTCAAGTGAAGAGACCGGCGCGAGCCCTCTTGGGGTGGATGCAACGCGAGCAGGCACAGAGGATACAGGCTGGCCAGCGAGCCGACGCGAACCTTCCGGAACACGAGGAACGCGCAAGGAGAGCCCGCATATCAGTGGGTGCCCGCCCGGCCGGAATTGACCAAACAAACCTCATAAGTGAAGCTCCCGCAGAGTTGCAAGAGCACATCGCTGCTCTACAGAAAGCTCCAGCAGCGAGCCAGTACTTTCAGCAGGGGTGGCGAGTGTGTGTTGCCGACCTGCGAAAGGTCTGCGCACTGCAACCACAAATCTTCACTGACGATGCCGTCGAACGGACTGCAGGAGTGCAACCAGGAGATCTAAACGGCATCGCCGCAATTTCTCTCCCGCTTCCTCGATCAGCAACTCTCCCGGTTATCTTCGACCAGGCCCGCCAATCATGGATACTCAGCTCCGCTAATCCCAATCTGCGTGTAGTGGGTAACTGGAACGCAGAAGTCCAACCTGGAATCTTGGGAGTGGGCTTCGGTGTCTCGGTCATGCCCTCGTTCGTTCAGGTGGCACATTTTTCAAACCGATACCTGCTCCGTGACGGATATCACCGTGCTTATGGTTTTCTTCGAGCTGGTATTTCATTCGTCCCAATTCTTACTCGTGAGTTCGAGCCTTTCGAAGATTTGGGATTGCCCCCGGGCCTGTTGCCGACAGCCGCTTACCTTGGCGACCGGCCACCTCTTTTGACTGACTTCCTGAACGACGATGTTTCAGCAGATGTGGTTCTACCTGCCACTCAGAAAATGATCGTCGTTGCGGGGCTGGAGCTTACGACACTCGGTTAATCGCCAAGGAACCAACTAGCGCAGGTGGCACAGCCTAAATGACCGGACAAGGTCGGGGTGGCCCACGCTTTCGATTTTTTGGCGGAGGGGACAGAAGGGAGGTTTCCCTTACCCTGAGATTATCGCTCAGATCAAATGTCCGCGTCTTTTCTCGCCGCCAAAGCGGCTGCTGATATGCCTACGGGGCAGCATGCGTTGATGCAGAAAGCGCGAAACCAGGATGCCGCCACGCTCCCGGCGGTAAAACACCACGTGCAAGCCATGCTCCAGACGTCGCAAGCCCGGACGAATCTCATCACAGCGTCGGCCTAGCTCAGGATTGTCGACCAGTGTCTGGCAGCAATTCTCAAGTTCATCGAGGTAACGGGTAGCCTGCGCCTCGCCCCACGTTCGCAGTGTGTATTCGGCGATGCCCAGCAAGTCGCGCTCGGCACGGCGCGAGATGCGCAACACGGCCACGGCTAGTTTCGCGAAGCGCGCCGCGTAAGCGCCTTGCGCACCCGCCCAAATACGTTCCCTCTGGCAATTCCGCTGGCGTCGCCATCGTCAATCGCGGCTCGCAGCGCCGCGAGCTTCGCTTCGTCCTGCCGTTCTTCGCGCTCCAAGTTCCGCAGCGCCGCGCGCATCACTTCACTGGCGTTTTCGTAGCGCCCGCTTTTCACTTTCCTGGCCACAAAGCGGTCCAGCTCATCGGTCAAATTTATGTTGCGGATGCCTGTTCGCGATCCGCCGCGAATTGCTACTGGAGATCGAGCCCAAAATCCGCAGCCGCCACTGGTTCGGGATACCAGTAAACCAGGGGGAAGACCGGTTCCTCA
>Ga0207141_10141_pt1 | contig 22756 bp, 18 predicted proteins | sample Alteio_BWMinHeat_5_FD_153553 | JGI IMG/M metagenome (GOLD analysis project Ga0207141, IMG submission 153553) | Enriched cells from forest soil in Barre Woods Harvard Forest LTER site, Petersham, Massachusetts, United States -... | ecosystem: Environmental > Terrestrial > Soil > Temperate forest >... | reverse complement strand
ACACTATGCGATCAGCAAGCCGCAATCGCGGCAGTTGACCAGCATTTACTTTGATACGTCCGATCTGTATCTGCAGCAAAACCACACTGCTTTGCGGGTGCGCAAAGTAGGGAGGCGCTGGGTCCAGACTTGCAAAAGCGGCGGCCAGGCGGCGGCCGGTTTGCATCAGCGGCCAGAGTGGGAGTCGGATATCAGCGCAGCGGCGCCTGATTTGCCGGCCTTGCGGAAACTGCTGGAGCCTGGCTCGCGAGTGGCCGGCATGTTCTCGGCGCCAGGCCTGGCCCAGCGTTTGCGGCCGATATTCACTACACAATTCCGCCGCACCATCTGGTTACTTCGCTCGCAGACTGGCGACGAAGTAGAGCTGGCCCTGGATCAGGGCGAAATCCGTTACGGCGACAAGAGCGTTCCGATCAGCGAGATCGAGCTGGAGCTTAAATCCGGTGCGGCGGCGAGTTTGTTCGAGCTGGCGCTAGCGTTGCAACAGACTCTGCCGTTACGCGCCGCCAACATCAGCAAGGCCGAACGCGGTTACGCCATGTACGCGCCGCAAGCGCCGCTGGTAGCCAAGGCACAGCCAGTCAAGTTATCACCGCAGCTGTCGCTGGAGCAAGGATTCCAGGCATTGCTCGGCAACTGCCTGGCGCAGATACAAGGCAATGAAGACGGGCTGCTGCATGGCGCCGATCCGGAACACGTGCATCAGATGCGAGTCGGTCTGCGGCGCTTGTACGCCACGCTGAGCCTGTTTAAAAAAACGATTTCGACGCCGCCGGAAATATCGGAGCGGCTAGCCTGGCTGGCAGCTACTCTGGGGCCTGCCCGCGATTGGGAAGTACTGGCGGTGGCGACGCTGGCCGATGTCGTACGGCGCTGCCCGGATGAGCGGCAACTGGATAGCTTGCGCCAGCTTAGTCTCAGCGAAGCCGGCAGGCGTCGCCATGCCGCCGCGACTGCGGTGAACTCGCGCGCTTACACCCGTTTGTTATTGTTGCTTGGAAGCTGGATCGAGGGACGTCGCTGGCGTGAAGAGCTAAATGCAGAGCAGATAGCGGCATTGTCCGCGCCCTTGAAGAAATTCGCAGTCAAGAAACTTGACGGTTTGCAGAAAAATCTATTGAAGCGCGGCAACCGGATCAAACAGCAGAATGCCGCCAGACGGCATAAGGTAAGAATCGCCGCCAAGAAGCTGCGTTACGCCAGCGAATTTTTTTCTGCCTATTTTCCGCTTGCCTCCAGTAATGCTTATGTGACGGCGCTAAGCCATCTGCAAGATGGCTTAGGCGTCGCCAACGATCGTAATGTGGCCGCTCAGCTGCTGCAGCAGATCGCCGACCAGCATCCCGAGCTGGCAGAATCTTGCCGCCTGGCTGTCAAGCTATTGGATTCTGGCCGAAAACACAACAAACCTAAAATCAGCCGCCTTTGGCAAAAATTCGTCGCACTAAAGCCGCCTGCGCCGCTACATTCATCCCGATAGTTTGGTCCTCAGGCCTATTTGGTGCAAAATACGCTCGCCGCGCTCTTCCTGTAACACCGTGGATGAAGGCGAGCGCGGCAAGAATCACCGGAGTGAAATCATGACCTACGAAGAATACCTGGACGAAGTCACCACCTTGATGGTGGAGTTATACGATCTGAAAGATGAGGCCGCGATCAAATACGTGATGCGCGCGCAAGCTGCGGATTTTTTTACCTTGCATGACGACGATCCTGTCATGCGTACGTTAGAGCGCGCGCGCGAAGACGCCAAGACGATTTACGAACAGCGCAACAAGTCGCGCCCTGAACTGTATCGCAAGTAAGTGAGGCAAAACAAGTCAGGCTTAAGGCGGTTACAATGGCCGCCCGCAGGTTTTTTGCGGTTTTATCGCAGTTTTATCGTCTACGAATTTCATACATGACCGAATCAATCCGCCTTGCGAAACATCTCGCCAACCTGGTTTCCTGCTCCCGCAGTGAAGCCGAACAATATATAGAGGGCGGCTGGGTCAAGGTCGATGGCGAGGTGGTGGAGGAACCGGGTTTGCGCATCAGCGCGCAGCAACAGGTCGAATTGATGGCTGGCGCCACGCTGGAGCCGCAAGATCCGGTGACTATCCTGTTCCATAAACCGGCTGGCCTCGATCTGTTCGCTGGCCCGGAGTTGAGCGAACTGGCCTCGCATCTGATCATGCCAGACAAACGCGCTGCCGATGACCGGGCCGAATTGCGTTTTCTGAAGCGCCATCTGCTCAGTCTGAATTTGATCGAACCGTTGGAAACGCAAGCCAGCGGCTTATTGGTGTTTACCCAGGACTGGCGGGTAACCCGCAAGCTGGTTGACGACGCTGCCAAGATTGAACATGAATTTATTGTCGAAGTCGCTGGCGACATCATTCCTGACGGCCTTAAGCTGCTGAATCACGGTTTGAGTTTCAACCGCAAGCCGCTGCCGCCGATCAAGGTCAGCTGGCAAAACGAAACCCGCCTGCGTTTCGCCCTCAAGGCGCCGCCGCGCGGCTTGATCGTGCATATGTGCGATCAAGTCGGGTTGCAAGTGGTGGCCAACAAGCGGATTCGTATCGGCCGCCTGCCGATGGCTGGCCTGGCGGTCGGCGAATGGCGTTATCTGCTGGGTTACGAACGGTTCTGAGCGAGTTCCCGTGTTGGCGTCCGGGCGTCTGTCAGCCTTGACAGGCCGCGGCTGTCGCAGGATTCGCCTTGAATGCCATGAGATTGGCGGCAATACCGTTGACCGCATCCGCCACCGTGCGTTGCACGCCGAGCACCAGCGCATCGATACCCGGGGCCACCGCTTCTGTGACGCTTAACTGGCAAGCACTGCTGCGGCTGCTGCCGGAGCGGCTGATGGTCCAACCGTAGGTGGCTTGCACCTGTTGGCCCGGCACTGCGTCAAATTGGCGCAACTCGATGGCAATCCGATACACCGGCTGATCAGTCGGCCGGCCATTGCGGCTGACGTCGGTAGCGCCCAGGCGATTGGCGATGCCATTGGCCAATGCATCCCGTAATTCATTGTTGAACGACGATGACCAGCGTTCCTGTTCCAGAATATCCACCCGAGCGCTGGAGGCGCTGCCGGCGCTCCTCACCACCAGTTGCGGCCGCACCAGGCGTTCCGGCATGGCTATCGGCACTACTTCAATAAATATCCGTGCATCCTGGGCAGCCGGCGCGCTAGTCGTTGGCAGTGGCGCCGACAGCGTATAAAAGTGTGTCGGCGCGGAAGCGCAACCGGCCAACAGTAGTGCAGCGGCGATGCCGCAGAAACGCGTTGATTTTGACGATGTGGTCGCATGCATTATTTGTTTTCCTCTTGCTTGCCACGGATCAGTGCTTCCGGATGGCGTTCCAGGTAATCGGTCAAGACCCGCACCGAAGCTGCCGAGCGCGTCAGTTCCTGCAGCGTTGCGCGGATGTCTTGTTGCAACGGCGCATTGTCGGACAGGGTGCGGTTGGCGTTGTCCAGGGTGGTGCGCACGTCTTTCATGGCCGCCTTGATTTCCGGCGCAACATCGTTATTCAGGCTCTTGGTCAGTTGCTCGGCATTGAGCAGCGTGCGGTTCAAGGTGCCCAGCGTCTTTTGCAAATCGGCGGCAATCTGGTCGAACGGCACCTTGCTCAGCTTCTTGGCGATTTCAGCGATCTGCGACTGGATTTCATCCAGGCTGTTAGGGATGGTCGGCAGCTCGATGATGGTAGCCGAGGTATCGATAGTGACCGGCGGCGCTTTCGGGAAGAAGTCGAGCGCGATATACAACTGGCCGGTCAGCAGGTTGCCGGTGCGCAGTTGCGCCCGCAAGCCGCGGCTGACCATGTATTGCAGGCGCTGCTTGGCGGTGTAGCTGGAATGTTTTTCATCTTCGGCATACTTGCGCCCCAGCCGTTCCGGATAAATCTGCACCGCGACCGGCATGCTGAATTCACGGCGCTTGGCGTCGTATTCGATGCCTATCGATTTGACTTCACCCAGCACCACGCCACGGAAATCGATGGTGGTGCCCGGCGTCAAGCCGCGCAGCGACTGGTTGAAATACAGCACCACGGTTTCCGACGGGCCGTCCGGTTCCTTCAAGGCGGCTTCTTCATCCGCCGCCAGGTTGAAGATGGTGTTTTCCTTGGCGGTGACGCCCAGCTCGTCATCCGGCGCCTGGAACGCGATGCCGCCCAATACCACGGTCGCCAGCGATTGCGTGCGCAGCTTGAAGCCGCTGGCGTTGATTTGCATGTCGAAGCCACTGGCATGCCAGAAACGGGTGTTGACGCCGATGAATTTGTCGTAAGGCGCATCGATAAAAATCCGCAGCGTGACGCCCTTGCCATCGGGGTCCAGATCGAAAGCAGCCAGCTGGCCGACCTTGATGCGGCGGAAATAGATTGGCGAGCCGATATCCAGCGAGCCGATGTCGGTGGAATGCAGCAGGTATTGCTTGCCAGAGGCGCCCAGGCTGACAATCGGCTGTACTTCCAGCCCAGTAAACGTGTCCTTGGTATCCTTGGCGGCGCCCGCGTCGGCGCCGATATACGCGCCGGACAGCAAGGTTCCCAAACCCGATATGCCGGAGGCTGCGACCCGTGGCCGCACTACCCAGAAGCGGGTATCGGCGGCGGTGAAGCTTTCGGCTTCTTTCGACAGTTGCACATCGGCCAGGATGTGCGAACGGTCTTTGCTCAGGCGGATGGTATGCACCAGGCCGATGTCGACATCCTTGTATTTGACCTTGGTTTTTCCTGCTTCCAGGCCTTCAGCGGTGCGGAACGAGATGGTGATCGATGGCCCGCGTTCGGCCAGGATCTTGACCACCAGCGTCAAGCCGACCACCGCGGCGACAATCGGAATCAGCCATATCAGCGATGGCAGCCAGTCGCGTTTGCGGCTGAGCTTGGGTTCCGGTAATGGCGGCAATGCGGGGGGTACAGCTGGGGGCAGGGCGTTTTCATCACTCATTGTGCGCTTTCACTTTTGTTCACTTGCTTGCTTTGACTCTTATCGGATGCTGGCTCGCCGCTGTCCCAGCTCAGGCGCGGATCGAAGCTGAGCGCGGCCAGCATGGTCAACACCACCACCGAGGCAAACGCCAGCACGCCGAAGCCGGCGGTAATCCTGGCGAATCCTTCAATCTGCACCAGGCCAGCCAGCAGCGACACCACGAACACGTCCAGCATCGACCAGCGGCCGATGATTTCCACCAGGCGATACAGTTTGGCGCGTTGCAGGCGGCGCCAGCGGCTGCGTTTTTGCGCGGTCCAGGTCAGCAGGATCAGCGACGCCAGTTTAAACAAGGGCACCAGAAAACTCGCAATGAAGATGATCGCCGCCAACTCCCAGGCGCCGGACACCCAGAAATAGATCACGCCGCTCATGATCGTATCTTCTTGCACGCCAAGCAGGGTTTTTGTGATCATCACCGGCATCAGGTTGGCGGGGATGTACATGATGCAGGCAGCGATCAGGAAAGCCCAGCTGCGCTTGATACTATCCGGCTTGCGCTGGTGCAGCGTAGTGCCGCAACGCTGGCAGTCTTCGTGCTCCTGCACATCGCGCCAGACGGTGCCGCAATGATGGCAGGACAGCATGCCGAGGCCGGCCGCGGTTTGCACCGCCAGGTCCTCGTTTTCATCGGCAGCGGCAGCGGCGATGGGCGCGCTGCCGGTACCGGCGTTGGCGTCGATGCTCATGCGGAACCTTCCTTGTTTGCTTCCGCATACGCCATTTGCCAGAAATGCCGGGGATCGAAAGAAACTACCGCAGTCAGCAATACGGTCAGCACCCCGAACGCCCACAGGGCTACGCCCGGAATCACGGTCGCCATATTCGATAATTTGACTACCGCCACCAGCACCCCCAGCAGGAATACTTCGATCATGCCCCACGGGCGCATGCTTTGCATGGCCCGCACCAGCCAGCTGAACCCGGCCGGCCGGCGCTGTTTTTCCAGCGACACCAGCAGATAAAACAGAAACAGCAATTGCAACAGCGGAAACAGAATGGTGGTGGCCAGCACCAGCAAAGCCACCAGCGACATGCCTTCGGTAGTTAGTGACAATACGGCGCCGAACAGGGTGGTGCGGCTGCTCAAGCCCTGCAGTTCGATCTCGACGATGGGAAAGCTGTTGGCGATCACGAACATGATCAGGCTGGCAACAGTCAGCGGCAGGATCCGTTCACGCTGGCGGCCGGCGTTGCGCTCCAGCTCGGTGCCGCAACGCGGGCAGTGGGCGATCTCCCCTCGGCGCAGCTGCACCTTGCGATACAGGGCGTCGCATCCTTCGCAGGCAATCAGGTCGGAGACTTCGCGCATGTGCATTTAAAAAATCGAGAAGATGAGATTCTAACAATAATCCAGCGCACAGCCGGCAGATAGTTGAAATCCTGCCGATCCTACCCATATACCGGAGTAAATACCAGGGTAAAGCACAGTTGCACGATGCAGTTGCATCAGTGCCATACGTGTTTTTTCGAATACTCGTAAAATGATGGCTACCCAATGCCAGCTTATGTAATGTTAAAACCGAAACGCATGTTGCAGGCGCGCTATATATGTAATCCCGCGCCTTTTATTCACCACAAATTTATCAGATGAGCACCACTAATAACAAAAGCAGTCTACCTGCCGCCGTAGCCGATCAACAACTGGAATATGTGGCTTCTTGCGCGCTGCCGACGCCATGGGCGACCTTCCAGCTGCATGCATTTATCGAACACGCCACCGGCAAAGAGCATCTGGCCCTGACCTTGGGCGAAGTTAACGACGGCGAGCCGGTCTTGGCGCGCGTCCATTCCGAATGCCTGACCGGTGACGCCTTGTTCAGTCAGCGCTGCGATTGCGGCGCGCAACTGGAAGGGGCTTTGCAAAAAATCGCCGCCGAGGGGCGCGGCGCCATACTGTATCTGCGCCAGGAAGGGCGCGGCATCGGCTTGATCAACAAGATTCGCGCCTACCAGATTCAGGACGGCGGCGCGGATACGGTAGAGGCCAACCAGCAATTGGGATTTGCCGCCGATTTGCGCGATTACAGCCTGTGCGAAACCATGCTGGAACACCTGGACATCACCGCCTTGCGCCTGATGACCAACAACCCGCGCAAGGTGGCTGCCTTGCAGAAAATCGGCATTACCGTGGTCGAGCGGATTCCGCTGATTCTTAACCGCAATCCGTTCAACACTCGTTACCTGGACACCAAGGCTGTGAAACTGGGCCACCTGCTGCCGGTTGACGGTCTGGAACACGATCTGGACGAAAACGAGTTGTGAAAGGCGGGCCGGCGCTGCTGCCCCGGCTCACGCCAAACATCAACGTCTGGCGCTTCCCACATGCTTGGAGTTGACCACCGCATCGGTCACGTTGGCCGGCGCTTCAGCGTAATGCTTGAACTCCATCGTATAAGTGGCGCGCCCTTGGGTCAGTGAGCGCAGCGTGGTGGAGTAACCGAACATCTCGGCCAGCGGCACTTCGCCACGGACGATCTTGCCGACCCCGCCCGGGATATCATCCATGCTCTGGATCATGCCGCGCCGCGATGACAGATCACCGATGACATCGCCCATTTTCTCTTCCGGCGTCTCGATTTCCACCGCCATCATCGGTTCCAGCAAGGCCGGGCTGGCTTTGCGGCAGCCATCCTTGAAGGCCATCGAGGCCGCCATGCGATAGGCATTTTCGTTGGAATCGACGTCATGCGAGGAGCCGAAGAACAGCGTGACCTTGACATCGACCACAGGATAGCCCGCCAGGACCCCGCTTGCCAGGGTTTCACGCACACCTTTTTCGACTGCAGGAATATATTCGCGCGGTACCGTGCCGCCCTTGATGGCATCGATGAATTCGAAGCCCTTGCCCGGCGCTTGCGGTTCTATTTTCAGCACCACATGGCCATATTGGCCGCGGCCGCCCGATTGTTTGATGAACTTGCCCTCGCTCGATTCGCAGATCTTGCGTATGGTTTCACGGAAAGCTACCTGCGGTTTGCCGACAGAGGCGTCGACGCCGAATTCGCGCCGCATGCGTTCCACCAGCACTTCCAGATGCAATTCGCCCATGCCGGAGATGATGGTCTGGCCTGATTCTTCGTCGGTTTTGACGTTGAATGAGGGATCTTCCTCGGCCAGGCGGCTGAGGGCAACCCCCATTTTTTCCTGGTCGGCCTTGGTCTTCGGTTCCACCGCTTGCGAGATCACGGTATCCGGGAATATCATTTTTTCCAGCGTGATGATGCTGCCCGGATCGCACAGGGTGTCGCCGGTGCTGGCTTCCTTGAGGCCAACCGCGGCGGCGATGTCGCCGGCATACACCTCGCTGATTTCGGTGCGATGGTTGGCGTGCATCTGCAGCACGCGGCCGATTCTTTCCTTTTTACCTTTATTCGGATTGAACACCGTGTCGCCGGAAATCAGGACGCCGGAATAGACCCGGAAATAACTCAGGTGGCCGACAAACGGATCGGTCATGATCTTAAAGGTGAGGGCGGAGAATTTTTCATCGTCGGCGGCACGCCGTTCGACAATCAGATCGTCCTCATCGTGACCTTTGACGGGCGGGATATCGGTAGGCGCCGGCAAGAAATCGATCACGGCGTCCAGCAAGGCTTGCACACCACGGTTCTTGAACGCGCTGCCGCATAACATCGGCACGATCTCGCCGGCGATGGTGCGCTGGCGCAGGGCCGCCTTGATTTCTTCTTCGCTGATATCGGCGCCTTCCAGGTACTTATTCATCATGCTATCGCTGGCGTCGGCCGCCGCTTCTATCATGCGGCCACGCCACTCCTGGGCGCTGGCTTGCAGTGCGGCCGGAATCTCGATGTATTCGAATTTGACGCCCTGGCTGGCGTCGTCCCACATGATCGCTTTCATCTTGATCAGATCGACCACGCCGTGGAAGTTGTCTTCAGCGCCGACCGGGATCTGCACCGGCACCGGATTGCCCTTGAGCCGGTCGCGGATCTGCTGGTGCACACGGAAGAAATCGGCGCCGACTCTATCCATCTTGTTGACGAACGCCAGCCTGGGAACGCCGTACTTGTTGGCCTGGCGCCAGACGGTTTCAGATTGCGGCTGGACGCCGCCGACGGCGTCATAGACCATGCAGGCGCCGTCCAGCACCCGCATCGAACGTTCGACTTCAATCGTAAAGTCGACGTGGCCTGGCGTATCGATGATGTTGATCCGGTGGATCGGATAGTTGCCGGCCATGCCTTGCCAGAAACAGGTGGTCGCCGCCGAGGTAATCGTGATGCCGCGTTCCTGCTCCTGTTCCATCCAGTCCATGGTGGCAGTGCCATCGTGCACTTCGCCGATCTTGTGGCTGACGCCGGAATAAAACAGGATGCGCTCGGTGGTGGTGGTCTTGCCGGCGTCGATGTGGGCGCTGATGCCGATATTGCGATAGCGCTCGATGGGAGTTTTGCGAGTCATGACGATTTCCTCTGTGAGAAATTATGATGATCAGAATTTTTCTGCAATCGTTTTTACTATGCCTTTGACGTGTGAGCTTACCCGTTTTTTCGATTGTCAGTTGCAGCAGATGCGAGGCAGCGTTTTTTGCCGCCCGGTGGTATGCTTGCCGACTTAACGGTAAGTGATTCAGCCCATCCAGGCAAGCCCCTGGCAACCATCTTAATCGTCCATTTCATCGTGCCCTCTATGAACTCAAGAACCTTTTCCCAAAACACCGCCGCACCGCGCATCCAACTGCTGCGCGCCGCCATGCAACGCCACAATATCGACGCCTGCCTGATTCCGTCGGCGGATCCGCATTTGTCCGAGTACCTGCCGGGACGCTGGAAAGGGCGCGAATGGTTGTCGGGATTTACCGGTTCGGTCGCCAATCTGATCATTACCGCCGATTTCGCCGGTTTGTGGGCCGATAGCCGCTATTGGTCGCAGGCGGAAGCGGAGCTGGCCGGCACCGAAATCGTGTTGATGAAAACGCCAACCGGCAGCAGCTTGCTGCACCTCGACTGGCTAGGCGCCAATCTGGCGGCCGGCCAGACACTGGCGGTCGATGGCGCAGTGCTGGGCCTGGCCAGCGCTCGTGCGCTGGAACAAGCGCTGGCTAAAGGCGGCAGCAAATTGCGCACCGATCTCGATGTGCTGGGCGAGATCTGGAGCGAGCGCCCGGGCTTGCCCACGGCTGAGGTTTATCAGCATGAGGCGTCGCATGCGCCGTTGTCGCGCGCCGCCAAGCTGGATCAGTTGCATCAGGCCATGCAGCAGCACGCTGCGCAATGGCACTTCATTTCCACTCTGGACGATATCGCCTATCTGTTCAATTTGCGCGGCGCCGACGTTAATTACAATCCGGTGTTTGTCGCCCACGCGCTGATCGGACCGAAACAAGCCACGCTGTTCGTCGCCGATGGCAAAGTGCCGTCAGCCTTGCGCGATCTGCTCGCTCAAGATGGCGTCACGCTGGCGTCCTATGAACAAGCCGCCGAAGCGCTGGCAGGCTTGCCTGCCGATGCCACGCTGCTGCTCGATCCACGCCGCGTCACACTGGGATTGCGGCAAGCGGTGCCGGCTACGGTCAAAGTGATGGAGTCGATCAATCCGACTACCTTTGCCAAGTCGCGCAAAAGCATCGAAGAAATAGCGCATGTGCGGGCCGCCATGGAACAGGATGGCGCAGCCTTATGCGAATTCTTCGCCTGGCTGGAGCAAGCTCTGGGCCAGGAAACCGTGACCGAACTGATGGTCGATACGCACATCACCGCCGCCCGGGCGCGCCGTCCGGGTTTTGTCAGCCCGAGTTTTGCCACCATTGCCGGTTTTAACGCCAATGGCGCCATGCCGCATTACAAGGCCAGCGCCGAATCGCACGCCACCATGAGCGGTGACGGTTTGCTGCTGATCGACTCCGGCGCGCAATATGTGGGCGGCACCACGGACATCACACGGATGGTGCCGATCGGCCAGCCGTCGGCCGCGCAAAAACGCGATTGCACGCTGGTGTTGAAAGGGGTCATCGCATTGTCTTCGGCGCAGTTCCCGCGCGCCGTCAAATCACCACTGCTGGACGCGATTGCGCGGGCGCCGATCTGGGCTGCCGGCATCGATTACGGCCACGGCACCGGCCACGGCGTCGGTTATTTCCTGAATGTGCACGAAGGCCCGCAAGTCATTGCCGGCAGTGCCGCGCCGGAAGCGCACACGGCGATGGAGCCGGGCATGATTACCTCGATCGAGCCGGGTATTTACCGTCCCGGCCATTGGGGTGTGCGGATAGAAAACCTGGTGCTGAACCAGCCGGCGCAGACTACCGAGTTCGGCGAATATCTGCGTTTCGAGACGTTGACGCTGTGTCCTATCGATACGCGCTGCCTGGATCTGAGTTTGCTGCGCAGCGACGAAATCGACTGGCTCAATGCCTATCATGCCGAGGTGAGGGCGCGTCTGTTGCCGCACGTAACCGGCGCTGCAAAGCAGTGGCTGGAAAGCCGGACCCAGGCGTTGTGAAATTAATAAGCAATCGGCAATAGTCAATAATGCGGCGGCCGTTCGTTGACGGTCTGGCCCGCATTGTTGCTGTCCGCGGCATCCTTAATCCTTTGCGCCAGCGCACCGCAAAGCGCCTCAAGCTGGTCTATCTTCAATTGCTGCCGATACACCAGCTTGTTCAATTCATCCAGCATATCGTCCTGGCGGGTGAGCTTGATTTCGATATCGACCATGCGGTCTTCTTGATTCATCGTCGGGTTCCTTTTTTTGAAGGGCAGATGGTAACGCAATAGCCTGATCCTGAAGCACTGAATATGCGGTATCGACATCTGCGTGATCGGGCGGAAATCCGGAATGGATAAAAAGATAATTCCGGATTTCCGCACAAAAACCGCCGATAATAATTATCCCTGCGTTTATCCTTGCGTAATTTTTTCCAATAAATCAAATACTTAGGTTTTGCGCTTGAGCTGGCATGAAGTCTGCTGTGCTTAATGCAAAAAATACTATTAATAGGAGACAAAATGCCAGACAAGATAACCCCGCCTCGCTGCCTGCGATCTGAATTCTTGAATTCCGCCCGGCAGTAATTCCACCGACGATTTCCCCCCCCTTTGCTAGTTGTGCCCTTCAGATGGCATGATGCAGCTTGCATGCATGCTGCCGATATACCGTGATGCAGAGGCAAGATCATCGTGATTGCACAAAAAATATTAAAACCAGGAGAGAACCATGTCCACACTTCGCCCATCCGATCATGCCGCCGCAGCGGATACCCGAAAACGCATCTTTGCCATCGTCGGCGCCTCGTCCGGCAACCTGGTTGAGTGGTTCGATTTTTACATTTATTCGTTTTGCGCGATTTATTTTGCGCCAATGTTTTTCCCTAGCGGCAATCCGACTACCCAACTAGTCAATACCGCCGCCATCTTTGCGGTGGGCTTCCTGATGCGGCCGATCGGCGGCTGGTTGTTCGGACGCATCGCTGACAAGCATGGCCGGCGCACCGCCATGATGATCTCGGTGCTGATGATGTGCGGCGGTTCACTGATGATCGCCTGCTTGCCGACCTATGCCAGCATCGGTATCGCTGCACCGGCGTTGCTGCTGGTTGCGCGCCTGTTCCAAGGCCTGTCGGTGGGCGGCGAATACGGTACCAGCGCCACCTATATGAGTGAAGTCGCCTTGCAAGGCCGGCGCGGATTTTTTGCCTCGTTCCAGTACGTGACCCTGATCGGCGGGCAATTGCTGGCGGTGCTGGTGCTAGTCATCCTGCAGCAACTGCTGACTTCCGAACAGTTGCATGCATGGGGCTGGCGCATTCCCTTCGTGCTGGGCGCGATTTCAGCACTGGTTGCTCTGTATCTGCGTAAATCGCTGAGCGAGACATCGACCGCGGAAACCCGCAAAAACAAGGACGCCGGCACCCTGGCAGGCTTGATGAAGCATAAAAGAGCATTTCTGACGGTGGTGGGTTTCACCGCCGGCGGCTCTTTGATTTTCTACACCTTCACCACCTATATGCAGAAATACCTGGTGAATACCGCCGGCATGAATGCGAAAACGGCCAGCACGGTAATGACCGCTGCGCTGTTTATTTATATGTTGATGCAACCGTTGTTTGGTGCGCTCTCCGACAAGATCGGCCGCCGTACATCGATGCTCTGGTTCGGCGCCCTGGCAACCGTGGCGACAGTGCCGATTTTGCATGCGCTGAAAGATGTCAGTAATCCTTACGCGGCGTTCGGCCTGGTCATCCTGGCATTGGCGATCGTCAGTTTTTACACTTCGATCAGCGGTTTGATCAAGGCAGAAATGTTCCCGCCGGAAGTGCGGGCATTGGGTGTGGGCCTGTCGTATGCGGTGGGTAATGCGATTTTCGGCGGCTCTGCGGAGTTTGTCGCGCTCAAGCTGAAAGAGTTTGGCATCGAATCGAGTTTCTACTGGTATGTCTCGGCCATGTGCGCGATAGCGCTCGTCGTCAGCTACCGGATGCGTGATCCAAGCAAGGAAGGTTATCTCAAAGACGTCCCGCTTGAAGCCACAAAATATACGCCCGACACCGCGTCCGCCGCGTCGCGTTAAAAACTGCCAAGCTAGCTGGTGACCTTATTGGCAACTTATTGGCCTACCTCAGTGGCCTACCTTATGCGCTTAAGAAAGCCGAGGGTGCTGACGGCATTGGCGCTTGTTTGCGCCATTGCCGTGGTGGCGACCACCTACGTCATGGCAACCAGGAAAGCCCGTGACGATATCGGCGAAGCCAGCGAACGGCAGCTGCAAATCATCGCACTCGACCTCGAATCGGTATTGCAGAAATTCGAGACACTGCCGTTTGCCCTCGGTTTCCAGTCGGATGTGTTGCAAGCACTGGCGCGGCCGGACGATCAGCTCAACATCCAGCGCCTGAACCTGACGCTGCAATTGATACAACGGCAGTCGAAGGTGGTGGCAATCTACGTGCTGGATCGCCAGGGCATGACGCTAGCCTCCAGCAACTGGGATACGCCGACCACTTTTGTCGGCCGGGATTTCGGCTTCCGTCCTTATTTCCGCGAAGCGATCAAGGGCAACGCCGGCCGCTTTTACGGCATCGGCAACGCCACCAATGTGCCGGGCTATTTCATCGCCCAGCCGATCTACGCCAGTGCCGCCGCCCACGGCGCCAATGCCGCGATAGGTGTGATGGCGGTCAAGATAGACCTGACCGAATTCGAACATACCTGGCGCAGCAGCGAAGAGCCGATTACGTTGGTCGATAGCAGCGGCGTGGTGTTCTTAAGCAACCGCCAGGCCTGGAAATATCACAGCCTGTATCCGCTGCCCGGCGCGGTACAGCAAAACCTGACCGGCACCCATCAATACGCCGACCAGGCGATCACCCCGGTGACCTCACTGCCGAAAACGCAAAGAGTAGAGTTCGGCCAGCACGTTACGCGCGGCATCGGCCGCCTCGGCTGGCAACTGATGCTGTTTCCTTCGCAGGCGCGGATTGCCCGCATTGCCTTGCTGTGGTCTTTGGCGGCGGCGCTGTTGCTGGCGATTGCCGGCATTTCCTTGTGGGCTTTGTATCAACGCCGGCGGCGCCTGGAAGAACGCTTGATGTCGGCTGAATATCTGGACCGCACGATCGCTCAAAGGACGCAAGAGTTGATGGTGGCGAATCACACCTTGGAAACGAAATACGCCAAATTAAAAGAAACCGAACACCTGCTGCGTTCGACCCAAAACAAGCTGATCCAGGCCGGTAAGCTGGCCATGCTGGGGCAAATGGCGGCAGGCATTGCACACGAGCTGAACCAGCCGTTGGCGGCAATCCGGGCGTTTGCCGATAACGCCATGACTTTCCTGTCGCGCGGGCAAGCCGACAAAGCCACCGAGAATCTGAGCCATATCAGCAACGCCAGCGCCCGCATGGGCAAGATCGTCGGCCAGCTCAACGGTTTTTCCAGGAAAAGCCACGAAGCGGTGGCCGTCATCGACTTGCCGAAATCGATAGAGGCAGCAGCACTGTTGCTGCACAACGAGTTCCAGACCCATGGCGCCGCGCTGCTGATCGAAATCCGCCAGGCGGCCCAGGTGGTGGGCGATTCGGTACGCACCGAGCAAGTGCTGATCAATCTGTTGCGGAATGCCTTGGACGCGGTGGATAATGCCGAGCAAAAGATTGTCTCGCTGGTGCTGGAATGCGAGGCGGGCGAGGCGGTGATCCGGATCCGCGACTCCGGCTCCGGCATTCCGGCCCAGGTCGCGCCGCATCTGTTCGAGCCGTTTTTCACCACCAAGCCATCCGGCAAGGGACTAGGCTTGGGCCTGGCCATTTCATCTTCCATTGTGCAGGCGATGAACGGCCGGCTGACGGCGAATAATCATGGCGATGGCGGCGCCGAATTCGTGTTGCGCATTCCTTTGCCGGATATGGTTGAATCTTGATGGAAGGGCGGGAGGTGAGTGTGGCGACGCTGGAAGCAATATTGATCGAAGACGAACAAGCGGTGCGGGAAGCGATTACGCAAACGCTGGAACTGGGCGGGTTCACGGTCCATGCTTGTGACAGCGTGGAGCAGGCACAGCCCTGGCTCAGCGCAGGATTTGCCGGCGTGATTGTCACCGATGTGCGGTTGCCCGGCCGTTCCGGCCTGGAATTGCTGAGCCAGGTAGTGACACTGGACCCCGACTTGCCGGTCATCGTGGTGACCGGCCACGGTGATGTCAGCATGGCGGTGGAGGCGATGCGCGCCGGCGCTTACGATTTTATTGAAAAGCCGTTCGCCGCTGAACGCTTGATGGAAACCGCCCACCGGGCGCAGGAAAAACGCAGCCTGATTCTGGAAAACCGGCGTCTCAAAGCGGCCTGGGTGGCGCATCCGGACATGCCAAGCCTGATCGGCCAGTCGGCCGCGATCGAACGTGTCAGGACCATGATCCGCAGCGTCGGTCCAACCATGGTCGATATCCTGATCAATGGCCAGACCGGCAGCGGCAAGGAAGTGGTGGCGCGTCAGCTGCACGTTGCCAGCGGCCGCAAAGGCCCGTTTGTCGCCATCAATTGCGGCGCCCTGCCGGAGACGGTATTTGAAAGTGAAATTTTCGGGCATGAGGCGGGGGCGTTTACCAGCGCCCAGAAACGACGCATCGGCAAGCTGGAATATGCCAAGGGCGGCACGGTATTTCTCGATGAAATCGAAAGCATGCCGCTGGCTTTGCAAGTGAAATTGCTGCGCGTGCTGCAAGAACGTAAACTGGAGCGGCTCGGCGGCAATGAACCGATAAGCATCGATTGCCGCATCATTGCCGCCAGCAAGGCCAATCTGTTGCAAATGAGTGCACAAGGCAGTTTTCGCGAGGATTTGTATTACCGCATCGGCGTCGTCAGCATTGACCTGCCGCGCCTGAACGAGCGGCGCGAGGATATTCCCTTGTTGCTGGCGCATTTTATCCAGGGTGCAGCGATCCGTTATCAGCGGCCGTTGCCGCAATGGACGCTGGCGCAAATGGCGCAATGGCAAACCCGCGACTGGCCCGGCAACGTGCGTGAACTACGCAATTTCGCCGACCGGCTGGTGCTGGGAGTGGCGGAGGGTGTGGCCGATCTTGCCAGTCAGGACAGCGGCGATGCCGGCAACGGCCTGCCGCTGCCGCAGCAAATGGATATCTACGAACGCATGCTGATTACCGAGATGCTGAACGCCAGCAACGGCAACGTCGCCATCACCGCAGATCGGCTGGGGCTGCCCAAAAAAACCCTGTATGACAAGATAAAAAAGTACCAACTGGCCGTGGGCAAGGCATAGGGTCGCACCAAAGTATTCGGCGATTGCAATGACAATAAAATACTATTGCATTTGGAAAGTGTTACAAAACGATATTCCGCTGGACAAGCGCGCTTGAATCTTTATCATTGGCATCTTTTTTCAACATGGATGCAACAATGAGCGTTTCGTCGCTACTGCCAAATTCATCCAATGCACCAGACCGTAATTCCAATTTCCAATTCGGCTTTATCGACCTGCTGAAGGTCATTGCGGCACAGCTGATTGTCTTGCACCATCTGGCGTTCTACGGGCCGATGGCAGATCATGTCCGTCCCATCGCGCCGACGTTGATCGACTGGCTGGATTCTTACGCCCGCATCGCGGTCCAGGTGTTCCTGGTGATCGGCGGTTTCCTGGCCGCCAAGTCGCTGTCGCCGCAAGGCGTTTCCGCTGTCTCCGATCCTCTGCGCGTCTTGTGGCGCCGTTACATGAAGCTGGTGCCGCCGTTCCTGGTGGCGACCGTGCTGGCGATCGGCGCTTCGGCCTGGGCCGCACAGTGGATGACGCATTATTCCATCTCCGCCATGCCGAGCGCCTTGCAACTGGCCGCGCACGCCTTGTTGCTGCATTCCATCCTCGGTTATGAATCGATCTCGGCCGGCGCCTGGTATGTCGCCATCGATTTCCAGTTGTACGCCTTGTTGACCCTTTTGCTGTGGCTGACCGGCGGTCTGGCCAAGCGGCGCGCCATGCCATGGCTGGCGCCGCTGCTGGTGGTGGCCGGCGTCAGCGCCTCGCTGCTGTATTTCAACCGCGACGCCGCCTGGGACGCCTGGGCGCCATATTTCTTTGGCAGTTACGGCCTCGGCGCCATCGCCTGGTGGGCGCGCGACCTGAACCGGCGGCCGGCCGTGGTGGCGCTGCTGGTGGCGGCAATCCTGTTGCCGACCTTGTACGCCTTGACCATCGATTTCCGCAGCCGCATCGTGGTCGCCTTGCTGGTGGCCTGTGCCTTGGTACTGGTAAGCCGGCGCGGCATGTTGCTGTCGCGCCAGCGATTTGCCTGGATCCGCGCCTTCGGAAGGATCTCTTATTCCATCTTCCTTGTGCATTTTCCAGTGTGCCTGATCGTCAACGCCGCTTTCGCCAAATTTGTTCCGGCGCGGCCGTTGCTGCAAGCGGCCGGCATGCTGCTGGCCTGGGCCGCCAGCCTTGCCGCCGGCGCGATTTTCTATCGCTGGGTAGAGATTCCGCTGAGTCGTCTTGCAGCTCGGGCCACTGGCAAGGGTTTTGGATTGCCGGTTGCGGCTGCCGCGTAGGGTAGGGTAACTACTACGGTAGGGTAAGCGCTACGCTGGGGCCGAGCTTACAGCACATCTTCCGTCTCCAATCCAGCTCTGGCGGGTGTAACTTCCACACGCTGCCGGCGTTGGCGCCGGAAGTGCAGGAAAGCCAGCACCAGCGCCGCCAGTTGCAGCGCTGCGCAAAAATAAAACGGCGCGCCAATTCGCCAGTCACCCTTCGGCAAATGCGACACCACACCCAATAGCGGTGCGCCGATGATAGGCGCGATCACCGCCATCAGGCTGTTCAGCGAGCTGACTGCGCCCAGCGTCTGGCCCTGGCTATGCGAATCGACTGCACCGGAAATAATGCTCTGGATCGATGCATTGACAGTGGCGCCGAACACGTTCGCGAAAATCACCGCATACATCATCCATGACTGACTGGCTGCGCCCCACAACAGGTAGGCGGCGGTGGAGGAAACCAGGCCGATAACCGCCAGCCGCTGCGGACTGAAGCGCTTCAACAGCGGTCCGAGCAGCACCCCTTGCACAATCACCGACATGATACCGACCGCCGCCAGCGACTGGCCGTTTTCCAGCGGCCCCCAGCCAAACTTGAACGTGGTGTACAGCACCCAAGTGGTAAACAACATGAATTGCGCCAGGCCGTTACAGGCAATCACCGCCACCAGCGGCCCCACCGCTTTCAAGCGCGCCAGGGCGCGCAAGGAGGTCAACGGGTTGGCTGCACCCCAGCCGAATGCGCGACGGCGCTCAAGCGGCAACGATTCGGGCAGCACGAAATAACCGTACATCAGATTAATCAAGGCCAGGCTGCCGGCAACAATGAACGGCAGGCGCAAATTCACAGCGCCCAGCAAACCGCCCATCACCGGTCCGACGATAAAACCGACGCCGAACATGGCGCCTATCATGCCGAAGCGTTTGGCGCGCTGCTCCGGTGGGGTGATGTCGGCCACATAAGCATTGCAAACCGCGGCGTTGGCCTGCATCGCGCCGCCGATCAGGCGCACCACGATCAGCATCCACAGCGCAGTCGAAAAAGCGGTCGCGAAAAAATTCAGCGCCAGACCGCAGAAACCCAGTAGCAGCACCGGCCGCCGGCCGTAGCGGTCCGACAGTGCGCCGAGAATCGGCGAGCCGAAAAAATTGGCGATGCCGAAAGCGAAGGCTACCGCGCCATACCAGAACGCCTGGTCGGCTTGCGAGCCTGTGAATTTCCCAACCAGCACCGGCAGCACCGGAATGATCAGGCCGATCGAGATCATGTCGATCAATACGGTCAGCATGATGAAAGGCATCGCCGCAGCGCGGCCTTGGTTGTTCGAGAGAGGGGCTGAATCTGTCACGCGTCACTACTCCGGTATGTTTGTTTGTGTTGTTCTGGCAGGTCGGGATCGCGAAAATCCACTTCCTCGAATTTGCAGCCGCATTGGATGTTCGTCATCAAAAAAGTTGTTGCAGAACAGGTATCTCCGCATTTTAGATGAGGCCGCTGCAGATTGTGCGTGAAAGGCCGCGAATTTGATGACCCCAAACGTCGAGACAGAAGAGCGGATTGGTTTAAATGCAACAAGCATTCAATTACTTTATAGAAATTAGTTGCATTTGTACATTGAGAAATAGATAATGCGTAACTTCATGTAACGCTACGTACAAAAAGTAACTAAATGTAAGTTGCTTCATTTCCCAGGGGGGAATTCCTTGTTTTCCTGCCAAATAACGTTGAGGCCACCGTGCGGCCCGTCGGTGCGTCCTTGCGGCGCTGCATCGCTTGCTGTAAGGGCGCCATTCCCCCACAGGCGCAGATATCGTTCGCGTCATTCAAATTCCCCGCTTGCAGGTTGTTCCTGAGTTTGTCTTGGGACTGTTATCCAGCGCCATTGCTTCCCGGATAACAATTGGTTGGATGTGCCGGCGTTTGCAAGGCTGGACTGACGCTGACGCCGTTCAGCGGCGGCTCGGCCAGCCAGGTCTTCATGCAAGTCAAAGTGGATCCGGCGGCGGCCATCGGCGCCGCTCGCCTGGAACTGCAGGTCGACGCTGGCGTAGCCGCGCTGGCCAACGCCATCAGCGTGACACAGCCGCTGGCGGTGATTACTGCAATTTCTCCCACTACTGTCATGGCCGGCGCCGGTGCAACTGAAGTAACGGTGACTGGCCGTAATTTCAGCAGCGCTTCCGAAGTACTGTTCAACGCCGCTGCGGTGCCGACTCGTCTGGTCAACGCCACCGAGTTGCGGGCGACGCTGCCAAGCCAGACTGCTATCGGTACCTTGCAAACGCAAGTACGCTGGCCCGATACGCAGCAGACCGGCAAGTATCTATTGTCAAACCAGGTCGGGCTGGCGGTGCAAGCGCCAGTGCTGCAGATCGGCGGAAATGCATGGCAGAGGCGGCCGAGAACCCAGAAATCGAAGCGCGATGCATAGCAGCCACTGCAACGTGCATGTATAGAAGTGGACAATAATATGAAACGGATAGGTTCTTATGGATTTTTTATTGTTATTTACTTCCTATTCACGCAGATTTTTTCTTTGGACGGCTACATCACAAATTCCATAGCAACCTGTATTTCCACTATCGCCCTATATGTTGCTTTTGGAAAAATTAAGCTGACGGAATTTTTGCTGTTACTTCTTACTTTCACCATTTTCGTTCCTGCATTGATTCTCATCCTTATAGGAGGTGGGGATTGGTATGCCCTGGTCATGTTAAGTAAGCATATGGATGCACTTACCGTTCTATATGCATTGACACCAACTGTCGTCGGAGTTTGCACGCTGCTTATGCTGAAATTGATATTCAAAAAAAACCAATAAGTTTTTTTATGATCGTTCAAAAGATCGAGGTGAGGTCACGTAATAACATACAAGGCCACACATACCTGGATGGGATTTTTCGATTTCGCGTTTCAGTAATACGTTATTTCAAGACCTGACCCTAGTTTTTGAGAATTATCCAAGATATATGGGTGCGCAGTCTTAATAAAATTGACACTATTAATACATAAATGACACCGAATGCCGCGATTTGCAAATTTTTTGTTTTAGTTTTCATTAGCGTTATTTGGCAAAGTGCCAGTGCCGATGAATTTGAAGATTTTCTTAATAAATTAAAAGAAACACCTTGTACTGAAACAGCAAAATTTATTGATGGGAGGAAATTCGTGCATGCTTTTGTATGCTCAAAGATTTATCCAGAGACCCCTATTGATAATTCTATTATTCAAATTTTAAAGAAAAAGGATTGGGTAGAACAAAAATCTGATGTTCCGGAATGGGAGTTATATCCGGCCATGCGGTCAGGGGTAATACGGATCGTTGCTCAGAAAGAGTATTTATTCGTGAGGCGACATAAAATCATTTTGGTTGCAATAATGCAATCAAGACTCCAAACCGATCTGGATTTTTCGAGAAATCAGGTAGTAAATATCATAATTTATCCAAAATAAGACGATCGCAATCGTACCGAGTATGTGGTTTCGGTTAAATGTAGTGAAGCTAGATATTTCATATGAAGATCAGGGTTAGGTCTTGCAATAACACACCAGATCGCACATGCCTGGGTCGGATTTTTCGATCTGGTGTTTTAGCAACGTGTTAATTCAAGACCTAATCCTAGTTTTACATGCGATATGCTTCGGTGGAAAATCGGCCGAGAAAATCGCTGTATCAGGGGCCGCAAAGGATATATGAAGAAATGGAATGATACTTATCAGGGGCACTATGATGAAATTGCCACTAGAGAAAGAGTGCTAGCGAAACTGGAAAAAGAATTATTGGAGAAATGCTGTGGTAAATGAATCCCCAAAAAAATCGCCATCTCTTGCCGACGTATTACATCGTATCAACGAAGATATGAGTGATTTCTCTACGCAGCCGGCAAAAACGGTATTCGATAGAGGAAGTTCAGGTGATTATCCGCTCCATAAAGTGGCCATTTGGGGCGATGTAGATGCTGCGGCGGTTCTTCTTGCGAATGCAGCAGACATAAATGCGCTTGGAGAGGATGACGATACGCCATTGCATCGAGCCATTGCGGGAGGGCATATTGAGATGGCGAGGTTTTTAATTTCTCGAGGTGCAGATATAAGCCGTCAGAATATGTATGGCTCGACTCCTTTAGATGACGCAAAAGATTCTGGACTAGATATTTAATTACTTGCTATATGAAAGATCGAGAAAGATCGGGGTCAGGTCTTGTAGTAACACACTAGATCGCACATGTCTGGATCGGATTTTTCGATCTCGCGTTTTAGCAATGTGTCGTTGCAAGACCTGACCCTAATTTATTTTCAAGACCTGACCCTAATTTATTTTCTGTTATTGCGAGGAAAAATGAAATCAATTGAGCAAGTGTTTCGTCAGTGTGAGAAGACTGGTGCATGGTATGGGATCGAAATTACAAATTTTACTCAACGAAATGATCTTGGAGATAGCGTCCTGCATACAGTATGCAGTTGGGGCGATGTCAATGCTGTGAAGATTTTGGTCGCTGCTGGTGCAGATGTTAACGCTAGAGGTGATCAAGGAGCGACACCTTTATTTAATGCAGTGATTGGTGACAGTTCAGAGGTGGTGTCATTTCTTCTCAGTGTTGGTGCTGATCCAAAAATTTCCAATGACTACAAGCGTTTGGTCTTGGATTACGCAAAAAATGTCTCTGCCTCTCTGGCGATTATAGAATTGCTTGAAAGGGCAAGTCGTAAGCCAAAGCCAAAGCCAAAGCGGTAAATTGAAGATCGGGGTCAG
>Ga0207141_10137_pt1 | contig 22927 bp, 26 predicted proteins | sample Alteio_BWMinHeat_5_FD_153553 | JGI IMG/M metagenome (GOLD analysis project Ga0207141, IMG submission 153553) | Enriched cells from forest soil in Barre Woods Harvard Forest LTER site, Petersham, Massachusetts, United States -... | ecosystem: Environmental > Terrestrial > Soil > Temperate forest >... | reverse complement strand
TTTCGATAGCGTGCACAACGGCGAAGTCGATATCCTGATCGGCACCCAGATGGTCGCCAAAGGGCACGATTTCAAAAACCTGACGCTGGTCGGCATCCTGAATCCTGATACAGCCCTGTTTTCCCATGACTACCGCGCCAGCGAGCGTTTGTTTGCGCAATTGATGCAGGTAGCGGGACGCGCCGGCCGCGCTGCGCAAAAAGAGGGGGGCAGTGCTAGCGAGGTGCTGATCCAGACGCGTTATCCGCAGCATCCGCTGTATGCGGCAGTGATCGCCCACGATTACGATCACTTCGCCACTTCCTTGCTGGAGGAGCGCGCGCAGGCTTGCCTGCCGCCCTACATCTATCAAGCCTTGCTCAGGGCTGAGGCGAAAGAGCTGGAAACCGCGATCGAGTTCTTGCATCAGGCAGCCAACTGCATCGAGCACGACGGCATCACCATGCATGACCCGATTCCGATGACCATGACCCGGGTTGCCAATGTCGATCGGGCGCAATTGCTGATCGAATGTCCGTCGCGTCCCGGTTTGCAGGCTTTCCTGGCTGACTGGATGGCTCAGTTGCGACAGTTGAAGACGCGCGCGAAATGGTTGGAAGTGGATCCGGTCGATATCTGATGCGGTTTTGCGTCTTGCGCTTTGCGTTTGGTGCTTAGTGCCTCTGCTCTGGCACCGAGCGAGAAAAAATCCGCACCACAGAATCCATATGCGCCCGCATCGCACGGCGCGCTGCTACTGCATCGCGCGCTTGCAGCGCTTCCAGGATCAGCAGATGTTCATGCTCTGAACGATTCGGCATGTCCTTCGAGCTATACAGCGTTTGCAGACGCTGAAACATCATGCCGTATTTGCGCCCCAGCAGATGGCTGACCAGCAACAGATAGGCCGGGTTGCCGCTGGCCTCGGCGATACGGATATGAAACAGGCGGTCGCCCGGATGGGTGTGTGAGCCACTGCGGTTGTCCTCGACATTGCGCGCATACGCTTCGGCGATGTTGTGCAGTTGTTCATCGCTGGCGTTCACCGCAGCCAGCGCGGCTGTTTCCGGTTCCACCAGGCGTCTTGCCTGCAGCAACTTGAAGGGCGGGATCTCGTCATCCAGTTCAAGCTTGATTTCCAGATCGAGTTCCGGATCGAGTTCCCAGCCGCTGCGATGCGCCGCTTGTTGCAAGGCCGCTGGCTGATTGCCGCCGTTATGCGTGGCCGCGTCCTCCGCACGCGGCAATACCATCACGCCGTTGCCGACGCGCACGCTGACAATGCCAATCACTTCCAGCGCGATCAAGGCTTCCCGCACCGAAGTACGGCTGACGCCGAACTGTTTGGCCAATTCGCGCTCGGGCGGCAGGTTGTCGCCGGGTCCGTATTCGCCGCGATCAATCATGTCACGCAATTGATCGGCAATTTGTTGATACAGGCGGCGGTTGTGTATAACTTGTATGGGCATGGCGGCAAGGAAAGATATTTTTCGTATTGTGCCACGGCGCGGTGGCTGCGGGCCGAAGCAGATGGCATCGGCACTAATAGTTTGCCGCCAATAAATAACGGGACGGATCGCCAGGCAGCTTGCTCCCGGAATTTCTGGTGTGCTAGTATTGGTCCAGCCAATGAACCTTTTCAGTATAAAACATTAATCCAGGCAAGCCTAGCGGAGACAGCCGTATGAGACTACAAGGAAAGCGCGTTCTGGTTACAGCTGCGGGCCAAGGTATCGGCCGCGCCAGCACCTTGTTGTTTGCGCACGAGGGAGCGCAGGTGTTGGCGGCCGACATCAATCCCGATTCTTTAGCGGAAACGGCCAGCGCTGCGAGTGCCGCCGGCCATCAGATCCGGACGGTACAGCTCAACGTCACCGACGCCGCCGCAGTGACGGCGCTGGCGCAAGCAGAACCAGCTTTCGATGTGCTATTCAACTGCGCCGGGTTTGTACACCACGGCAGCATCCTCGATTGCAGCGAGCAGGACTGGAATTTTTCGTGGGATCTCAACGTTTCCTCCATGTACCGCCTGATCCGCGCCCTGTTACCAGGCATGCTGGCCAAGGGCGGCGGCTCCATCATCAATATGGCGTCGGCCGCATCCAGCGTAAAGGGGGTGCCTAATCGTTTCGTGTATGGCGCCACCAAAGCGGCGGTGATCGGCTTGACCAAGGCTGTCGCCGCTGACTTTGTCGCCAAAGGCATACGCTGCAATGCAATTTGCCCGGGCACGGTCGAGTCGCCGTCGTTGCGGCAGCGGATTGCCGAACAGGCGCGCCAGCAAGACGTCGATATCGCGCAAATCGAGGCCGCGTTTGTCGCCCGCCAACCTATGGGGCGGATCGGCAAGACCGAGGAAATTGCCGCGTTGGCGTTGTATCTGGCTTCTGACGAATCGGCGTTTACCACCGGCGCCATCCATGTGATCGACGGTGGCTGGTCCAACTAATTAACACAGCGAGTGTCGAAAATATGCGTTACTGCCTGGCGCTGGACCTGAAAAACGATGCCGATCTGATCGACCGTTATGAAGCGCATCACCACCGTATCTGGCCCGAGATCACTGTCCATCTGCGCCAACATGGCGTGCTTGGCATGGAGATCTACCGGCTGGGCACGCGCCTGGTGATGCTGATGGAAACCGACGACGCGATTTACAGTCCGGAGCGCATCGCGAACGCCGCGCGCAACAATCCTAAGGTACAAGAATGGGAAACACTGATGTGGCAATTCCAGGCCGCCACACCGTGGACCCCAGCTGGAGAAAAATGGATAGCGATGACGCAGATTTTTGATCTGAAGCAGCAATCCTAAGGCGCTTCAGACCACGATTTTTTCATCGCAGCAGTTCTAGGGCGTGTCGACATATGATTTGAGAGTGCGAACGCGCGGCAGGCGTTGCGTGCCTAGGCGCAGGGACGCGACGTAGCGGTGCTACGGCAAGGAGCTGCAACAACGGCATGCGACGCCTGCAGCCGTTCCGGAGGGTTCCAATCAAAACGTGCGCTGGCCGCGTTGCATGGCTTGCTGGGGCGCCAGCCCCAGCTGCGCCACGCGCCTTGCCACCACACGTTTTGGTTGGAACGCATCTCCCAAATCATATGTCAACACCCCCTAGGCATTCGAAAGAAACCAATCGCCGCATCCTCGCGGCTGGACGATATCGCCGCTGACCGTGGCGCAGTAGCGGCCCAGTTCGATGTCATTCTCCAAACCGAGTTTTTTCATCGCCGAAGCTTTTTGCAAACTGACCGTTTTCACGCTCTTGTGCAAGCTCTCGGCGATATCGCGCAGACTGTTACCTGCAGCATACAGACGCAGCACCTCGGTTTCGCGCGGGCTGGGAATACCGCTTTGGATTTGGCCGTCAATACCGTTCAGCAATAGAGCCTGGAACGATGGCCCCATGTACGGTATAGGCGAGCTGTTGCCGAGATGGCGAATGGTTTTGCCGATTTCCGGAATTTCATCGCTTTTGTGCAGCAGGCCGTTCACGCCGCTATTGACGATCTGGTACAGCACCACCGGAAACGCGTTCATGGTCAGCACCACCAGCCAGGTTTGCGGGTGGTGACGCCTGATATAGGACAGCAGATGCAAGCCGTCGCTGACACGTACCATCGGCATCGAAAATTCGGTGATAACCAGATCGCAGGGCGTTGATTTCAGGCAACGGACCAGCGCATCCGAACTGGTGACGCTGGCTACGACCTCGCAATCCGGCACGTGATCGAGATAATTGCGCACCCCTGCGGTAAACACGGGGTGATCGTCCGCTAGAACAATCTTCACATTTATTCCTCCATTGAAAGTCTCCGACAGGATCGGAGGGAGGCCGGAAAAGAGCGAGCTCCCCGGCACCGTTGAGCAACGGGATTGATTTTAGTTACTTTGTCGTGCAGTTATCAATTAGGCTACACATTTAAGAAATATACTTATATATTTAATAATATGTAATTAATACTATGTAAATCCGATGTCCTAATCAATAACGATAAGTGGAAACCTAGGACGATCATCATCCATCTGTTGCGGGAGAAAATTGCATGATCAAGATCATCTTGGCTGACGATCAGCCAATCATCATTTCCGGGGTACGGCAATACATCGAGCAGATGCCCGGTTTTGCCGTAGTTGCTACAGCATCCTCGGCGTCAGAACTGACGGAACGTTTGCAAGATACGCCATGCGACATGCTGATCACGGAGTTTTCTCTGCCGATCAATCGCATTGGCCGCGGCTGCGCCTTGTTCAAGCAGCTAAAGCGCGATCACGCCTCGCTAGAACTGATTGTGTTGACCATGATCGACATACCCGCGGTGCTGTATCAGCTTAGCAATTGCGGTGTGAGGGGTTTGCTGCACAAAAGCGACGAAATTGCCGAACTCGGCCGTGCCATGCTGGAAGGCTCGCAGGCGGCTCCGTATATCAGCAAGTCGGCGTTACGGCTACTGAAGAAGGGTCCTAGCGGCAGGCTGCCGACCAAGCGCGAAACCGAGGTATTGGAGATGTACGTGGTCGGCAACAGCCTGCGGGAAATCGCCGACCGCCTCAACAAGAGCGTCAAAACCGTGGGTTTGCAAAAAGCATCGGCGATGAAAAAAATGGGCCTGCGCAACGACATCGAATTGGGCAGGTATTCTTGCACCATGGAACGTATTGCTCATTGCGCCTAAAAAAACTGGCCGGATGCAGGTGCTTAGAAGACCTGATGCCGCTGAAGCCGTTATACTTGACGGACTAGCCGGTCAGTCCGGCCGACAGAAAGCAAGTTCCATGAATGGCATCAAGCAAGAATCCAACTCCCTCAATCAACCACCGTCCAAGCACGAAATCCGCCCTGGTCAATCGATAGAGTTGCTCAAAGAATTACATATCCTGACGCGCGACGGAAAATTAAATCAGGACAGCCGCCGCAAGCTCAAGCAGGTATATCATTTATATCAATTCATTGAGCCTTTACTGCAGGAGATCCAGCAAGAACAGAGCGGAGTGCAACTGGTCGATCACGGCGCCGGCAAATCGTATCTGGGATTTATCTTGTACGACCTGTTTTTCAAGACACTGACTGACAACTCGCATATCTTCGGCATCGAAACCCGGGAAGAGCTGGTCAAGAAATCGCAAGAACTGGCGCAGCGTCTGGAATTTCCCGGTATGTCGTTCCTCAATTTGTCGGTGGCGGAATCGATAGAATCAGCTTTGTTGCCGGCCCGGATCGATGTCGTCACCGCCTTGCATGCATGCAATACAGCGACTGACGATGCGATTCAATTCGGCCTGAAGAAGCAGGCTCGTTTCATGGTGCTGGTGCCTTGCTGCCAGGCCGAAGTGGCGTCAGTGTTGAAGAAGAACAAGGGTAAATCGCTGGCGAAAGAAGCATTGACCGAAATCTGGCGTCACCCGCTGCATACGCGCGAATTCGGTAGCCAGGTCACTAATGTGCTGCGCTGCTTGCAACTGGAAGCACACGGTTATCAAGTCAGCGTAACGGAACTGGTAGGCTGGGAGCATTCCATGAAGAATGAACTGATCATTGCCAGTTACCGCGATCTGCCCCGCAAGCGGCCGACCGAGCGCCTGCAAGAAGTACTGCATACCCTGGGGCTGGAAGAAATGCAGCAACGGTTTTTTACCGCGCCCTGATAAATGACGCATAAATGACGCATAAAACGGGTGCTTAAAAGCGGAATTCAATCCTAACGATACTGCAGCATTTGCCTGCCGCAAGCGGGCCGTCCACCATCACACCACTTAACCCAAGGAGAGTGACATGAGTAAGACGAGTGGCTCACATGCCGTTAAAGAGTTCACCAAGGCCCCGCCGACTGAGGAAGGATTGACTGAGACGGTGCAGCGCATTACCGCCGGTGCTGATGAGTTCAGTGTGTTGAATCATGCAGCGCGCGCAGCACTCGTCGCCAAGGTAACGGAGCAGTGGGAAGAGGATTTCATCGTCAAATTTCACATTCCGGCAGACCCTGCCAAGGCCGGCGAAGAATACGCTGCCATAGAACAGGGCGATAAATATCCGAGCTTGTCGGATCCAGTGCGCGAGGCTGTGTTACAGCGTTTTGACGATCGTTTTGGCGATGGCGGCCCGCGATTGTGGTCGGCGCTGAACGGCAAATAAATATCGGTTCGCGGCAGGAAATTTTGTCGTCAACTCATCCATCGACAATTGCTTGATCATGTGCTCGATCATGTTTCTGAGCCTGGATTTTCAAGGTGCGGCAAATAGCGCCTCAGCCTCCGCAAAACCATAAAAACTGCGTTGCATGGCTTGCCAGGTTCCATGGGCGCGCACCTCGCAAGCAATATCCCGGATCGCGCCCATTGCCGCCAGCATCGGACAGACGCCCAGGCTCACGCGCTGCGCACCAGCGGCGAACAGCTCGGCCGCCGAAGGCGCCCCCGGCATGGCCATCAGGCTGATCGGGCCAGATACGGCGGCGCTCATGCGTTTGATCAGTGCAGAGTCGGTCAATACCGGCACAAAGACCATGTCCGCGCCGGCTGCCAGATAAGCGTTGGCGCGTGCCACCGTCATGGCAAAGCGCGCCTCGGCGTCATCACCCAAACCCAGCAGATACGTATCCGTGCGAGCGTTGATCCATAACGGCAGAGCGGTTTGTCGGGCTGCAGTACGGGCTGCGGCGATACGGGCCGACTGTTCCTCCACGCCAAACAAGGCCGATACGCCAAGTCCATGACTGTTGTCTTCCAGGTTGATACCGACAGCACCAGCTTCAATCACGCCCTGAACCGTATTTGCCACCGCCTGCGGCGAAGCGCCGTAACCGGCCTCGATATCGGCAGTCACCGGAACCGCCACTGCGCCGACGATCGCAGCTATGTGGCGCAACATTTCATCGCGCTTGATCAGTTGGCCATCGCGATAGCCGTGCGCATAGGCGATGCCGCCGCTGGTGGTGCCGATTGCGGGAAAGCCGGCTTCCTCAAAGATGCGGGCGCTAGCGATATCCCAGGCATTGGCGAGCAAGAAATGACCTTGCTGGTTAAGGTTGCGGAAGCGATGGGCGAGCTCTGTCTGTTTATTTGTCGGCATATGCATGCATTTCTCCAGTGGCCGTTCACGAGTACAAACGGGTACAGATTATTTCCCGTTCCAAAGTTTTGAACTGGTGCTTTTCGGACGCCGTCATATTGATTTATCGTCTTTCTGGTGATGTCCGAAAACCGCTAGACAGTAGAAAATATTGGCGCGATCATGCGGCGATGGAACTCGATCATGACACCTGCTACCGAGCGTTAGCCAGCCGCGATGCGCGCTTTGACGGACGCTTTTTCATCGCCGTCAAAACCACCGGTATCTACTGTCGTCCGATTTGCCCTGCGCGTACTGCCAAATCGGAAAACGTGCTGTTCTTCCCGACCGCCGCTGCCGCGCAGGAGGCGGGTTTTCGTCCCTGCCTGCGTTGCCGGCCCGAAGCCGCGCCCGATTCGGGCGCTTGGTGCGGCGTGTCTAACACGGGTGTATCGAATACCGTTGCGCGCGCACTGGTTTTGATTGAGATGGGGGTTTTGGATGAAAACGGAATGGATGCGCTGGTAGAGCGCCTAGGCGTGGGCGAGCGGCAATTGCGCCGTCTGTTTGCACAGCATTTGGGGGCGTCGCCGGTTGCCGTAGCGCAGACGCGTAGAGTGTTGCTGGCCAAGCAGCTGATCCACGAAACCCGTATGCCCATCACCGAAATCGCCTTCGCTGCGGGCTTTGGCAGCATCCGCCGTTTCAACGAAGTTTTCCACGATCTGTACCAGCGCCCGCCCAGTGCATTGCGTCATGGCAACCAGCCCGAGCAATCCGCGCAGGGCGGGGTGACGCTCCTGCTACGTTATCGTCCGCCCTATGACTGGCCTGCCATGCTGGCGTTCTTGAACGCACGTGCGATCGCCGGCCTGGAACGGGTGGCCGACGGTTGCTACTACCGCACGATTTGCCTCGATGGCGCGCACGGCACGCTGGCGGTGCAACAGGGCGAGGGCCATGCGCTGAAAGTCACCATACGCTTCCCGCGATTGTCATCGTTGTCCGCCATCATCGCCCGTTTGCGAAGAATGTTCGACCTGGCAGCCGATCCTGAAATCATCAGCCGCCAACTATCGGCGGATCCCTTGATGGCCAGGCTGACCGCCGCCCGTCCGGGTTTGCGCGTACCGGGCGCTTGGGATGGCTTCGAACTGGCGATGCGGGCAGTACTGGGCCAGCAAATTACCGTAGCCGCCGCCATCAAGCTGGCTGGGAAATTGGTAGCGCAGTATGGCGAAGCGCTCAGCGCTCCCAGCACCGACCGACCCGGGTTGAGCCATGTATTTCCGCAAGCTGCGCGCCTGGCCGAAGCAGACCTGGCAACGCTAGGCATGCCAAAAATGCGAGCTGCAACCCTGTCTGCGGTGGCAGCGGCTCTGGTAGCTGACCCGCAATTGCTGGACACCCGCGCCAGCCTGGAGGAAGCCGTGATCAAGCTGCGCCAACTACCAGGTATTGGCGACTGGACCGCACAGTACATCGCTATACGCCAGTTACGCGAGACTGATGCCTTTCCGGCTGGGGATGTGACTTTGATGCAAGCGATCGCGGTTCATGAAGGAGTCAGGCCAAATGCAAAGGAAATAACTGCTCGGGCCGAAGCTTGGCGGCCATGGCGCGCCTATGCGGCACAGCATCTTTGGGCGTCGCTTGTCTGATCTAAGGAATTTTCCAGAGCAATCAAGAATTTACGGTATTGATTTATCGTAAGTCGTTGATTTTACTGGTGCGGCTGGCTGGAATCGAACCAGCGACCCTTGGCTTCGGAGGCCCAAAATACAGCAATGTTCTATAAGGCTTTGAAAGATTTTATTCCATTGTTGGCACAATTTTGGCACACTGCTACCTTCCATCACCGTAGCTCTCCATCAATGCCAACAATCCGCAAAAAAGGCGAAGGCCAATATCATGTTCAGATCCGCAAGCGCGGATACCCTACGCAAACCAAGACGTTCACCAAAGAGGCGGATGCTAAGCGATGGGCTACGATCATCGAGTCTGAAATGGAGCGTGGGGTATTTGTATCACGCACAGAGGCGGAAGCGACTCTGGTGAAGGAAGTCTTGGAGCGTTACGAAGCGGAAATACTCCCTTCCAAGCGTGGCGAAAAATCCGATAAGTCACGTATCAAAACATTGAAGGAGTCATTTGGTGATTACAAACTCGCCAGCCTGACCTCAACACAAATCGCTCAATTCCGAGACAAGCGATTAAAAGTAGTCGGGCCGCAGTCAGTAATTCATGAAATTAACCTCCTTAATCGCGTTCTGAAAACTGCGACAATGGATTGGGGAATTGCATTGCCTGGTGGTCTCCCGACAGCGCAAGTCCGAAAGCCAACTAAACCACGTGGCCGTGATCGACGTGTAACGTCGGCCGAGGTCAACAAAATTCTTGATGTATCGGAATCGATAGAACTTCGAACGGTCGTTACGTTAGCTGTTGAGACAGCTATGCGCCGGGGGGAATTGGCATCACTCGAATGGGAAAATATTGATCTGAAAAAGCGAATCGCCTACTTACCTAAAACCAAATCTGATGTTCCGCGAACTGTCCCGCTTTCAACAAAAGCAATACAAGCATTAGAAAATTTGCCGCATCAAATCAGCGGTAAGGTATTTAGCCTACAAGCAGAATCTATGAGCCAAGCGTTTGAGCGGGCATGTGAATCGCATCGCGCAAATATAAAGAATTTGCGCTTTCATGATTTGCGACATGAAGCTACTAGTCGTCTGTTTGAAAAGGGGCTCAACGTGATGGAGGTTGCTGCTATTACTGGACACAAGACACTAGACATGTTGAAACGTTACACGCATTTACGTGCGGAAGACCTAGCTCATAAACTTGGGTAATGCATTTCAACTTAAATCTGACCCCATAGTGGCATTCAATATAGGTCGAGCTTATCCACTTCTAGCCTGGTCTCGTAGCCCGTAATTATCTCGATAATAGTGATATCGTCGCGTGTCCAATTTTCGGATATTTTATGTGGTTACTGGTAGATTGACATTTGAGTCGATGGCAGTAACCGGAGTAGTCACATATTTTTTTGAATCCTGCGGTTTTGCGTTTGTCAAAAATGTCGCTGGTTGAATCCAACCATCGATATTTGTAATTAATAATTCTTTTTCTTGTTTTGGACTTCTAGAGCTATATCTAAAATCCCGCGTAATTTTGTCAAAGTCGGCATAAAAATGCTCAATGACATGGTGGTTATCATAACTGAGTATCCACCGATAATTGGCCTCCGACAAAGCATCTGCAAGTCGCTTGTGATCACTCAATTTGTAGTGATAGCGATATAGTTTTCGGCCTTGTTTGTAATACGGAGGATCTACATAAAAAAAACGGTTCGCGTTATCGGCATTATTTGCATCTTTAAGAGCATCAATAGCATCTCCGAAGAATACTGAAACTTGACCTGCCATTTTTGCAATTGACACAATGCGCTTAATGATGTCTTTTTTGTTAAATCGACAGTCGACAGCATAGTCCGATAATTGTGATTTCCCACCAATTGGTCCAGCGTGTAGTACTCCAGAGAAATTTGTTCTATTGAAAAATAGACCAGCTAACCCCAAAGACAAAATATGTTCCGGGTCGACCCCATCCATCTGTCTGAATTTATCAAATTCGTACCAGGTATCCAAGGTAATCGGAAGATCTTCGATAGCATTAACTAATTCGTCTCTTCTGTTAAAGACACTGTGCCAAAACGCAAATATTAGTGGGTCACGCTCGAATAAAATTGCTGATGAAATCATTCCTTTTTGCAGCAAGCCCAAAGAAATTGAGGCACTACCTGCATAAGGTTCTACAATTTCTTTTCCTATCAAATTATTGGTCTTGACGTATTCGGAAAATTCCTCAATGAACCCTGATTTACTTCCAGGGTAACGCAGCGGATTTGAGAATTTTCCCTTCATGCTAAAGCAGCCTTTCTGACTAAATTTACTTGGGCGACTACCCAATCAATGATTTTGGGTATATCCCCTAATCGCTCAATTACTAATTCTGCTTGATTACGAGCGAGATCTATCCCGATTTGAGCCATACAAGGCAAAACATGACGATAATAAATGCTACCAAACTCTAATCCAAGTACTTGGGTCCTCTCTTCGACAGTGTCTTCCTCTTCAGGAATCACGCAAAAAGGTATAAATAGAGCAGCCATCGCCTGTGAAGAGATGTGAGGACTAACAAACCAAGTGCCATGAAATTTATCAATTGGGCCGCCTTTAATTGACTTGTTCGGCCAATTATTTCCCGACGCGACTTGTCCCAGAAGGTATACCTTGCCAGCTCCTAGATCAGGGCGATCTTTCCATGCGATAACGTCAATCTGATCGTCTTTTGTGCTTCTTGCGGAGCCTCGTGGAAATGTGTCAACCACTTTGCTTTCACCAAATTTTCCGTAAACGGCTTTCAGTTTATTGAGAAATCCAGATTTGTCAGGACGGGGAAAGCCAAATGAATACGCATGGCCGCACACGACTGCAGCTGCAGCCAGAGTTGAACAAGCTTGAAATAAATCGCGGACGTTATTTGTTATATCTGGGAGATATGTTCCATCCAATATCTCACCTTTTTGGAAATGTGAGAGAAAAAGACAGAAAAGATAAATAAACGCGCCGTCTGTCATCGAGGTCGTAATTTCCAGGCTCTCACCGCTCGCACTCAGAAGGAATGGGTACGATTTACCTAAGCATTTAATTCGATGCGTGATCTCCGCACATAATTTTTGAAGAAACGTATTCTCTTCAGAATTGCCATTCTCAAAATCTACATTTTCTGCATTACGTCTAACGTCAAAAGTTCGTTGGAGTTCAGAGATGCTTGCGGTGCCGAATTCTGAACAAAGAATTTTATATTCCAACCAATCAATAATTGTCTGGACATCCGAATCTAAAGGCAGTGTTGATAATGCCATTCAAGGGTCTCTATTTTTTATGTCTACTGGAAATCTTACTCATCATTGTCGCTATAGTTTCAGCTCTGGTGAGTAGGTCACTTGCAACTATCAACAAGGCTTTGTCGCCATCAAATTTAGGTAGTAGATCTATCACTCGCTCTAACTTTGCGTTAGCGAGAATTAAAGCTTCTCCAAAAAGCCTCGGACCATCAATTTCAGCATATGCCACATTTAGCATATCTCCAGACCGAATTCTGGCTAACGCTGTAGTGTTGGCCAAGCATTCACCCAGATGCTTTAAATCCGGATTTTGCGACTCGATCAATGGTTTTTTGTCATCCCGTCTAGAACCATAAAGATATTCCAAAGTCTCTTTGAGCTTCTTGATATTTTTTGTAGGAACAGGCGTATCCGAAGGTTCCGTATCCCATCCCTTTTCGAGCCCCAGAAAATTCACATATTCTTTGCGTCCCAATGCAGTGTAAAGATGAGAAAACGCAAATCGTGTCTTGTTATACCTATTGCTAATCTCAAAAAGATTTGCATTCTCGGCTTGATTGAGAACAAAGACGCTTCCAATGTAGGCTCTAATTGTATTGTTCGTATCCCCCGTTTGGCGGGCTATTGAATCAATTGTTAAACCAGTATCCCTATCGCGCTTATACCATGCTGCTACGAACTTTGCTTTCGCATAGGCATCCCATCTATGAGGGCCATTAATGTGTTTGAAACCAATAAAAGCTTCCGCATCTGTTGCTTTAGCAACGCGATGTACAGACACCTTTTCGATGGATCGTCTGACTCCGGCAGAAATATCTTTGGGAAGAGAAATTTTGCAATCGGCGGCCAATTTTGGATTACTGATTAACTTAATTGCCGCTAGTCGTCTATTGCCTTCCAGTACGACAAATGGACCAGTATCCTTACCTATAACGATCAAGGGTTCTAAATCTATATATTCATTTGAACATATAGACGTAATTAATTCGTCAAGAGCTGCGATTTCTCGGTACGAGGTAATAATTGCAATATCGTCAACAACTGAATAATCGTCACCGGTCATTAGGCGTGGATTTTTTTTGTCGAATTCAAGAAGCGACGTATCAATAGGTTTTGTTTCGCCTATGTCAATTATTGCAGGCAAGCGATGCTCTTTGACCGATTTTTTTGTGGAATTTGAACTGGAAGTATTTGCCACGGTTATCAAGCCTTAATGTTTATTGCATGAGGTTGCCCCCAGAGTACTCGAATGGTAGCATGGCCGAGTCTTTTCAGGAGGGTCGTTCAGCCTGAGCATATCTGTTTCCAGCACATCCCCCTCGACCAACTTTGCACCTCAAGAACGTCATCCTGCCATTATGGAACGCGGGGATTGACTCCCGGTGCTGGCACGGGGATCGACTCCCGAGCAGGTGCGGGATTTGGCTGAAGTTGCAACATGGCTGTGCAGTACTGGGACTACCGGTCAAATTAACGTGACATGTCACTACTATTAATTCAAGCCATTGCGCTTAATTTGGCTGTGGAAATGTTTACGTGTAATCGCTCAGAAAAGATGCATGAACATCATCCTGCCACTATGGAACGCGGGGATTGACTCCCGGTGCTGGCACGGGGATCGACTCCCGAGCAGGTGCGGGATTTGGCTGAAGTTGCAACATGGCTGTGCAGTACTGGGACTACCGGTCAAATTAACGTGACATGTCACTACTATTAATTCAAGCCATTGCGCTTAATTTGGCTGTGGAAATGTTTACGTGTAATCGCTCAGAAAAGATGCATGAACGTCATCCTGCCACTATGGAACACAGGGGATTGACTTCCGGTCCTGGCACGGGGATCGACTCCCAAGCAGGTGCGGGATTTGATTCCCCTAGGGTATGACATACATTGCATGCTGCAACGTGTACAGGCATTGGTTAATGCCCAAGCAAAGAAACTAAATTCACATTGAAAATATTTAGCACGGCAAAAACACTCTTAAACACTGCATCAACACTGCATCAACACTGCATCAACACTGCATCAACACTGCATCAACACTGCATCAACACTGCAAAATTCGCACACTACTCTGACACAAACAGGAAAAATATGTTGTGCACGCACACCGCAATTTTGAATTACGAACAGACGTTGCAAAGCGGACAACTGTGTCTAATTATCAATCTATTTCCGGCCATACCTCAGTCCATCGGGCCGGTTCATGACGTCTTCATCGAATATTTCAGCTTGGCAGAAACCGGCGAGATTCCTGGACTAGTGAGTTTGCGAGCTGGGGCGACTATCGAGAAATTTCTACTATTTTTCGGAAGGACGTATGACGAGGCCTGCCAACGTTGGCCAGGGCTCAGTTTTATCCACGACTGGAGGAGCGAAGGCGGAAAAAAAAGTGGGGATTACACCGAAATAGAAAATTGGCAGCTATTTTTCAGGCTATTAAACGAAGGCGTCGAGCCGACAAAAATCAAACTGGAATTCATTGAACATTACTGATATCAAATTTTCGTGAGTTGCAAAATTAAAAGAATTTCCGTATTCGATTTATCAGCCGTTTTCGTATGAAAAAAGCTAGGCAGAAAAGAAGGCCCATTGCGCGTGTCCGTTTCCTTGTCTTCTGTCAATCCGCCCAGGACAACAATCTCGGTGTCATCCAAAGTCAGTGCGGTTTTTAACTCTCGCTTTATCAGGGTTGGTGAAGCATTCACACCAGTGTCCGTGGTGACAAAATTCGATACTTGCTGCATGACGTTCAATTCAACCTGATCACCATGTATGACGGGCTGCAGATCGAAAATCATGCCGCTTGATCTGTATTCAACCGATTGAACTGGCGCACTACCGTTACCAGCATAAGTCACAGCACCAAGTACAGGCACATCTTGGCCGACAGTGAACCGTCCAGACGTGCCAGATGTGACACGAAGCGATGGACGCGACACGACCTTGAATCTGCTATCACCAGACAATGATGACAGCACAGCATCGAGCGTTTGATTTTTAAAACGAATAAACGTGTTGATGGGATTAACTACAGCGCCCCCAATACCAGACGAAAATTTTCCACCGAGAAGATTTACCGCTAAGCTAAAAGCAGAGCCATCTGTTTTGGTCGCTTGTACCTCGTACAACACGCCGCGCACCAGCACATCACCCAAGGCCAAATCGACCTGAGGCATGATTTTCTTCAGTTTTTCTATCTCAGCCGCGGATCCGGAGAAAACAAGGGTGTCGCTCTTACGATCAACGCTATCCGCAGCAGATCCGACAGGAACAACATTTTGTGACTGCATATCAGCAGGCGCAGCATGAATTTTTTTCTTTGCGGTAAATGAGCCCTTAAAAAGTGGAGCGAGTAAGTCGGAAAGATATGAACCATCACGAAATCGAGGGCGATACACATACACTTCGGCTTCTTCATCAAGCGGTTTGATAGCAGGCTTTTTTCCTATGAAATCGACGGAACCCCGGCGCGTCACTGCCAGGCCAATTGAGTCAAAAAATGCAGCTATGAAAACGCGAACATCTCCGTTGCGTGAGTCGTACCGGAACGACACGGTGCGTTGATCAGTCAATACATCGGGATCAATTACGTAAGCGTCTTTCAATGCCTCTGAATAAATTAACTGGACAACCTGGGCAACGTTGATGCCTCTAAAATCAAATCTTGGCGTCGCTTCTTTCGTTTGAGCACCAGCGGTCAACGACAAGGACAAGAGCGTAACGCAAATCAGTTTTTTCATTTTTTGTCCGTCGAAGTTGTTGGAGAGTTTTGCTGCTGAGTAGAAGTTGGGACACTCGAACGTACAACAGCAGTGGCGCCGGACCAGGCCGTAACTAGCGAGCCATCGATCTCACCGATCTGGGCATAGCCTAAGTTGTGAAAAGCCGAGGGAGATTCAATCCGCACTTGTCCGGTGGAATTAGTCAGGACGACATAGACATTGCCATTAGCAGAGTACGAACCGGTAATGCGCCACGCGTCGCTAAACGACGGCACAAGCGATTTATTTGATTGGGCCGACCCACCTGTAGCACCTACCATCCCTGATGCTGTGACAGTCGAATTCGATGCTGCAACGGCCTTGGTTTTCGTATCGCTAGGATGAAAAAAATTCCACACCTTGTAGAAGCTGAAAAGGGCCACGAAAAGGCAGAGAGCGAACTTAATCAGCAACCACTTGTTAGCAAAAATGTTTTGACGCGCATCGACATTGACTGTCTTGCCATCGGCTCCTCCTTTAAAACTGGAGTAAAGCGGGAAGATCTCTTTTTTATACTTCCTAACCCAACCACCAATCAACGTGGCTTTAATCTGTTTAGGCCCCTCCCACATATTTACACTGTAGGTCTGTCCCATGCCCAATGAAACTTTTTTGTGTGTGCGAAAGCTGAATGCGACCACGCTGCGTATGAACCGATTCAGTGTACTCATGTCCTGTACCATCAACACCAGGTCACAGGCCACACCAGTTTTTTCATTGGTAAAATGTCCGTGCTCAAGGAAAAATGACTGATGGTTTTTGTGAATCTTGGCACCGCTGGCTGGCCAGAAGCGCCAAGCCTCATCGATACAAACCAAATCCCCAGGTTGAACGACAGTGTCGGTATGCGTACCTTTCGCGTCGTCGTAATATGGGAAAAAATCCTCCCTTTTCACATCCTCGTTGTTGACATGCACCACGTGACCGAGTTTCTCAATGTCGATACCGCGTTTCTCTGCGACATACTCGCGAATCAGATCATTTGAAATACCATCAACGTTAGTGACCACTCGACGACCGGAAAAAATCGCCGATAGAATCACTTCAGACACTACCTCATAGCTTTTCCCTGACCGCATCAATCCGGTATAGACATTGATTGGCATAGCTTATCCAATAACAGGAATACGGCGAATGATGAAACGCATCACCCACGCTGAAAGCAATATCGGAATTCCCGCTGTTACGTTAAAGAGATCGAGGAAATACCAGACGGCACCCGGTATGCCACCGAGCGAACTAGACAATGCATCGCCACTTGGGAGCAGAGGCGACAAGATCGAAATGAACTCAGTAACCACGAAAAACAGCGCGAAATACACGACAAATTTAACGAGAATCGATCTAATCAAAAAACCTAGAACGACGTTTAGCGCAGATAGAACAATGCCAAACATGACAACCTCCTTAAGCAGCAAGAACGATAAACAGCGCGATCACAACCCAAACAAAAGCCATGACCGCATACAGCGTTGGGCGTACAGCCTCTAACAACGCGCAATGGCCATCGAGCGCGAGCGTCTTTCCGAAGAGCGGAATCGATGGTTTGGGGCAATCTGCCGAATGATTTGGGACTACAAAATTTCTCAACGAAGGAAATAAATTCAATAGCGGATCCAAAATGCTTCGCGCTGTAGGGGTAGGTTCCAACGACGGTGCGCCTATGCCGGGATCCGGACCTAAATTTGCTTGTGGAGCGGACGAGGGATTCGTCTGTGGAGTGGTTTGATTCCCTGGATCAGCGGTTGATACTGGGGTCGCTGAGTTAGGCAGCGAAAAAGGTGACGATGCCGTACCGCCGGAAGGCGCAGCTTGAGGAGCAATCGCATCTCCGACAGTCGGCCAATTTCCTGGATTAGCAGCTTGCCACGCCGCGGCATCTGTAGCTGTGATCGGATCTGTAACAGAATAGGGGAGGCCATCATATCCAGGTTGCTGTGCTGCCTGCTTCCAAGCCGAATCAGCGAGCGTTGCCACAACAGCAGGATTTAAGGGCTTGGCACTATCGGAAGGAGATACCGTAGCAGCAACAGACGAGATAGAACCGGTAACGGGGGGAGAAGCAGAGCCAGCGGTCGGAGTGCCAGCAATAATAGAGGGAGGTCCGGACAATTTGCCAACGCCGCAACTAATCAAAACAATAGCAAGACACGAAGGATCCCAAAAAATGGTCGAGTCGTTCCAGCGTGCGACTTTCTCCGCAATCGCTCCAGAAGACGTCCCGGAACAAATCGAATCACTCTGCCAGCCGTAGCATTGCCCAGGTTGCAAGCTCGGATCAGGAGTGGCACTAGCGCCCGAGACTGTAATTGTCCCATCTGAATTTTGAAACCAATGCACGGCGCCATCGATCGCCAGATTGATGCCGTAAGTAAACAATCCAGCCAAACCTACAGCCAAGCCGGTAGTAACCCACGCCGGAGCAGTGATACCTGCAAGTGTAATCACAGCGGCAGCCGCAGCAGCACCACCAATCGTGGCGCCAGCATTTTGCAGGGTAGCACCCCATCGCGGATCGTTTGCGGCAAATCCGCGACTTTTCATTTTTGCTTGGATGACACCGGATACAGCGTTCTGCATATTTGATACAGGAACGGCGGCAGCCCACGATGACTGCGCAGTAAAAATCGACAGTAAAAAAATCAAAAATAGTCGGCGCATATTTATCCCTTTAACCCTTCTATAACCGCCCACGCGGAAACTAAGCCCCAAATAAAAATCCCGAAATACCAAAGCTGATTAATCGTCATGTCATCCACCGCCGAAAAAAAAGGGTGCACGAATGCACCCTTGAAAATGTGTTGCGAGATTAACGACCTTTGAGCATGCCGAGGCCAATAGACGCGCCCTTGACGGCGACGTAAACGACCGCCAACATCCCGGCGATAGCCAGTACTGCAATTGTCACTGTGCCGAAATCGACTGCACCAGTCAGGCCGGACATGTCTGGACCTGCGGCCATTGCGGAACCAGACACAACGATTGCACCGACCAATGCCAAACCGCGTTGGATATTTTTATTCATGTTTACAACTCCTTTTTAATGCCGGGAAACCGCCCGGCCGGTCTTCGCTATTTGCGAATAATGCTTAGGATCGTCCCTGCTGATTTACTCACCAGAAAAAGACCTACGACAAACGTAAAAGCCATCACCCAAACTGCTCCTGCATAGGCATAGTCAAACGGCGCATTCTGAGCCTCTATACTGTCTGCCTGCGACGGATCAATGATGTAAGCCTGGATCGTTGAAAGGGCCATCCCTGTAGGGCAAGGCGCTTGCGTTGAACCCGCAGGGACACAAACAAAGATCGTTTGAACAGTTCCGATTCCCATCTACAACTCTTTAATTTCATAAAATGACGTGAGCCTGAAACCCTCGGTGCAATGCACATGCGCGGTTTCGACAGCCGATTCTTCATCATCAAAACGACCTGCTTCGTCGAGCCATTGTGTGTAACTCACGTCTCCATAATGCGGACAAAGAAACAGCGCGCTTTCCTTATCCTGAACAACGAAAACGCGCCCCATGATTAGGCCGCTTTCGCTTGTTTCACCATCTCCAACGGCTTCAGTTCAGCCAGTTGGGTCTTTTGTACTTTCCCGGTCGTGACGATTTCTAGTGTGGCTTCAGCCAAAAATGGAAATGCTAGGTGCTTGTACTTGCTGTATTCGTCGGACGCACCGAACGCATATTCGACCGCCGAAAAACCTTTTGCATTTCCCTTCGAATCGTCCAAGCCTGTCTCGACATACACCTTTGTGCTGTCGTAGCTATTGCCGTTTTCTAGAGTGCCTTTGGATGCTTTCATACCGAGTACTTTGATTTGCGAGGTGAATCTCATGATGTGATTTCCTTTAGGAAGTTAATTTTCATAGCTACGGTAACAACCAGAATCATCGGTGTAGCCGTCGTCCGATGTGGTGAGTTCATTGTCAAATTTGTAGATGTTTGTGGCCGGTTGTTTGTGCATAGGTACAAATGGTTGCGGTGCAACCTTGGCTAAGCGTGGCGGCCACACGTCCTCATCAGATTGCAACTGATTGATTAGGTCTTCGTCGGACTCAGCCAAGCCACGCAGAACGCGCAAGTACTTTCCGAATTGAACCTTGATGATTTTTTTGGACGCTTCGACTGTAATTTCTGCACGTTGCTTTTTGGTTTCCATCTTCTCAGCAGTGCTATCGCGCAAGTTGCGTAGCCATGGGTATTGGCAGAAGAAAGCTTCTGGATGGAGCAAGACATCGAGAGGAATAATCGTGTCTTTGTTCTTGATTTCCAGTTCAACGCGAACCCATGCAGAATTGGGATCACCCAATTGACGGCCTTTGTCGTAGCGACGCAAATACAAATCTGACGTGCGAACGCCGATCGCGTCAGTGATTCCGGCTTGTATGCCACGATTGGTATGAATGCAGCCATAGACCTGATAGTTCGGCCATGCATCTTTCGAATTAATATGACGTTGTTGGCGAACGAAATCACCTCGGTGATAAGCCTCCTCAAATTCCGCATGAGTTGGGCCATCGCTGTAATAGTCCGCTGCGATATCGACCCGACTAATTCGCACATCGCCGCCGTGTTCGTTAAGTTGGTTCAAAAATGCATGGAGTTTTTTTGCGGCATTAGCATTTGCGTTCAGCCAGCCATCCCCGGAGATCGACACCAGGAATCGATTATTTCGATGGCCGATGCAGAAGATGCCCATCTTGTCGCCAATCACAAAACTCTCTCGGTGAAAGTGCATCCCAAAACCGTTCTTCTTGCTAATGCCAAAGCCTTCGCCGAACATGTCTTGCATCAACGCCGAAATTGCACCGGCGATGTCGTCATCGGTAAAAGCCTTGTAACCGTTGAATCTCAGAAATGCGTCTACATTCACAGTGAACGTGAGCCAATCCAGGAATACATTGCTGTTTGATGCTTGGCGTTTTGGAACTTGCTTAACTGCCCCATCTGCAAGCACAAGGGTGATGTACTCTTGATCATGTACCCCTCTATTAGCTTGGAGGGGTTCAGCGCTTGGCGCTGGCGCTTTTTTTGCCGGCGCGGCGCGGCCTTGCAGCTGCCCGTCCTCGCTGACGCTGCGAGAGGGCAGCTGCATGCCGCGCACGTAACGGGCGTCGTCGGCGCAACGCTTTAGCTTACTCATCGCACAGACTCCGAATTTCGATTGCACAAGGCGAGCACCACAAGGCAAATAGAGACAATATTTGTGCGAGCGCGGTTGAGATCAGGAAAAAAAACGTTTGACTCCAAAAAAAAACGGCAAAGCAGCCGCGCGGTTGAGCGATTCTCATATCGCAACCTTGCGAGGACGCCCAACTCGGTTTGGTGAGGTAGTCGCCGGCTGGGGCATATCGCCAGCAGCGTGTTGAACGTGCTTTGCAAGCCAGGCATGCACATCTTCAAGGCGCCAGAGCAACCGTTTGTTACCAGGCAGCCTACAAATTGGCGGCAATGCATCCGGATTGCGACATGCGTCACTTCGAATGCTTGCAGGCGACTTATGGACAAGCCTTGCAAGTTGATCAACAGACAATACAGACGCGAAAACTTCGCTCATTGCGTGAACCTCAAGTAAGATATAGCAACACATCCCTTAATATTGGATGTTATCCAATTATTGGGGATGTGATCCAATATTGTCAAGAGGTATTCATGCTTACAGAGAACACTACTGAGCGAATTCGTGCATTCATTCGCTTTATCTACAGCGACTATGTATGGTTTGAGCGTGTGACGGGGATTAGCGCGAGCAAATGGCGAGACCTTGATCGTGGCAAAACAAAAGCTGCGACTGTGGAAATGATTGATGAGCTATGTCGATGGTGGCCGGAGTTTGCGTTCTGGTTTGTTACAGGCAAGGCGGCAAGTCCAAGAGGTCAAATAGATCCGACGGACTACTTTGATATGCCGTATGGCACCGTCAGCTCGTTGGACGCTGGGCCAATCAAGCTGCAGCGAGATTCATCGGGCCGGCTATACCCTGATAGAGCGGACTTGAAAATCAAGGACAAGATGTCCAAAGAATATGAGTTGAGCGTGACGCAAGGAATCTTGCACTGGTCTGCGCTACTCAATCATGATGATGCGATATCTTTAGCCCCGATATTTTGGAGTGAATTCGTCGCAACACTCAAAAACGGCCAGGAAACTACTATTGAGCTGAATCAGCTCAAGGATTGGGTGAACAAATTTCCGATTGGATACAAGGAAGAGTCAGATCAATAGCTATCGTGGTGTGCCAAAACCTTTTGCTAAGGTCATGAAGAGGGTGGCACAATCTTGGCACAGTGAGTGTGCCAAAATAAGCAAAATACCGCATCACACTGCAATATATCGCTTCACATAACTAATTGATTTATATGGGGAAAACTGGTGCGGCTGGCTGGAATCGAACCAGCGACCCTTGGCTTCGGAGGCCAATACTCTATCCACTGAGCTACAGCCGCATAAGAGGAACGGTGAAGAGGCATGAAGGATACCGTTTTTCTGCGCGCGCGTCCATGTAAAGCAACGGTTCGTCGTTCCAAATAGTAATTATTGCGACTATAATCAAGGGTTTGGCAGGGGATCGTGTGCTGTTTGGGCGATTTGGACGGTTTTTTGGCGCCTATCCGGCTACGGCTTTGAAAATTGCACTGAGGGAATCATGAGCGACGCACATAACGAAGAACATCAATCCGCGATCAGGACACCGAAGCAACTGATCATTGCCATTGCAGCGGGCTTTTTGGTCCCCATCATCTGCATCGTGTTGCTGGTGCAATACGTTACCGCCGGCAAGAAAGTCGGCGCCGGGTCCGAAGGACAGACCCCGGAGGCGATCGCTACCCGTATCAGCCCGGTTGCCGATGCCGGTTTCACTTTCAAGGATGTCAACGCGCCGAAGCAACTGCTGTCTGGCGAAGCCGTCTTCGGCTCGACTTGCAAGGCCTGCCACGGAACTGGCCTGGCCGGTGCTCCCAAGGTCGGCGATGCTGGCGCCTGGGGGCCGCGTCTGGCCGATGGCTATGACAAGGTAGTCGGTTATGCCTTGCATGGCTTGCGGACGATGCCGGCCAAGGGCGGTAATCCTGACCTGGACGATATCGAAGTTGCGCGCGCCGTGGTCTACATGGCCAACCAATCCGGCGGCAAGTTCAAGGAACCTGAAGTACCGGCTCCTGCAGCGCCAGCCGCTGCTGCCGACGCCTCGGCAAGTGCCGCCGCTTCTGCCG
>Ga0207141_10136_pt1 | contig 22969 bp, 23 predicted proteins | sample Alteio_BWMinHeat_5_FD_153553 | JGI IMG/M metagenome (GOLD analysis project Ga0207141, IMG submission 153553) | Enriched cells from forest soil in Barre Woods Harvard Forest LTER site, Petersham, Massachusetts, United States -... | ecosystem: Environmental > Terrestrial > Soil > Temperate forest >... | reverse complement strand
GCGAGCCGAACCGGTAGGAGCGGGGGATTGATGCGGACGGAACCCAATTTGTCGAAATCCCGGTGCGCCAGCAGCGAAGAGTTGCCATCCGAAAGATTAGTCATCCTGAGCGCAGCGGATTCTCCGCGAAGCGGAGAGTCTGCGGAGTCGAAGGACCCCTTGGAGGATTGCGTCACGAGAATTCGGAAAGGCATTCCGGCCAGGCTGTCCGCGGGACTTCGTTGGAAGAATTCCCTGATACGCTCTTGGTCGCATCAGGCCCTCCGGGGTCCTTCGACTACGGCGGCGATCGCTTCGCGAACGCCGCCTCGGCTCAGGATGACCGAGTCTTGTCATTCCCGTCTTGCCGATAATACGCGCGGAATGACAAGAGTTTTTTTACGGCGGAATGCTCAACTGATTGTGCTGACGCTGGCCGTTTTCACTCTGCTCGGTGCCGGCGACCAGTCGGCACGTGTCAACGACCTCGGCCACCGGATGATGTGTGTCTGCGGATGCAACCAAATTTTGCTGGAATGCAATCACGTCGGTTGCGCTTACTCCGACCGCATGCGCGGCGAACTGATCGCTGCCGTGGACCGCGGCGACAACGACGACATGACTCTACAGGGATTCGTCCAGAAGTACGGCACAACTGTGATGGCCGCGCCGACCAAGGCCGGCTTCAATCGCGTAGCTTGGATCATGCCGTATCTTGTTTTGGTGCTCGGATTGGTTATGGTCACGGTGATTGTGCGGGCCTGGAGATCGCGTCCGCTGGTGATGCCGGTCGGCGCCGTTGCTGCTGTCCACGGCGCGGAGCTTGAGCATTTCGTCGATCAGGCCAGGAAGGATACGGAAGTATGAGCATCGAACTGCTTACTTGCATCCTGATCACAATCGGCGCGCTGGTTTATGTCTTTTATTTACCCGGCAAGCTCTACATGGGGCCGGAGAAAACGCGCGTTATCTACCTGCGAGAGCGCAAGGAAGCGATCTACGAAAACCTTCGCGACCTGAATTTCGAATTCAAAGCGGGTAAGTTTCCAGACTCTGATTATCAGACGATGAAGACCTCTCTCGAAGAGGAAGCGGCTGCGGTTCTGGCTGAGATTGCCCGACTGGAAGAAGCCGCAGCCAATGCGTCTCTTCGCCCCCGAAAAGGAGCAAGGGTTTGAGGCTCTCGCTGAAGTTCATTGCACTGTTGTCGCTCTTCGTGAGTTCCATCGCGTCGGCCCAAACTCTCACGGGCACTGTCACGAACGGCACCACCAAAAAGCCGGCGTCGGGCGACGAAGTTGTGCTCCTCAGTCTCGCCCAAGGGATGGAAGAGTCCGGACGCACGCAGACCGACGACAAGGGCAGCTTCAGCCTGAAACTCGACAACGCCAGCAGCCCTCACCTGGTGCGCGTCATTCACCAGGGCGTGACTTATCACCGCATGGCGCCTCCGGGAACCACTTCGGTCGAGGTGCAGGTCTATGATGTCTCGAAAAAAGTGGAAGGCATCAGCGTAACCGCCGACGTCATGCGTTTTCAGGCGCGAGACAACGAGTTGCAGGGCATCCGCCTTTTCGCCGTGAACAATGCTTCGGACCCGCCGCGCACCCAGATGAACGATCAGAGCTTTGAGTTTTATCTGCCCGAGGGTGCCCAGGTTGACCAGAGCATGGCGATGACCGCCGGTGGACAACCCATCAACTCGGCCCCGGTGCCGCAAAAACAAAAGAACAGATACGCCTTCGTATTCCCACTACGTCCCGGCGAAACTCAGTTCCAGGTCAGCTATCACATGCCATACAGCGGCGAAGCCAGCTTTGATCCGAAGACCTTGTATGGCGCTCAACATTTTGTCGTAGTGCTGCCCAAGACCATGCAGTTTTCCGCCGGGACCGGCGCAAGTTTCAAGGCGATGCAAGACCCGCGGCAGTCGGACGCGGTCGTGCAAGTCGCTTCGAACACCACGGCAGGTCAGCCCCTTGCCTTCAAGATCTCAGGAACCGGCACGATGTCTGACGAGTCAGAGGAAAGCAAGGCAAGCGGCAGCCCGGTCGGCGGCGCTCAAACAAGCGGCCCACCTCCTGGACGCGACTCCCGTCCCGGCGGTGGACTCGGTCCGCCGATCGATGCGCCTGACCCCCTGGAAAAATATCGCTGGTACATTCTCGGAGGCTTTGGAATTGTGTTGGCCGCAGGAGCGATCTACATCGCTACCCGCTCCAAGACAGCCGTGCCCGATTTTGGTCCAACAGATGCCGAACTAGCTGACCTTCCCCGCACTCCCAAGCCTAGGCCCGCCGATCGTTCTGCGCTATTGCTCGAAGCCCTGAAGGAAGAGATCTTCCAGCTCGAAGTCGAACACAAACAAGGCAAAATATCTCAGCAGGAATACGAGAAGGCAAAAGCCGCGCTGGATCAAACGCTGGAGCGCGCCGTGAAGCGAAGCACGGTCAAAGTCAGCTAACTATCAATAGACCTGGGCGCCTCGCTCGTCAGGGCTGAATGCTTTGTCAGCAATCGACAGCCTTATTTCCCCGGCTTCTCCGCCATTTGTAGCTCTCTCGCGCGGCCCACCAGTTTCTTCAGCTTGCCTTCGATTGCTGCGTCGCCGACATGCTCATCCTGCAGCATGCCGCATTCGACCTCCTGCTTCTACGATCCGCGTCAAGAAGCTACCACGAATCCGTGGGTTCCCGCGAGAATTTCCGGGATTACCCATAGTGAGTTGCCTGGAGCTTCCCCCTGCTTGAATCCCATAGCTGTGCTAACCATCTAATGGACCAGAGAGTTTCTATGGGAAATATATTCAAAACCGCGTTCTTGCTTACCCTTCTGACTTTGCTGCTGATGTTCATCGGCCGTGCCTTCGGCGGCCAGAACGGGATGCTGCTGGCGCTGGCGTTCGCTGCGGTCATGAATTTTGTTTCCTATTTTTACTCGGACAAGATTGCGCTGAGGATGTACCGCGCCCAGCCGGTCACGAGGGAAGAGCTGCCGCGGGCCTACGCCGCCGTCGAACGGCTCACACAGAAGATCGGCATACCCATGCCGAAGATCTTCGTGATTCCCAGCGATTCCCCCAACGCTTTTGCTACCGGACGCAATCCGCAACATGCTTCCGTCGCCGTCACTCAGGGAATTCTGAACCTGCTCAACGATGAAGAACTGGAAGGCGTGCTGGCGCACGAATTGGGGCACGTGAACAACCGTGACATCCTCATCAGTTCCGTCGCGGCTACTGTCGCGGGAGCCATTACCATGCTCGCTAGCATGGGACGCTTCGCCATGATTTTCGGCGGCATGGGGGATCGTGACGAGCGTCGGGGCGGCGGACTCGGCGCACTTTTCATGCTGATCCTCGCGCCTATTGCGGCATCTCTCATACAGCTCGCGGTGTCTCGTTCCCGGGAATATCAGGCTGATGCGACCGGCGCACATTTCACTGGCAATCCCTATGCTTTGGCTAGCGCGCTCGGGAAACTGGATGCCTACTCGCGCCGCCTGCCCATGCAGGCCACGCCCTCCACCGCACACCTGTTCATCATTCAGCCGGTTCTTGGAATGGACTTCGGGAGCTTGTTCTCGACCCATCCTCCGATCGCGAAGCGCATCGAACGCCTGACTGGGCGGCCAGCGGAGTTTGTGCAATAGAAGCTGTCAGCTCTTGGCTCGAAATCAGCAAGGGGCAAAAATTCCAAGCCAAGAGCCAAGAGCCAAGAGCCAACAGCTAAGAGCTAAAAGGTTTCGTTGTAACCTCGGTAACCGTCGAGTCCCGCAGCCGCATAGTAGAATTCCAGTAATGTCTTCTGAAACCGCCACCGCCGTTTCTCATCGCGCGGCGCAACTGGAAAATGCCCTCCGCAAGGTCATTCGAGGCAAGGACGACGTCGTCCGCCTAGCTGTGGTGTCCTTGATTGCGCGCGGGCACCTTTTAATCGAAGGCGTCCCCGGCGTCGGCAAAACTACGTTGGGACAGGCTCTGGCGCGAGCGCTCGACTGCACTTTTCAACGGGTGCAGTTCACCAGCGACATGCTTCCCTCGGATGTAATCGGGATTTCGATTTACTCAGCTATTGAGCAACAATTCGAATTCAAACGTGGCCCCGTCTTTACCAACGTGCTGCTGGCCGATGAAATCAATCGCACCACGCCGAAGACGCAGTCCGCACTGCTCGAGGCCATGAACGAAAGCCAGGTCACGGTGGATGCGCACTCTTATCCGTTGCCGCAGCCGTTCCTGGTCATTGCGACGCAAAACCCGGTCGAACACCACGGGACCTATCCGCTGCCGGAATCTCAGCTGGACCGCTTTCTGATGCGCGTGCGGATGGGCTATCCCGACAGAGATGCCGAGCGCGAGATTCTGCGCTCCGAAGCGGGCACCACTCAGTTGGACGTCATGCAGCCGGTACTCACTGGTGTAGATGTATTGGAAATGCAGCAGGCTTCTACGCAAGTCCGCGTAGACGATTCCCTGGTCAGCTATGCCCTAAGCATCGTCAGGAAAACGCGGGAGTCGGGGCAGTTCTCCCTGGGGGTCTCGCCCCGAGGCTCGCAAATGCTCTATCGCGCTGCTCAAGCCATGGCATTTCTTGATGGCCGAAGCTTCTGCACGCCGGAAGATATCAAGCCACTGGTCGTGCCCGTCTTTGCCCACCGGGTTGTGTTGAACGGCCTTTACTCATCGACTCTAAAGAAGTCCGAACAAACCGAGCAGGTCATTCAGGAGATCGTTGAGAGCACGCCCGTGCCGATGTAAAAGGCAGTTTCGAGTCGCTGATTTGTCATTCCCAACAAATGCTTGGCATCCTATCGAAGTGAAGGATCTATGCATTTTCCGGCCCGCTGCTGGCGTTTTAGAGTGCTTGAGCATGATAATGAATCATGTCCTTTCTCCGTTATCTCATGCTCTTGTCCCTGATCGTTTGGCTGGGCGGGCTGATCTTCTTCGCATTCGTTGTCGCACCGACAGCTTTTTCGGTATTGCCTAGCAGGCATCTGGCAGGAACGGTCGTGGGGCGCTCCCTGGCCACGTTGCACTGGATGGGCATCATCTCAGCCGTCATCTTCCTGACCAGTTCTATTCTTTACAGCCAATTAACCAAGGGCACGCCGCATGTCTTTGCAGCCCCCCACATTTTGATCTGCCTGATGCTCGGCCTCACGCTGATCTCACAATTTGGAATCATTCCGCGCATGGACACGCTGCGAGCATCAATTGGCAAAATTGACTCGGTCCCGCCCGATAACCCTGCGCGCATGCAGTTCGACGCTTTGCATGGCTGGTCCACGCGGGTTGAGGGGGGCGTCTTTCTGCTGGGACTGGTGGTTGTGTATTCAACAGCTGCTAGCCTCTAGCTGCTGGCTCCTAGCTTCGAAACTCGCGGCAATCAATTTTCGTAACGGCTACGCATCATTTATCCTCACAGGGGCTAGCCAGAAGCTAGCAGCTAGAAGCCTTTCTTATGAAAACTGGCATTATTGGCCTGCCTCAGGTAGGCAAGACATCTCTTTTCGGCATTCTCACTAAGGTGCGCCTATCGGAGCAGGCTTACGCTAACCCGCGCGAGGCGCACATCGGGGTGGCTAAAGTTCCCGACGACCGCCTCGACCGCCTGGCCGCACTCTACGATCCAAAGAAGTTGACCCACGCTTCAGTGGAATACGTCGACGTCGGTGCCATCGGCCAGGATGCCCTTAAAGAGACTGCGTATCTCGCTCACTTGCGTGGTGTGGATGCGCTCGCCCACGTCCTGCGGGCGTTTGATGATCCCGCAATTCCGCACATCGGCGGCATCGATCCTCTGCGCGATATCAAAAATGTCGAGTTCGATCTCATGGTGAGCGATCTGGGGCAGATCGAGAAACGGTTGGAGCGCCTGGAGAAGGATCTGAAGAAAATGCGTACGCCGGATCTCGAAAAAGAATTCAACTTGCTCAAGCGCGCCAATGCTCATCTGGGATCGGAGCGCCCGCTGCGGGAAATGGAGATGACGCCTGAAGACAAGAAGCGTTTGCGCGGCTTCATGTTCCTTAGCGAGAAACCAATTCTATACGTTTTGAACGTCAACGAGAGCACGGAACTGGGGAAGAAACTCGAAGCTGCGGTCACCAAGTACAAGTTAACCGAAGTCGCCTCCCGCCCGAATGCCGGCGCAGCGGCCATCTGCGGAAAGGTCGAAGCCGAACTCGCGGAAATGAGCGACGCCGATGCCGCCGAATTTCTATCCAGCTATGGCCTCACGGAAAGCGGATTGACCCGGCTCATCCGCACCACCTATGTTCTGCTCGGGCTCATGTCATTCTTTACCGCTGGAGAAGACGAGTGCCGCGCCTGGACCATTCCGGTCAATACTCGCGCGCAAGACGCCGCTGGGGCGATCCATTCCGATTTGCAAAAGCATTTCATTCGAGCTGAAACCATCCGCTGGGATGAACTGGTCGAAGCTGGATCAGAAGCGAACGCCCGTGCGCGCGGCACGCTGCGTCTGGAAGGAAAAGAGTACATTGTGCAGGATGGTGACGTGATGCACATCCGGCATAGTGGCTAATCAGTTTTCCGGGTTCAACTTGCCGTCGTACGTTCTTCTTTTTTCTTTGGTCCGAGCGCCTCCTCGCCTCGTTGCATCTAAGACTTACCGGTTTAATCAGTATTATCAAGAAAGCGATTGCCATGCCGACATCGCCGCAAGTCACGATGGCCGCCAGCGAAAAAGAGACGGGGCTTCGGTACTATCTCAAGCGGGAGCCATTGATCCTGGCGGCGCTCTCCGCGCTGGCGGTACTCGCGTTCCTGGGCGTGAGCGGATTGTCCCGCATGTATCATGCGCAGCAGGCGGCTCTGGGAAATCGATGGTTTACCCGGGGTGAGGCAGACCTCAGAGCGCATCGCTACGAGCTCGCGGTTAACGAATTCCGAACTGCGCTGCTCTATTCGCGCGACAACTACACTTACCAGCTCGAGTTGGCCGAGGCGTTAGTCGGTCTAAAGCGAACCAACGAAGCCTATGCTTACTTGATCAATCTGTGGGAGCAAGAGCCCGAAAATGGGCTGGTGAACCTCGAGCTCGCACGCATCGCGGTGCAGAGGGTAGAAACCGAAGAGGCGCTTCGCCATTACCACAATGCAATTTACGCCATCTGGCCGGGCGACCATGAAGTGCAACGCCAGAACGCCCGCCTGGAACTCATCGAATACTTGTTGAGTATTAACGCCAAGACGCGGGCGCAAGCGGAGCTCATAGCGCTGGCAGAAAACTTGGCCGACGATCCTTCCCAGCATGTACGCGTCGGGGATCTTTTCGGTCAGGCCCAGGACTACGAGCACGCGCTCGCCGAGTACCGGCTCAGCCTGAAATTGGATCGCCACAACCCGGCGGCATTGGCGGGAGCGGGGCGCGCTGCCTTCCTGCTCGGCCGCTACGATCTTGCTCAACGCTACCTTGAAGCGGCTGTTGCCGCCAATCCAGACGACACGCCGAGCGCCGATCTGCTCAAGACTACGGAGCTGGTGCTGAAGATGGATCCCTTCCGACGCCGGATCTCGGTCGCCGAGCGCCACCGGATCGTTATCGAAGCCTTTGCCGCAGCAGGGGAGCGGCTCAAGTCATGCCCTGCTGGGGCTAATTTAAGAGGACCCGTCTCGTCCGGAGGGCAGGAAAGCCCTACCGAAAGTTGGGCGAAGATGAAGCCGGAGATTACGGTGCAAGGCCTGCGGCGGAATCCTGACTTCGTAGAGGCGGCCATGAATCTGGTGTTCGATATCGAGCGGCAAGCTAGCGCAGCGTGCGGACCTCCGACTGGGATCGACATGGTATTACTCCTGATTTCGAAATTGCACGAAGGGAATTAGAGTGGACGGCGCGCCGAACTCGCAGACTGAAATACTGGTAGAAACCGCACAAGCCGAGCCGGTGACATCGTTGCCCCGGTGGTCTCGTGGAGCCCTGCTGCGATCAGTTTTTCGGGAAGAGCGTTTATTCCTTGTCCTGTCGGTGTTCATCGGAATCTTCTCCGGACTTGCGGTCGTGTGCTTTCGTTTCGCCATCGACTGGTGCCGCATCTATTTATTGGGATCGGGATTCACGCTCTCAACCACCCGGATGTTGCTGGCTCCCAGCCTCGCGGGCCTGATTATCGCAGTGCTTGTCATTCATGTGTTTCCGCTGGCGCGGGGGAGCGGAGTAAACCAAACTAAGGCGGCGCTCTATATCTACAACGGCTACATTCCACTTCGTACGGCTATCGGCAAGTTCATCACTGCTGCTCTGGCCATAGGGTCAGGACACTCTCTAGGACCGGAGGATCCCTCTCTGCAAATCGGTGCCAGCCTTGCCTCCGCGCTCGGAAGGCGAATGAAGTTATCCCGAGATCGTATGCGCTTGATCGCTCCGGTTGGTGCCGCGGCTGGATTGGCGGCGGCGTTCAATGCGCCGATATCGGCGGTACTTTTCGTGATCGAAGAAGTCATTGGGCGCTGGACTGCCGGGATTCTCGGTTCGGTGGTGCTTTCCGCCGTGTCCAGCGTGGTCGTAATGCGGTGGTTTCTGGGCTCGGAGTCCATGTTTCGGATTCCCCCAGTGCAACTGGAACGGCCTTCGGAACTCATCGCATATTCCATCCTGGGAGTTGTGGGCGGGTTCGCTTCGGTGGCATTCTCGAGCGGGATTGCGACTTTACGCCCACCGTGTAAGGCTCTGCCTCGCTGGACGCAGTATTTTCAACCGGCAGTTGCGGGTTTGCTCATCGGAATCATAGCGTTGCTGGGCGCGCCGCAGGTGATGGGAGCCGGCTACGTGTACATCGACGAGGCGATGCACGGCCAGTTCACCTGGCAAATGCTGGCCATCCTCGCGGGACTCAAGATCGTGGCGACCCTACTATCGTTCGTCACCGGAACTCCCGGCGGCATGTTTGCTCCGACTTTGTTTATCGGCGCCATGCTGGGGGCTGCGGTCTGCGGGGCGGAGCATGCTTTACTGCCGCATCTGAGCGGGTCACCGGGCACGTACGCTCTCGTGGGCATGGGAGTTCTCTTTGCCGGGTTCCTGCGGGCGCCGATGACTTCCGTATTCATGGTGCTCGAGGTCAGCGGAAACTACTCCATCATTTTGCCAGTGATGGTGGCGAACACTTTTTCATATTTGATTTCACGCGGACTGCAGCCGATTCCGATCTTTGACATTCTTACACGTCAGGATGGCCTGGATTTGCCCTCGACAGAAGAGCAACGCGAAGAGGGCGTCCTGCGAGTGGAGGATGCGATGCGCCCCGCAAGTGACCCGGTGTTGGACGCCGAGGAAACGCTGGAGCATGCAGTACAGGGTTTGGATGAGAAATCACCCGATGTGCTGCTGGTTCGCCAGAATCCGACCGGATGGAGCATCGTCACCAAGCAAGAACTGGAGATCATGATCAAGGAAGGCAAAGGCGGCGAGATATTGAGTTCGGTTCTGGCTGGGCGACAAGTCCCGTACCTGCATCCCGATCATCCCCTGGAGATGGCATTGCGATACGTGGACCGTTGGGCGCTGGTTCCGGTTGTGAATCGCGCAGACTTTCGCAAGCTGGAAGGACTTGTCTCCGAGCACGATGTGCTCGCCCGGTACCGGGATTTTGGCGAGGGATAGGGCATAAAGGTGACCGTACCGAGCGTAACCCGCCGATCTTGGAAAATGATCTCGTGCTTTCGAGCGAGGCGGGGGATTGCCAGTTAGCTATCTTGAACATCCTCGCACGGAAATGGCAATGAAAGATGTAATGTGGCTCACGCAATGCAATGCTGCGGACTTAAGCTGCCAGACGCAAGCCCTTGCTAATCCCGGCAACTTCTGTGAAAATAACAGTTTGTCTTATCCCTGCCAGTTGGATTAGGAAAGGAAGCAAAGTTCTGTGTTAATGATTCGTCTGTCGCGCACCGGTGCGCGTAAACAACCGCATTATCGCGTGGTCGTGATTGAAAAGGAACGGGCGCGCAATGGCCGGCCGGTTGAGGTGGTGGGAACATACAATCCCCGCACCAATCCTGCCAGCATCGAGCTCAAGCGTGAGCGCATTGATTACTGGGTATCCAAGGGCGCCAAGATGTCGGACCGGGTTGGCAAGATTGTGGCCAAGCCAGCTCCCAGCGCCGTTCCCGCCGCCTGATTTTGGCGTGCGTGCCAGTAAAATTTCCAGCCTACCGATAGGAACTGCAGATGAGCCAGCAGAGCGGCGACGTGCGAGCTTTGGTCGAGCAGATCGCGAAGGCGCTGGTCGACGAACCCGATCAGGTGTCGGTCAGCCAGATTGAGGGTGATGTGCTCGAACTCAAGGTCGCCCCGCACGATGTGGGTAAAGTGATTGGGGCAAAGGGCCGGGTCGCCCGAGCTCTGCGGGCGCTGATCGCCGCGTCCGGCGTTCGATTGCATAAGCGTTTTACGTTGGAGATCCTAGAATAGGAAAACCAGGAATAGAAGAGTCAGGCGAGTTCGTTACCCTGGCCCGCGTGCGCAAAACGCAGGGGCGCCGTGGCGAAGTCGCAGTCGAGCTGCACAGCGATGTTCCCGACCGGTTCCACGTGGGCCTTAGGTTATTCGCTCTCGCGCAAGACGACAGCCGACGCGAATTGCTGATTGAAGAACTCTGGCCTCACAAGGGTGACTTGGTTCTGAAGTTCGCGGGAGTTGATTCGATCTCCGATGCCGAGATTTTGATAGGCAGCGAATTGCAGGTTCCCCGCAGTGAGCGGGCGCAACTTGAGCCAGGATGGAACTACATCAGCGACTTGGTCGGCTGCATTGTGTTCGACGCCGGTCGCGAGATCGGCAAAATTGAAGACGTTCAGTTTGGTACGGGCGAAGCGCCGTTGCTGATTGTGGTTACAGGAAACAAGCGGTACGAGATTCCCTACGCCGAGGCGTATCTGAAAGTTGTAGACCTCGAGCATAGGCACATATACGTGCAACTGCCCGAAGGGATGCTCGACCTGAACGCGCCACTGACGGCCGAGGAAAAGCAGCAGCAAGCTGGAGGACACGGAAGACCGCCGAAGAATAAGAGATCTCTGTGAACTCTGTGGTGAACGCTTTTGATCTGATTCCGCGATGAAGATCGACATTGTAACGATCTTTCCCGAGTTTTTTCGCGGGCCGCTGGATCACGGAATTATTCGCCGGGCACGGGAATCCGGTTTGGCGACAATCGAAGTCCACGATCTGCGGGCCTTCGCGCATGATCGCCACAAGACCGTGGATGACCGCCCGTTTGGCGGCGGCGAAGGCATGGTCCTTAAGCCGGAACCGATCTTTGAATGTATTGAAGCGCTGAATATTGCGCCCCGAGAAGGACGGAAAGATGCTCGGCAAAGCGTGATTCTGCTCTCGGCACAGGGCAAGAGATTTGATCAGAGCGTAGCCAATGAACTCGCCGCGCTCGAACGAGTCGTTCTGATCTGTGGACGTTATGAAGGCGTGGACGAGCGCGTGGGGCAATATCTGGCGGACCGCGAGTTGTCCATCGGAGACTACGTGCTGAGCGGTGGCGAGTTGGGTGCGGCGGTGATCGTGGATTGCGTCACGCGATTGATTCCGGGCGCCGTTGGTAATCAGGCCTCTACGCAGCAGGAATCGTTTACCACGTTCTCGCAAGCACAAGCGGGGAACGGCCCGAGTTCGACGTGCACCTCGGGCGGATTGCTGGATTATCCGCACTACACCCGTCCCGCAGACTTCCGGGGAATGGGGGTTCCGGAAGTGCTGGCATCGGGTAATCATGAAGAAATCCGGCGCTGGCGCCGGCGTACCGCGATCGAGAAGACGCTGCGCAACCGGCCCGATCTTTTAGACAAGACCGCGCTCAGCGACGAAGATAGGAAATTGTTAGCCCAGATTACAGGCAAGAATTTATAGAACCGGGGACAAGATTATGTCGAACCTCATCATCGAAAAACTACTGGCCAAAACCAAGCGCACCGACCTTCCCAAATTCGTCCCGGGCGACTCCGTCCGCGTACACGTCAAGATCAAGGAAGGCGACAAGGAGCGCACGCAGGCCTTTGAAGGAGTGGTTATCTCGCGTTCGCGAGGTCCCCAGGCAAGCTTTACCGTGCGCAAGATCAGCTTCGGTCAAGGGGTCGAGCGTATCTTTCCCGAGAACTCGCGCGTGATCGACAAGGTGGAACTGGTGCGCTCCTCGAAAGTTCGGCGCGCCAAGCTGTACTACCTGCGCTCGCTGCGAGGCAAAGCGGCCCGCCTCAAAGACGTCGACCGCGAGCACGCCGCCGCCGCTGCAACCTCGAAGTAATTTGTTCAGGGGCTACGTCCGGGAACCCGGTGCTTGAGTTGCGACCGGATCAGTTTGTGGCCACAACGCCGTCACAGCTAATCCCACGGCGATGCCCACCGAGACTTCGATGAACCGGTGAGCCGCCACGATCCACGCCGATTTGGTGTGCCCTACCAGCATCACAATGGCCAACGTAACGCTGGCCATACGGTACGCCTCGCCGAGCCGGAGCGCAGCGCAGATCAATCCAATCGCGAATACACCCAAGCCAAAGACAATCGTATTCGATTCGAAGTAGATCGTCAGCAGCGCGCCCATGAGAGCTCCAACTGCAGTCCCGGCGAAGCGCTGCTCCGACACAGTCAATGCCGCTCCGAGGGTCGACTGCATAATAATCAATGTCGTGATGGCGGCCCAGTAAGCCTCGGGAAGCCCGAGCGCGCGGGCTACGATAAGCGAGACCACCGCCGCGATTGCAGTCCGACTAGAATGCACCAACGCGTGCCGGTCGACTCGACCCGGAACGCGGCTCCTCACCTCCGGCATCTTTCCTCCTGCACAGAGACGCTATTCTAGCTGACTCTGAGAAAGGAGAACCTGTTGCGCTTGCCGTGGCATGTGCGTGTCAAGGATGCGTGATGTTCTACCTCCTGTTTCTACATTAACTGCTGTGAGACTGGCTTCTACGTGATATCAGAGATGTTGCGACGTACCTCTTTTCCACCTTGCTTCACAGCCCCGACCTCGGCGAAGATAACATTTATCTAAACTTCAACTCTGCTCTTCGTGTCTACCAAGCTCAAAATCGCTCACGAAAAAACAATATCAGCTTCAGCGGCCAAGCTTCGCCTGCTCAAGCGTCTGCATTGCACGATGAAATTTGAAAAGATGGCGTGGCAATCAGGCGCGCGGCTGATCGCTGGTATAGATGAAGTCGGCCGCGGTTCGCTGTTCGGACCGGTGGTTGCCGCGGCCGTCATCCTCGATCCCAGCTATCGCATTCGAGGACTGCGCGACTCCAAGCTCCTGCCCGCTGAACGGCGCGAGGTGCTGGCGGAACGCATCCGCGAGCACGCTATCGCCTGGGCCGTCGCCGCCATCGATGCTGCCCGCATCGATCAAATCAACATCTACCAGGCTTCGCGAGTCGCCATGCGGGAAGCGGCCATGCGCCTCGAGCCGGGCCCCGACCATTTGCTGATCGATGCAATGCGCCTGGATTGCGATCTGCCGCAGCGAGCGATCATCCATGGCGATGCGCTTTCCGTTTCCATCGCCGCAGCCTCGATTCTCGCGAAAGTCGAGCGCGATCGCCTGGTCCGCGAATGGGACCCGGTCTTCCCTCTATACGGACTGGCCTCGAACAAGGGATACAGCACGCCTCACCACCTCGCCGCCCTGCGCCGGCACGGGCCTTCTCCTCTGCATCGGCAGTCCTTCGCTCCCGTATGGAATAATCCCGTACCTCAAGAGGTTCTGGCCTTCATGCTTGAAGAGAAGCCGGAAGAGATGTTCGAGGAGATGAATGAAGCTTAGTCAATCCGGGTTCGGGCCTTTACCAGGGATGCACTCAATCAAGTTTCGATATTGCCTCTCGCTCCTGCTGCTTGCTGGGCAACGCATTGGTTGTTTTAGCTGAGCTCTGAAACCAGAGTCCAACGTTCCCTCCGACGGATGATCGAGTATAAGCGGACAGGCTTTTGCCCGGCGGTCAATGCTCCTTTCGAAGCTTGTTGGCGCCCGCACGGGTGGGACGCTCGCGTCTGCATTAGGTAACCCGGTCGTACACTCCCTTTCGGTAACCCTTAGTAACCATACGATTCTGAGTACCCAGCCGTACAATTACCCTTGTCCTAAAGACCATCTCCTGATCCTGGCGCATTGCCGATGGAATGGTCAACTTGGACACGAACTCTCGTGACTGGAGAAAGTTCTCGGACGGGAGACGAACCGGGGCTGGAGTCCGCACTTTTATGGCTTTTGGTTTTGGCTTCAACAAGCAGAAGGTTCTCAGTGCCGCGGAGAAGTTTGTCCAACAGGGCAAGCTGCCAAACGCGATCACTGAGTACGAAAAAGTCCTCAAAGCCGACCCTAAGGATCTTACGGTGATGAATACCGTAGGGGACCTTTACTCACGCCTTGGCAATGGTGAAAAAGCCGTAGAGTGCTTCAAGAGCGTTGGTGATGCCTACGCCTCGCAAGGCTTCACGGTCAAGGCGATTGCCATGTACAAGAAGCTCAGCAAGCTGAAGGCGTCGCTGGAGTGCGCGCTCAGGCTGGCCGAGCTTTACACGCAACAGGGTCTTTTTAATGATGCGCGGGCTCAGTACTTGCAAGTGGCCGAAGAATTTCTCCGGGAAGGTCAGTTGGAGCAAGCAGTCCGAATCTTCCAGAAAACTCTGGAAATGGATCCCGAGAACGTCGCCATGCGGACTCGGCTGGCCGAGGTTTACGTTCGGTTAGGCAAGAAAACAGAGGCTTGGCAGATCTTTTCCGCAGCTGCGGAAACGTTGCGCGGCAAAGGCCAGCTAGGCCCCGCGGAAGAAATTCTTCAGCGCATGATTACCCTGGACCCGGGCAATGGCTACGCCTTGCTGCTGCGGGGCCGAAATGCATTTGACGCGGGCGATATGGCGGCCGCGATCCAGTGTCTGGAGAAAGTCGCAGACCTCGATACGCATCCCGACGGATTGCGAACTCTGCTGCAAGCCTATCTGCAGACCGGGCGTTTGACTGAGGCAGGTACGCTGGCGGCGAAGCTGCTCTCCGTTCACAATGACATCGGTGCGATTCTGTCTTACGCTGACGCCTTGATTGCAGGCGGACAATTCGAGGAGGCATTGCAGTTGTATCGCCAGCACTCCGATCGGCTGCTGGCGGCGGATTCCGGAAAAATTCTGGACAACCTGCATTCCCTCATCAGCCATGTGCAGGAGAATACGGCAGCCCTTGAAATGCTGCTCGATCTCTTGAACAAGGCAGCAGACAATAGCCATCTCACCGAGATCTACGAACTTCTGGCTCACGGCTATGTGCAAGCGCAAGAGCTGGAGAAGGCTCGCGATTACTACCTCAAACTAACTCAACTCGAGCCTGAGAATCAGTTGCATGCCCGCAACTATCAACAGGTGATTGGCAGGCTTGGGACTTCCTCTGGTTCGCGGCTGATCACTCCTGAAGAAGGCGCGGTGATGGTAGACGAGCTTGAAGCTACCGCGCCATTCATTGATCAGCGCTATCCCGATGATGTTGCCTTGTTCGTTCGTGCTGCTTTGACCGATGCCGAGCTTTTCATTTCCTACAACATGCCCGGTAAGGCTCTGGGGCCATTGCTTTCCGCACTGCCCCAGGCGCCGCGCGATCTGCGGGTCAATCAGCGCTTGGCGGCTTTGCACACGCGAGCCAGCCGGTTCACCGAGGCTGCAGTTTGCTGCCGCACTCTGGAGAGCATTTACCACGACGCTGGATATCCAGACGAAGCTACCCGTTATGGCGAACTTGCGGAGAAGTATGAGGAACGCGGTTCCGCGGTCCCAGCGGGGACTGGCTCGCCAGCGGTAATGCATCCGGAGGTCAAGGTTGTCGTATTCGATGCTTTAGTCGCCGACGCTACCACTGAAGCACCGACTGCCGAGGTTGCAACAGCTTTCACACCAGTAGCACCAGAGGCCGCGGAGTTTGAAATTCAGCCGGCAGCGCAGCCGGTTGCCCCCGAGAAGGAAATCGATATCTCGGCCGAGTGGGAAGATTCGTTTTCAGAAGAGCCGCAAGCATCTGCTGCTCCGCACGGGCACGCGGTCGAAGCTGCCGCTAATACGGTGGAGGCGAATGCCGCCAACTCCGAAGCGATCAAAGAAGCCGTCGAAGAGGTTCGCTTTTATCTTTCGAATGGAATGCACGAAGAAGCTCGTGCAGCTTATACCAAGCTGGAGCACTTGAATCCGGAGCCGCCTTTGTTATCAGCCCTGCGGGAAGAGATCGAGGCTGGTTCGGTGCAGGCCCCGATCTCGGAGGCCGCGGCTATCGAGGAAATTTCGGTTGCGGACATCCCGGCGGTGCCCGAGGAGGAAATCTCTTCGATCCCAGAGCCGAAGTCCGGGGTATTGGACGCGCTTGTCAGCGACTTGGAGTCTTCGCTGGGCGATGGATTCCTGCCGCAAACTGCTGCCCATGAGGTAGCTGCGGAACCGGAGCCTGAACCGCAAGCAGTAGAACATGCCGCTGCGTTTACGGAGAACCGCTCTCAACATCCCGACAGCGGCAAACTGAATAACTTCGTTTCCGACCTCGAAGCTTCCCTCGGAGATGGCTTCCTGGCGGAAGCACCAGTTGTGCAGGCTGAGTCCCAGGGTCAGCTGCGCCCTGCCGTGAAACCTGAAGCCAAGCCCGAACCGGTTTCGGCGAAGTCTGCGGCCGCAGTTCCGGGAAGCGCGCCGCCAGCGCAAATTCCGACGGTCATGGCAGCAGCCGCGGGTCAAAGTAGTCCAGCGCGTGCGCCTTTGAGCGCTCCAGGAACCTTCACCTATCACCCCTCAGTACCTCGACCTTTAGCTATACCGACCCCGGCCGCCCCCACCCAACCGGCCGCCGCCCCCACAGCGAAGTTCGACTCCGGCCCGGGCGTCGACCTTGCCGACATGTTCGGGGAATTAAAACACGAGCTTGAGGAAGACGCAGCCAGCACCGATGAAGATCCGGAGACGCACTATAACCTTGGAGTGGCTTTCCGGGAGATGGGTCTGCTGGACGAAGCGATTGGCGAGCTGCAGAAGGTATGCCAGGCGGTGGATCGCGGGCATCCCTTCCCGCATGTAATGCAGACCTATACTTGGCTCTCCCAGTGTTTCCTCGACAAAGGCATTCCGGAAGCAGCCATTCGCTGGTATGAAAAGGCACTCAAACTCTCAACCATCGATGCCGACACTCGCACCGCGCTGCACTACGAGTTGGCAGCTTCTTACGAGACTGCGGGGGACAAAGTCGCGGCCCTGAACCATTTCATGGAAGTCTATGGCAGCAACATCGATTACAGGGATGTGGCCGAGCGCATTAAGACCCTGAAGTCGTAGAATGTCCGAATGGGTTTCTACTCTCTTACGCTGGGACTGTGCGTTTGCAAAACCCGGCCCTCAACGCTCAAGATCCTCGGGAGTATAGGGTGACCGCGGATCCGAATACACCACAAGCGATTCCTCCAGGTTCGTTGAGGGCGGAACTGCCCCCAACGGAGCGCAGCGATTCCTCCGCGAGGGCTGTGGAAGCACCGTCAAGGCGTCCGGAGGGAAGCCGTTATGTGGGCGTCGAGCTTTGGCTGCATCGCATCACTGTGCTGACCTTCGGGTTGGTCTGCGCCGTGGTCGGAGTGCTTCTTGTGATTCTTCCGTGGAGACCAGAATGGACGGACAACCACCTCCTGATGGCATCCCCGAGCTTAAGAACATTCGTTGCCAACGGCTTTGTCCGCGGGATCTGCAGTGGGCTGGGAGTTCTCGACATCTGGATTGGGTTCTCGGAAGCGCTTCACTACCACGAGGAAAAACGACCCTAAGCAAGCAGTATCCTGCCGGCGAACGCATTTATTTAACGGGCGCGCCGGATAATCAACGGAAAGACGGCATCATTATGAGTGACAGTGACGTGAAACGCGCGCCCCTGGCGTACGAAAATGAAACGTTTGTGAACAGCCCGGATGGGCGCATTCTGCGCATCCTATCTGAGTACATGGAGCCGCTCGCCCGTTTTCGCCGCGAGCAGATTCAGGATACGGTCGTGTTCTTCGGCTCGGCCCGTTTTCACAGCCGGGCTGTCGCCGAGGATAAGCTGGCTCAATTGGAATCGAGCACTCTACAGTTCTCGGGCAGCCAGCTCGAGGCTCACAGGAGACGGGCGCTCGCGGCTGTCGACATGGCGCGGTATTACGAGGATGCGCGCCGGCTGGCTTATCTGTTGAGCGAGTGGTCCATTCAGATTCCCGCGCGCCGGAGGCGCTTTGTGGTTACAACCGGCGGCGGCCCGGGCATCATGGAAGCCGCTAATCTTGGCGCGCAGGAGGCGGGTGCGAAGACCATTGGCTTGAACATCGCTTTGCCCTTTGAGCAAATGCCCAACCCACACATCACTCCGTCACTGAATTTCGAATTTCATTACTTCTTCATGCGCAAGTTCTGGTTCGCTTATCTGTCCAAAGCACTGGTGATTTTTCCTGGCGGGTTCGGGACGATGGACGAGTTTTTTGAAATCGTTACTCTAGCGCAAACGCAAAAGCTGGCCAAAAAGATTCTCGTCGTTGTCTACGGCAGCGAGTACTGGAACAAGCTGATCAACTTCCAAACCATGGTGGATGCGGGAACGATTTCTCCCGAGGATCTGGAACTCTTCAAGATCGTAGACTCTCCGGAAGAAGGATTTGAGTTTCTACGCGATGGCCTGACCAAATATCACTTGGGGCCTGAGCCGAAACATAAAGGCGAAGGCGAACGAATCCCCGAAATCGCGAAGACAAACCCGTAACGGCTTGCTTCTTTTCTACATCACCGATCGTACCCAGTTCTCCGGTGACGAGAGCGCCCGCCGGCGCGATCTGCTGGCGAAGATTGCAGAAGCCACCCGCTGCGGCGTTGACCTTATTCAGTTGCGGGAGAGAGACCTTTCTTCCCGCGAACTTGAAGCTCTTACCCGCGCGGCGCGCCGTGTTATCGGCGAGAACTCTGGGGAACCAGTAAGCCGTTTGCTGATCAACTCACGAAGTGACATTGCCATTGCCTGCGGCGCTGATGGAGCGCATCTGCGCTCTGACGATATCTCCCCGTCGGAAGTGCGGAAGATCTGGGCTCGTTCAGGACGTCCTTCCCTGATCAGTGTTTCTTGTCATTCCACAGCCGACGTAACCCGTGCCGCCGATGAAGGGGCGGACTTCGCTGTATTTGCCCCAGTCTTCGAAAAGAAGGGCGAGCCGCAGAGTCGCGCCGCTGGCCTCGATAGACTGCGTGAAGCGTGTAGGCAGAAAATCTCCGTCCTTGCATTGGGAGGCATTACGGTCGAGAATGCTTGCGCTTGTGTTGAAGCAGGTGCTGTGGGGATTGCCGCGATCCGGCTTTTTCAGGAGAACGACATTGCAGGGGTGGTGCGGCAGTTGAGGGGCTAGCCCGTCCACTTCTTACCGGTCTTGAGAATATCCACTGCTTTCGTCAGGCGGCGTGCGCGCGTTTCTTCCTGTTTGGCGCCGCTGATCGAAACAGCGATCTCTTTCTGATGTGTAAAGGAGAGCTTTTCCCAATTGGCTCGAGCGGTCTTGCTCTTGGCCAGCTCTTTCTTCAGAACCGGCGGCAGCTCCACAATCCGCTCGGCTTCATCGCGCTCCATGACAACATTCACGGTGTCGCCGGGTTTTACGCCAGCTCCTTCGCGCAAGGATTTGCGTACCGGCATCAGGTGGGATGAGCACGGCTGCGATTCGCTTTCCTGGCCCTGCATGCCTTTCCCCATGGGCATCAAGGAAGAACAAAAGGGGTAGCCATTGATGGTGCCTCGCACCGGTACCCGGGCACGAGTTCCAAAGACTTCGGTCACGTCAAATGGAGGGGCAATCGCCGCAACCGCGCCAATTTCTCTTCCTTCAATTTTAGCTTTGAATTCGAGTTTCTTCATACCTTGGAGCCCGCTGGCGGCTCGCCGAAAGACTATAAGCGGCTGCTTGGGTGGATGCAAGCCGAAATGGCTTGCATAGACAGGAACGCCAATTTCAGCGAAAAATGCGGTTCTGGAATTTATGCTAAGCTCGGCAATTGATGAGCGGCTCGCAAACAACGCTTTCCGTCCCAGTGAATATCTCGGAAGAGCCAAGGCTCGTGGTCATTCCCGCGGGCTGGTTCTGGATGGGCTCAGAGTCGGGTCAAGAGAACGAGCGTCCGGTGCACCGGGTTTGGATCGATAGCTTTTATTTGGCCGCATGTCAGGTAACCAACGCCGAGTACGATCGCTTTCTGAATGCGACCGCGAGCGATGTACCTCCCCTGTGGAACGATCCGAATTTCAATCACCCGGAGCAGCCAGTCGTCGCCATTTCGTGGTTTGATGCGGTGACATACAGCGAATGGTTGAGCGCAATTGGCGGACGCAAATATCGCCTACCAACCGAGGCCGAGTGGGAGCGGGCAGCGCGCGGCGGAGTCGAGGGCAACTTATTCCCCTGGGGCGACGGACCGGCAGAATCGTTGTCCAACTACGCACAGCGATGGAAGACTGGTCCCGAACCGGTCGCACGTTGTGCTCCAAATGGGTTCGGGCTCTACGACATATGTCAGAATGTGCATGAATGGTGCAGTGACTGGTATCAGCCCGATTACTACGCGAATTCTCTGGAGCGCAATCCTCGCGGTCCGGAAGCCGGAGAGCGCCGCGCCTCTCGCGGAGGCTCTTGGCGACACCATATCAAAGTAACGCGTTGTGCCGCCCGCTCCAGCATTCCTCCGCAATTCCGGTATGCGGACTACGGATTTCGGCTGGCCGCTGACTTGAGCTGAATTTTAACGGGAACTATGCTCGTTTTTGCCGCGGGGAAAGCATGGCGAGAATTTCACGGAGTCCCTGCCGGATCTGTTTCAGATCAGGGGCAGTCCGCTCGGGGAAAGGCAAGGGAGCTTGTTTCTTGTCGGTTTTGGTCTCGGCGCGCAAATGTTGCCGCGCCCCCGCGATGGTGAAACCCTCCTCGTAAAGAAGCTTTTTTATGCGCAACACATTCTCGACATCTTTGTGGCGATACATACGTTGCCCCGTGCTTCCCTTGACGGGTTTAAGTTGCGGGAACTCAGTCTCCCAGAAACGCAGGACATATGCCGGCAAACGGCATAGCTGGGCAACTTCTCCAATCCGGAAATACAGTTTGTCAGGAATCACCACGTCTGTGGTTTTCGCAGATTTGGCCTCGGCTTTCTTGCGGGAACTCATCGGGGTTTGAGAAGTGGCTGGCATCGCACTGAGCCTCACTCCCTATCGCTTTCTAGCACGACCGGGCCTTCCGGACAATCCCTCATTTTCCCACGTAACGTATCTGCTTTTGGCATTGTCACTTGGAAGTCAATAAAAAACCCCCGGAGAGGTGCTTCTCTCGAGAGGCTTTTCTGAACTTTCTTGGTTGTGCGAAGTGACGTCTCGCGTACGGTTAGTGTTTCTTTTTCTTGGCAGCCTTTTTCTTTGCTGGCATGAATTACCTCCGTGAACAATTTTTTCCCCTTGAGGGGCCCGGATTCATAAATCGTTGCCCAATGGTAGTAGGTACAACGATGCTACCCCAAGATATTGCGGACTATTACTTTCATTGTCAACACAATTCTTCAATCCGGAGTTTCCCATTTGAACGACCCGACCGCTCCGCATGTCGTACACTGGCAGCTGGCAGCCGTCGCCTTATCCCGTCATGCGTTCTGCCATTACGACTCGTGATCCCATCGAGCTGGAAATATTCAAGAATATCTATCACTCTATTGCGGAAGAGATGGGCGCGGCCCTTCGCCATAGCGCCTTTTCCCCGAATATCAAGGAACGTCGCGACTACTCCTGCGCGGTCTTCGATGCCGACGCTGAAGTGATTGCCATGGGCGATCACATGCCGGTTCATCTGGGCTCGATGCCAATGTCGGTGCGGGCAGCAGTCGATCAGTTTCGCCTCGAGCCTGGAGACGTGGCGATGTTGAACGACCCGTTTCGCGGTGGCACCCATCTCCCGGACATCACGCTGGTCGCTCCTGTGTACGTTGAGGCTGGGCGTTCCCGGCCGCAAACGAATCGTAGGCCCGAGTTCTACGTCGCTTCCAGGGCTCATCACGCGGATGTGGGCGGCGCTTATCCGGGTTCGATGGGTCTTTGCCGCGAGATCTATCAGGAAGGGCTTCGCATTCCTCCGGTAAAAATCATGCGCGCCGGGAAAATGCAATCCGATGTTCTTGCTCTACTTCTGAATAATGTGCGCACCCCGCAGGAGCGCGAGGGTGATTTGGGCGCGCAGATCGCTGCCTGTCACACCGGAGAGGAGCGACTGCGCGAGATTTGTCGCCGCTATGGCTTGGAACGAGCCAGAAAGGCAGCACGCGACTTACTCGATTATTCCGAGGAACTCATGCGCGTGTTCCTGAAGCAGGTGCCCCGTGGGAGCTATCACGCGGAAGATTTTCTCGATAATGATGGAATCAACGCAAAGCCAGTGAAGATTGCGGTGACATTGAAATTTGGCGGACCGGGGCGGTCTTCAACCCCAGTTGGCTCTGACCGAAGATTCATCTCCAAGCGAGCAGTCGTGGTGGACTTTACCGGCAGTGGCCCGCAAGTCGAAGGTAGTGTAAATGCCGTCTGGGCAATCACATATTCCGCCTGTTTTTACGTTTTCCGTTGTTTGCTGGTCGAAGATGTGCCCGCGACCGCTGGATTGATGCGTCCGGTCCAGCTGATCGCTCCGCAAGGCACCGTAGTCAACGCCCGGCCGCCGGCCGCAGTAGCTGGCGGAAACGTGGAAACTTCGCAGCGCATTGTGGACGTTCTGCTGCGGGCGTTGGCACAAGCGATACCAGAGCGAATCCCCGCCGCAGCATCGGGAACGATGAACAACCTGACGATTGGCGGCATCGATCCTCGAACCGACGAGCCTTTCGCATATTACGAGACTATCGCGGGCGGCACGGGAGCGCGCCCATCGAAATCTGGAGTGTCTGGCGTACACACCCACATGACGAAT
>Ga0207141_10135_pt1 | contig 23148 bp, 20 predicted proteins | sample Alteio_BWMinHeat_5_FD_153553 | JGI IMG/M metagenome (GOLD analysis project Ga0207141, IMG submission 153553) | Enriched cells from forest soil in Barre Woods Harvard Forest LTER site, Petersham, Massachusetts, United States -... | ecosystem: Environmental > Terrestrial > Soil > Temperate forest >... | reverse complement strand
TCTTGGAAGCCGTCCTTATTAAAGTCGCCCACAGTCAGCGAAAATCCGCCATTCTCCCTTGTTTTAATGGGGACGGGCGACTGGAGCGTTCCGTCGCCGTTGCCGTAAAGAAGGGCGGAGGCGTTACCGGTGCACTCAACGGCAAGATCGATTTTGCCACCCCCGCCGAAGTCAGCAGCTACAACCGCCTGCGCATAGCCATTGCCAACCTGAGTCGAGTAGCCAGTTGCCGTTCCGAAGGTGCCGTCTCCGTTCCCCAATAGGACGGCTACCGTGTTCGGAGTACCGGTTACCGCCAAGTCCAAGATGCCGGTGTTGCGAAAGTCGGCAATTGCTATGCCATCCGCGCCTGACGTGGCCCCGTAGGTTCGTTGCTTCTTGAATCCTCCACGGCCGTCATTTGTCAGAACAGTCACAGAGCCAATATTTTGGGCGACTACAAGATCAGGGTAATGGTCTCCGTTTAAGTCCGCCGTCGCGACGACGTTAGGATACTGGCTCAGCCTATATGTTGTGGGTGCCTTAAATGTTCCGTCCCCCCTTCCGAAGAATACCATCACGCTCCCGTTTCCATTCGCGCCCGCGTTCGTTACCGCGATATCAAGATGGCCGTCGCCGTCGAAATCCGCTGCTGCGACTGAGCCGGACGCGAGGCCTAATTTATAACTGACGGAATGATGGAAGTTGCCCTTGCCATCGCCCAGAAAGATGCCCAAAGCGCCGTTACTTGTGCCTCCCGACTCGACCACGGCCAAATCCAGCTCGCCGTCGCCATTGAAATCGCCCGCCGCCAGCGCAACGGCATTGGGAGCCGTGAAGTACTGGGCCGAGTGAAACGTCCCGTTCCCCTTCCCCAACAGAATGCCCACCCTACTATCAGCGAGTTGAGCGACCGCGAGGTCAAGGTTGCCGTCACGATTGAAATCGGCTGAAATAATCTCGTACGGTCCACCGTTCAGCTTGTAATACACTGGCTTCTTGAACTGCCCGGCAACCGCGCCGGGCACTAACGCCGTCAATCCGGCCAGAACCCGCAATACAGAGATAATTCGTGTCATGCCTCGTCTCCTTACCACCGTACCCACCCCATGCGTGGGCACTTTGGGACCACTGAATCCGAACCATCGGGGAAATAGCTGACTGCGGGGAGGCACAACCAAAAGCCCTCACAGTATACAGCCCTCTAGAAAAGGCCGAGCATATTTCACTGGCGAATACTGATTGTGTTGGGATGTGGTAGTTATTACAGCCTCGTGTCACGAGAGCAAAGCAGTGAATTCATGGGGTTGCGGCCGTCTCGCACGATAACCAGGATGGGACTACGGCAGACGCTTGTACTCGCGCCTATCGCCACTCGATTCCCGCCGCGCTGCCAAATCTCCGATTCCCGTTTCGGGACCGTCCTCGCTTTTTCCCAACATTTCCCTTGACTTCACTATCCGATATACAAGATAACCAATATATAGCTCATCTACGGAAATGCCCTCCCCCACCCACAACCCGTTTGCTATCAAGATTTTCCCTGCAACTCCTTTCAACTCAAAGATTTCAACCCTAGTCCCCCGTTATCTCTCTGATTCCAAAAGATCAGGGGGGAGGGGGGTGGAGACTAATCATGTCCTCATATCCGAATAGCATTCCTCGCTGTGAACACATCAAAATCAACGGCACCCAGTGCGGATCGCCCGCCCTCCGCCGCAACCACTTCTGCTATTTCCACAAACGCTACCGTGAAACCCGCATCGTCCTCAACGCCAACCGCGCCCGCCGCGGCCGCGCCGCTATCGATCTCCCAGTCCTCGAGGACGCCAACTCCATCCAGGTCTCTCTCATGCAGGTCATGCGCCTGATCCTCAGCGGACAGGTCGACCCCAAGACCGCCGGCCTCCTGCTCTACGGCCTCCAGACCGCGTCGTCGAACCTGAGCCGCATCAATTTCGAGCCCATGATCAAAACCCACGTAGTCATCGATCCCACCACCGTGGACGAAACCCCATTAGGCGAAGATCCCTGGTGCGCCGAAGATTCCGAGGAAGAAGAATACGAAGAAGACAATCAGCAAGAAAATGAGCAAGTCCAAGCCGTCGGACCGGAAGACACAACCGAAGACGCCGGTGAAACCATCCCGCAAATAGAGGCCGTAGCGGATAAGGCGACCAATCGGCGGCAACCCCCGCGTGCCGCCTCATCTCGTCGCGTAATCCCTTTGCTGAAACCGCGCCCTCCAATGAATCAGCCCCGCGGCCAGCCACAAATTCTACCGCTCGAAGCCACGCCCCACGGTGTGCGAAAGAAGTGTGCAGGCAAAAACGATTCGCCGGAATTTCTTCAATAGGCCTGCGGAATAAGGCGAGGCAACTGTCAGGCTAGCAAAGATGCCCGCTACAAAGTATGCAGATACGCCAGCAGGTCGTTAATCTGTTGCTGATTGAGAACCGGAGCGTAGCCCGGCATCTTGTTGCGCCCAAGACGAATCACGTCGGTGACGCGATCGTCGTTCGCCGGCATCCCGCTCATCGGCAGATATTGCCGCTGGAAGACGCCTTTCATGCTGGGCCCCTGCCGCCCTCGCGAAGAGTAAGGCGCATGGCACCGGTCGCAATAGTTGTCGTAGATCCGGCGCCCCGCGATCTGCTGCGGATTCAGTCCGAGTTCGGCATCGCTCTTGCGGCGTTGCACGTCACAGCCGGGCAGAAACCACAGCATCGCCACACACACACAGAAGCCCAGAGCAGAGAACAGAATACGAGATCGCTTCATTCGTCCTTGAAACAAACCGTTACAATAATAAAACAAAGCCATGCCCAGCACGGAAACCCAGTGACCGCAAAACGAGTAACCCTGAAACGAGTTTATGAACCGCCCGCCCGCTCGGACGGCACGCGCGTCCTGGTGGACCGCCTCTGGCCGCGCGGCCTGAGCAAAGACCGGGCTGCGGTCGATCAATGGCTGCGCGATTTAGCGCCCTCCGACAATTTGAGAAAGTGGTTTCATGCCAACCGCCAAGCCTGGACCGTTTTTCGCAAACGTTATTTGAAAGAACTGGCGCGCCCGGAATCCGCCCAGGCGCTCGATGAACTCTATCGCCTCGCCAACCGCAGAAAAAAGCTGACGCTCCTTTTCGCATCCAAAGATGAGGAGCAAAATAACGCCGCGGTTCTGAAAGACCTGCTGGAAGGAATGCGCAAACCCCCAACCGGCAGCGGCCCCGGCGGCGTCCGCGCAGTTCGCGACCGTCAAGCAAAAAAAATGCCGAGATGAAAAGCCGCACTGGGTCAAGACAGATCTTTTGTAGGGCCAAATGCTGACTTTTACTTCTTCGTGTCGTTCACAATGACTTCGACAATGCTGTCGATCGCCTCGAGAACGCGTTTGCTGGGCAGGTTGAAATTGTTGGACAGGATGGAAAATGCGACCTGTTGGCCGCGAGCGGTTGTGGCATAACCGGAGAGCGCCTTGACTCCTCCCAGTGAGCCGGTCTTCGCATAGACGTGGGTCCGCGGGTCAAGGTTCGAAAAGCGATCCGCCAGAGAGCCGTCGATACCGGCCACCGGCAGCGTTTCCCGGAAGCTCGCTCCCCACGTCTGGTTCGCGGCGTAGCGCAGCAGCTGCACAACCGCGTGCGGGGTAACCAAATTTTGACGGGAGAGCCCGGAGCCATCGAAGAAAATATATTGATCGCCGGGCACATTGGCCTGATTCAGGAAACCGCGCAGCACCTCAAGCCCACCCTCGACGGTGCCCGCTGCGCCTTTCTCGCGCCCCAGCACCCGCAACAAGATTTCCGCGTGCAGGTTCTGACTGACTTTGTTGATCACGCGCACATCTTCGATCAGAGGCTTGGATTGATAGCTGGCGAGCACGAGAGGCTGATTTGGCACTGTGCGCGCAGATTCATCACCACCGCGCGCAGGCGCTGTAGCCGTAACCGTCAAAGTCGAAAGACTGGCCAACTCGGTGTGCCGTGTTCGTTGTTTGCCATAGACGACGATGCCGCGATTCTCGAGCAATCGATGAAAGAGCGCGGCGGCGAATTCCGCGGGATCGTCGATGGCGAGAGCTTCGTTTGCGCCGGCATCGTCAAGCGGCACATTGCCCCACAACGTAAGCGACGTGGATCCCGGTTCGCGATTGATGAAAATCTTGCGCCCCGTCCCTGCAGGCGTCGTAATGATGCGGTTGTCGATACGATAGTAGTCGGCGAATGGCGTGATGCTAACGAAGGCGCGCTCTCCGGCGCGATCCGCCGGGAGAATGTTCACGAACACGACGTTGTCGTTGATGGTAAGCGCGGAAACGGGAGCGCCATCGGCGAGAACCAGATCGTCCTGACTCCAACCTTCTCCGTAGCGCTCGAAGGCGAAGTAGGAGTCGTCGGCGATGATGCTGCCATCGACGTACTTCACACCCTTCTGAACGAGCGCGTCTGCGAGTTGTTCGAGGACCTGGATGGGATGATCGTTGCGCGCGGTCCGCAGATTGTAGGGCAATTCGCGGCCGGAGAGATTAGGGTCGCCGCGACCGACCAACACAAGATCGCCAGTAAGGCGTCCATATTTATCGAGAACCCCGCTGGTTTCGACAGTGGTTCGCGAACTATAGCTGGGCCCGATCAGCGCCAGAGCGGCAGCGGTGGTAAACAGTTTGGTGTTCGAAGCGGGAGTGAACAGCTTGTCCGCACTCTGGGCGTAAATGATTTTTCCGTTATCGAGTGAGACCACCTCGATGCCCCAAAATCCCCGAGTAAGGTCGGGGGCGGAAAGGATCGCGTCGATGTTTTTGGAGACTGGATTATGCGAGGCAGCGTGGAGTTGCGCCGCCAGCGAAAGGCAAAAAATAATCGCGAAATGCGCCCGTATTCGCTGCATCTCTTGTAGACCGATTGTAGCACCGGATAAACCTCGACCTCTGTCTGGAAGACAGTGAGGTCATTTAGCGGGGCTGATCTCGGCTGCCCGGGAACAGTAATCAGACAAGACCGACGCCTGCACTCGGTCCCAACTTCTTATCCTACCGTTGTGCCTTCAGGGCTTGTCGTGCGGGCTCGAGAGTAGAGTCGAGCCTTAGGGCTTCCTGAAAAGCGGAGCGGGCCTCTGTCGGCTTACCTGCCTCCTGCAGGAGCAATCCCAATTGCAAATAGCGTCCGCCCTCGGACTCCGTGGCTATGTCCTGGGAGAGCCGCTGGATCATTTCGGAGCTCTGTTGGGGAGCAATCTGCAGCGCTTGCCGGTAAACCTCGCGCACCTTCGAATAGTCTCCAAGTACCTCGTACAAGGTGGCGATGCTTTCGTAGAAGCGGATTTGTAGCGTGAGATTTGGAGTCAAGGAAATCGCAGTCTGATACTCTTTGATCGCTTCTTGCAAGCGTCCGCTCTGTGCCAGAGCTGAGCCCAAATTCGCGTGCTTGATTGGATCTTCCGGGGTGAGGCTGGAGGCCTTTTGCAGTCCCGGCACAGCCTCTTCGGCGCGGCCTTCCATGAGCAACGCTTTACTTATGCTCTCTTCGGCGACGTGGTTTTCCTTGGTGACCTGCAAGGTATGCGACCACAAGTTGTAGTCACTCTGCCAGTACCCGATCTGACGCCAAGTCAGGAACGACAACCCGGCCAAAATACTAATCGCAGTTGCCGCACGAATTGGAAAACTGACCGCTTTGCGGTTGGCCCATTCGGCGGCTCCGAAGACTACCATCACGAAAATTCCAATCAGCGGAATGTAGGCGTAGCGATCTGCCATTGCCTGATCGCCAACCTGGAGAATGCCAATCACGGGAACCAAGGTGCCGAGGTACCAGAGCCAGCCAGTGACCAGGTATCGGCGGGACCGACGTTGGTTCCACACCAGTGCGCTGACGGCTACAAGAAACAGCGCCGCAAGACAAAACCGCCAGACATCGAGCGTGTTTCCGGGATGGGGATAGTAGGCCGCCAGTTGCGTAGGCCAGAATGCCTTCCACAGGTACGTTGCATAGGCATAAATAGCGTTTTCCAATCGCACTCCCAAGGAGAACCTTTGTAGAGAGCGGATGGCGGCGGATCGCTGCGCGACAATGGTGATCGTGGCACTACCAGCGCAGAACGCCAACAGCGGTAGCTTTTCGAGGACAAGCCGGAAGAACGGCGCTGGCGTTACGACCAACTTCATATCAGAAACTGAAACTTCAGACGGGCTTTTTCGATTCCGGCGTGATCTCGGTGCCGGGGATGTTCTCTCGCTCCAGCCTTGAATCCTTTCCAGCGGCCAGAAATCGAGCAGCAAGAGGACGAAAGGCAAGGTAATCACCATGGGTTTAGAGGCGAGTCCCAGGAAAAAAAGCGCGGCGAAACCCAGATAGCGCTTGACGCTCGGCTTTACCGCGTACCAGCCATAGGTGCCGAGTGTAAGCAGAAAAAACAGGGTGCTCAAAACGTTCTTTCGTTCGGCCACCCAGGCGACAGATTCCACGTTGAGGGGATGGACGGCGAATAACGCAGCAACCAGCAGACTGCTTTCCATTGAACCCGTGCCACGGGCAAGTATCAGGAATAGAAGTATGACGTTCAGCAGATGCAGCAGGATGCTGCTCAGATGATGGCCGGATGGATTCACTCCGTAGACTTGACAATCCAGCATATGGGAGAGCCACGTCAGCGGATGCCAATTGTCCGCTTCGGTAGCGGTGAAGGCCCACGCAATGCTTTTCGCTGTCAATCCTGCTTGAACGTGGGTGTTTTCAGTGACGTAATCCTGGTCGTCGTAATCGACAAAAGGATGGCGGAGAGCGGAGCTATAAATAGCGAAGGTTACAAGGGCGAGGAACAGGCAACCCGCAACAGCAAAATTCGTGCGCTTACGCCCCATTTAAGAGGCTGATTGTAGCATCGGCACGAGTCCGCAAACACCAACCGACCAGACAATCCAGCACCTGCGCACGGCACCAGGGTAGAAAAGGAAAAAGCTCAGATGCATGTGCCTGCTTGTTTCGAGCGAGCGTGTGTTAGGCTCAGGCGCATCTACCTTAGGTTCGGTGCCTTGGTCGTGGCTTCGGGCGCTTGAAAATACGCATCATTCAAACTGAGCTTCATGGAATCCTTGACGGCGGCAACCGCAGCGTCGGCCTTCAGTTGCTGAACCTGCGGTTTCGCCTCGCTCAGGGGCATGGTTCGTCTGGACAGTACCTTGAAAATACTCCAGCCGTTGTTTTCCGTTGTGAGTTCCGAAATCTGCCCGATGTTCAAAGCGAATATCCTATCCCGGTACTCTTCTGGAATGGCATTCCGGGTAAGCTTCCCCAGGTGAACGGGGGGTGTGTCTTCCGGATTCCCAGCCATCTTGTAAGCTTTCTCTTCCAATTTTTCAAAGCTTGCTCCAGCAAGGGCCTGCTTGTACATTTTGTGGGCCTCAGCCTCCAACTTGGCTTTATCGGCGGCCAGCTGTTCCTGGGACGGCCGTGGCCCGCTGGAGTATTCCTTCAGGCTCGGAATGAAAACTCGCATGAGATCTACCTGTTCGAACATCTCCTGATGCTCCTTGTAGTATGCGGCCACTTCCGCATCCGACACCACTCTTGCCTTCTCACGCAATTGCATGTTGAAGCCCTGGCCTACGAACTGCAGGTAGCTGAACCTTGCCTTCGCCTGAAGCGCCGGGTCCTGGTCATAGCCGGATTCATGCGCCCTTTGCGCAAGCAGCAGCGCTTCGGAGTAACGCCGGGCGAAGTTCAGAGCGGTCGAGGGCGATCCGCCCGGGTGCAGTGCATTGGCCAAGTTTTCGAACTCCGCTCGGGTAATCACGATCTTGCAGCCGGAGTCAGTCGGCGTCGCAGAAACAGGAGCGAGGGCGGGGGCAGCAGGTTCCGGCGTGGCTGCTCCGGATTTGGAGGAACTCTCGGGGCTTGAGGGACCGGCCGCACATGGACCTTGCAGGGTAATCACGGGAGCGTCCGGTGCGATCTGGGCGCTGGACTCACCGCTGAGTGACTGAACCTGCTGAGCGGGATTCTGGAACCCAAAAGCCAGCGAGGAAAGCAACATAACGCAAACCCACGACCGATAACTCATCAATCTCCCCTCCTGTAGGGCAAAAAAGAAATCGTAGCATATTCATTCTTGCAATCTTGAACGTAGGGTGCAGCAGTAGTCCGTGAAAGTGTACCCTTCGCGGTGCCGCTCGATGGACTAAGACCGGCGCAAAAGGGGGAGCAGCTTTGTGATCGACTAGCCTTCGCGTCGACAGGATTCAACTCTGGCGCACGACAGCTGGGCGGCTCGCTCCAAAAAATAGGGAGAAGCCGGGTGGCTTCTCCCTGACAAAACGCAAAACGTAAGTTCAAGCTGAGCGGTAAACTACTTCGTGCCGTAAACAGCAAACGCGGACACTTGCACCTGCTCCGTGGCCCAGCCAGAACCGAGGTTATAGGCTTGGTTGCCGGTGGCATCGTTCCACACGAAGTCCCATGCGCCCTCAGCATTCGCGACGCTGGCAGCGTTGGTCAGAACGACCCAGTACGGTACGCCCTTCTTTAGCTTGGTGGCCTTGATCGTGACGTTCTGAGTTTTGCAGCAGTCCGATTGTTGGCCGGTCCAAGTGGGAAGGTTCTTCTTGTCCTTACCCTGAATTTCGGTTCCCGGGACGCCGCTAGAGTCGCTCCAGATACCGAAGTTGAAGTCGTTGCCGCCTCCGCCCGAGGAGAAATAGAACGCGGCCGCTCTGATCTGAGTGGCAGTGTGGGCCTTGGTCGGGGTAAAGCCGTATCCGATGAACTGCTCGTGCCCGAGAGGAGCGCTGGGTCCGGCGATCAGCCAGCCATTCGTCCAATCGAAAGCGTCTGTCTTGGTTCCCAAGTTACTGTAAATCTTCTTGAGTGTAACTGGTTCCTGGTAGGCGGTGGCATGACCGATGTTGCCTACATTACTAACTACGTGGGTTGGCACGCCGTATGTCTGCGAGCTTTGAGCAAAGAGAGTTACGCTAGCTAAAACCACCAGCGCTACGGCGAACAGAGTCTTTTTCACTAGAATCCTCCTGAGAGTTTACTGAGTATTTTTGGAAGCGATCGGGCCCCTTTTGTCATCCAACACCCCATTCGACATGAAGCCCACGGAGCCGTATCCTATCGCGATCACGCAGGATGTCAAGCGAAATGCGACGCGCTGCCCAAAAATACGTTTCGTTTTCATTAACATTGCAAGAAATTGCGACATTTGCGCAACCCGCTGTGCAAGCCTTGTTTGGAGGTTTCGGATCTCGACTGGATTGGTCATGTTTGATGACAATTCGAACGCGAGAGGCTGGGCGGACAGATGTTTTAGAATCGAAGCTGTATGCGTCCGGTGTTCGAGTGGAGTCTCGGCTCGCGCTCCCTGCAATTGGGAAAACGCACGCTCGTGATGGGCGTCGTTAACGTGACTCCGGATTCGTTTTCTGACGGGGGAGTGCACTTCGACCGTGATAGCGCGGTGGTGTTCGGGCTGCAATTGCTGGAGGACGGTGCGGACATCGTCGATGTAGGAGGAGAGTCGACGCGTCCGGGAGCCATGGTCCTGGCGCCTGACAGGGCCGCTGCCAAGAATGCTTCGGCGCTCGCGGAAGACCATCCGGAAAAACGTCCGGTGAGCGAGAAGGAAGAATTGGAGCGTGTGATTCCAGTAATCGCAGCCCTTAAGCAAAAACGCCCGGAGGCTGTGATCTCCGTCGACACGTATAAAGCCAACGTGGCGCGCGCCGCAGTTGCTGCCGGGGCCGAAATCGTTAACGACGTCAGCGGACTTCGCTGGGATCCGGGGATGGTGAAGACGCTGGCCGAGTTGAAATGCGGCGCCGTGCTGATGCACATGCGCGGCCGTCCCGAAGAGTGGCGAACTCTGCCTCCGGTGTCCGATATTGTGATGCTGGTGAAACGCGAACTGCGGGAGTGGGCCGACGCGGCGCAGATTGGGGGCGTGAAGCGGGAGCGGATCGTGCTGGATCCGGGCTTTGGATTTGGCAAGAGCTTTCAGGAGAATTATCCGCTCATGAAGCGCTTCGACGAGTTGCATGAGCTGCGCTATCCATTGCTGGCAGGCGTGTCACGCAAGTCGTTTGTCGGGCGAGCCTTGGCGCGAAATGGGAAGGATGCAGCTGTGGCCGACCGGCTCTATGGGACCGTCGCCGCGGAAACAGCGGTCATCCTGAAGGGGGCGCACATTGTTCGCACTCACGACGTGCGCGCCTGCGCGGACGCGGTCCGGATCGCGGATATGGTGGTGAGTTAAGGAACTGCTACGCAGATTGCGCGGAAATAAACAAGTCGACGTGAGAAATCCTCGAGAAGCTAGAAGGCTCCGGCACGTCTCGGATGTCGACCACTTGCGGCTGCTATAATGAAAAATTGCGCTCATGAGCAAGAAGCGATTAGTACGTTCGACGACCGTGCTTTGTGTCCGGCGTGACGGCCATGTGGTAATGGCTGGTGACGGCCAAGTCACTCTCGGCGAAGGCGTGATCAAACACACCGCCAAGAAGATCCGCCGCCTGTACCAAGACAAGATTCTCGCCGGTTTCGCGGGCTCGACCGCGGATGCTTTCTCCCTCTTTAGCCGTTTCGAGGCGAAGCTGGAGCAGTATCATGGCAATGTCGGCCGGGGCGCGGTGGAACTGGCAAAGGATTGGCGGACGGACAAGTTCTTGCGTCATCTGGAGGCGCTGCTGTTGGTTTCGGATAAGGAACAGACTTTTTTGCTCAGCGGCCAGGGCGACGTGATCGAACCGGATGGAGGGATCGCCGCCATCGGCAGCGGAGGTCCCTATGCGCAAGCTGCAGCCCAGGCGCTGGCCGCGCACACGCAGCTCTCAGCTCACCAGATTGCCGAAGAGGCGATGAAGATTGCCGGCAACATGTGTATTTATACGAATGACAAGGTGACGATTGAGGAACTCTAGGCTCCAGGCGCTAGACTTCGGGCTGCGGGTTGAAATCCTGACGCCTGACGCCTGACGCCCGAAACACTTATGGCCATTTACTTACCTGGAACCGTCGACGAAGAACAGATTGCTCTCGACGAACTCACGCCGCGTGAGATCGTCGCCGAATTGGACAAGCACGTTGTCGGACAGAAAGATGCGAAGCGCGCGGTGGCGATTGCGCTACGCAATCGCATGCGACGGCAGAAGCTTGCGCCGGATCTTGCCGAAGAAGTCATTCCCAAGAACATCATCATGATTGGGCCTACGGGCGTGGGGAAGACGGAAATCGCGCGCCGGCTGGCTAAGCTCGCCAACTCGCCGTTTTTAAAAGTGGAAGCTTCGAAATTCACGGAAGTGGGATATGTCGGGCGGGATGTGGAGTCCATGATTCGGGATCTGGTTGAGATCGCGATTGAGATGGTGCGCGAAGAAAAACTTGAAGACGTGTCGGACAAAGCCGAGCTCAACGCGGAGGAGCGCTTGCTGGATATCCTTCTGCCGCCAGTCGCTCCGCCGTCTCGTCCGGCAGAGTCAGCTCAGGCTGGATTCGTGCTCGAAGGAACGACGTCGTCTTCATCGAGCGAATCCCAAAGCCGCACTCGCGAAAAGCTGCGCCAGCAATTGCGCGAAGGCAAGCTGGATGAACGCATGGTAGAAATCGATGTTCGCGAACGCGCATTCCCATCCTTTGAAATCATCTCCAATCAGGGTGTCGAGGAGATGGACGTCAACATCAAGGACATGTTGCCCAACATCTTCGGCCAGCGCACGAAAAAGCGGAAGATGAAGGTCAACGAGGCGTTCGAATACCTGATCCAAGAAGAAGAGCAGCGGCTGATTGACATGGATCAGGTGACTCGCGCAGCAATTGATCGCGTCGAGGATTCGGGAATTATTTTCCTCGACGAGATCGATAAGATTGCGGGACGCGAGAGCGGCCACGGGCCGGATGTTTCGCGCGAAGGCGTGCAGCGCGACATTTTGCCTATCGTCGAGGGAACCACGGTCAACACTCGCTATGGCATGGTTCGTACCGACCACATTCTGTTCGTTGCGGCGGGAGCTTTCCATGTTTCCAAGCCCAGCGATCTGATCCCGGAGTTGCAAGGCCGGTTTCCCATTCGTGTCGAACTGCAGTCTTTGACCATGGAAGACTTTATCCGGATCCTGACTGAGCCGAAGTCTTCGCTGGTAAGGCAATACACTGCGCTGCTCGAGACCGAAAGCGTAAAGCTGGAATTTACCAAGGATGCGCTGGAAGAGATTGCCCGCTTCGCTTTCCGGGTGAATGAAGGCACAGAAAATATTGGAGCACGACGCCTGCACACGATTATGGAACGTGTGCTGGATGAGATCAGCTTTGACGCGCCAGATAAAAAAGGCGAGCACTTCAAAGTGGATGCGGACTACGTGCGCCACATGCTGGCGGATATTGTGAAGGATCAGGATCTGTCGCGCTACATTCTGTAGAGCGACACCGTGCCAACTCTACACTGGGACCGCAGTCTTCCTTGCGGGATTGAAGAACGGCATCTTCACGATCTTTGCGGTCACCTTCTGCCGGATGGCTTCGATGGTGATTTCCATTTGCAGCCGGGCTCCGAGCTTGGAGTGCGAGGTTTCGACGCTGGCCAGAGAGATCATCTTTTTCAGCACCGGCGACCATGTGGTGGACGTGGCCTTGCCTACCTGCTTTTCGCCGCAGTACACGGGAACCGCGACGCGTGAGGCCTGGCTGGGCGCGGCGGGCGTGAGGCCGAATTTTTCGTAGCGCGCTTCAACTTCTGTCCAATCAATTTCAAGTCCGACAAACTGCCTCGCGACTCCTTGTCTCTGATCCTGCTCCAACGCTGATCTACCAATGAAATTGTCTTTGTGGAGATGCACCATCTTGCCGAAGCCAAGTTCGTAGGGTGAATACTTTTGCGACGGGATGAGCGCCTTCTTGCTGCTGGAGTAGTCGACCTCGATCAGCAATAATCCGGCTTCAACGCGAGCTACATCAAGCGCCAGCATACCAGCGGGGTGAATGTCGAAGCGTTTGCCGGTTTCCATCACCGCGTCCCAGACTTTTACGGCGTCGTTCCACGGCACCCAGATTTCGTAGCCCAGATCGCCGGTGTATCCGGTACGCGAAATGTCCACGGGCACGCCCGCGATTTTGCCGTGAGTCACGCGGAAGTATTTCAAATTGGCAATGTCCGCTTCCGCAACCGACTTTAGGAGTTTGCCCGAGGTTGGTCCCTGTAAAGCGAGAGCCGCGACTTTCTCCGAGATATCTTCGACCTGGACATCCATGTTGGTACCGTTCTGGCGAAACCAGCGCAAGCTGGGATCGGCGGCAGTCCAGCGATATTTGTTTTCTTCTAGCCGGGTGATGGTGCCGTCGTCGATGACCTTGCCCTGTTCATCGCACCAACAGCAATAAATCACCTGGCCGACGGAGACCTTGCCGACATCGCGCGTGATCACGCGGTTTACCAACTTGGTCGCGTCCTTGCCAGTGACCTGATATTTGTACAGCGGCGAGATATCGATCAGCGCAGCGGCGTTGCGAATGGCGTTGTATTCGTGCTCGTGATGCACTTCGTAAACGCTGACCGTGTAATAGCCAGACCACTCGCGGTAGTTGAGGCTGTGACAGAGCGGGAAAGTTCTTTCGTGAAAGGCAGTTCCTACGGGCACTGAAGTTCCTCGATATCTTCTGGTTGAGCAGAAACGTAGCCAGCTACGTTTCTGCAGTGCTGTGAAGGCGTTGCTTCGCAACGTCCCGCACGCTGGATTATATGCAGCGGCGAGGTTCAGCGGCAAACCATCTGCGTTCAAGCATGACTCCGAGTCAAGCAGTCACGTGCGGCGCTGCAAGACAAAAGGCGTCCTCCCCGTTAGAATGTGAAGTCCTTTTCCTGGCGTTAATCTCAGGAATCCTGAATAAGCGTGCGGTGGCGTCTTGCCGCGTCCCGCGAGCATCTTGCCCCAGAACGGCGACGCTAAACTTTCGAGAGGTTTATGGCTGGCTCAAAGTACGACGTGATCGTGATTGGCGGAGGCCACAACGGCCTGGTCAACGCGGCTTACCTGGCGCAGGCCGGCAAGAAAGTTCTCGTGCTCGAACGCCGCTACGTGCTCGGTGGAGCGGCCTGCACGGAAGAGGTTTTTCCCGGCTTCAAGTTTTCGGTCTGCTCTTACGTGGTCTCGCTGCTGCGTCCGGAGATCATTCGCGACCTCGACCTTCCCCGGCATGGTTTGGAAATCCTGCCGCTCGACGGCACATTTACTCCAATGCCGAATGGCGATCACTTGTGGCGGGTGAATGATCATGGCAAGACGCATCGCGAGATCGCGCGTCACTCCAAGGTTGACGCCGAAGCCTACGACGAGTTCGGCAAGGCGATGCAGGCGATGTGCCGCTTCGTGAAGCCGATTCTTAGTATGGTGCCGCCTGATCCGGCCACGCTGAATCCGAAGGAATTGATGAAGTTGCTTTTCCTCGGCCGCCGTTTTCAGGGTCTCGCCAGCGATGACAAATACAACCAGGTGCAGTTGATGACCATGAGCGCCATCGATTTCCTGGATCAGTGGTTCGAAACCGATGTACTGAAGGCAACGATGTCGGCTTCCGGAATCATTGGGACTTTTCTCGGAGTCCGCTCGCCAGGCACTGCGTACGTGCTGCTGCATCACTACATGGGAGAGATCGACGGTGCGTTCCGCTCGTGGGGGTTTGCTCGCGGCGGCACCGGCGCTATTTCCAACGCGATCGCGGACGCGGCGCGCGAAGCTGGAGTTGAAATCCGCACCCAGGCTGCGATTGCGCAGATCATCGTAAAGAACGGCAAAGCGAAGGGAGTCGTTTTGGCGAGCGGAGACGAGATCTACGCTGACATTATTTCTTCGAGCGTCGATCCGCGGCTTACGTTTGTAAAGATGATCGAAAAGGGAAATTTGCCTGACGACTTTCTCGAAGAGATCAATCGGTACAAATTCCGAGGATCTTCGGGCAAAGTGAATCTGGCGCTGGATGCTCTGCCGAATTTCAAAGCGATGCCGGGGCCGGGCGCTCATCTGCGCGGCGCGATTTCAATCTCGCCCAGCGTCGAGTACATGGAGCGGGCTTACGACGACGCCAAGTACGGAAATTTCTCGCGCCGTCCCTATATTGACATGGTGATTCCTACGCTGACCGATCCATCAGTTGCGCCGCCGGGCAAACACGTTCTTTCCTGCTTCGTGCAGTACGCGCCCTACAAATTGCGGCCGGGCCTCAACTGGGACGATCAGAAGGAAGCGTTCGGCAACAACGTGATTAATACGATTGCCGAGTACGCGCCCAACATCCGGGACATCATTCTGCACAAGCAGGTAATCACGCCGCTGGATCTGGAACGCGAATGGGGATTGACGGAAGGCAACATCTTCCAAGGTGAGCTGTCCCTCGAACAACTTTTCTTCCTGCGCCCGGTACCAGGATACGCGCAGTTCCGCACACCAATAAAAAATCTCTATATGTGCGGATCGGCCACACACCCTGGCGGCGGAATTATGGGTGGGCCGGGGCGGCTAGCAGCACTGGAAATCCTCAAAGACTTCAAAGGAGCGGCCTAACCGATGCCGGCCGCGCGCGATGTCGTCATCATTGGCGGAGGCCACAACGGGCTGGTCACCGCCTTTTATGTCGCGAAAGCGGGATATAAGCCGCTCGTGCTGGAGCGTCTTGCGCAACCTGGCGGAGCCGCGAGCACCGAGGAATTTTATCCTGGCTTCCGTTGTTCGATTCTCGCACATGCGGCGGGCCCGCTCCGTCCCGACATTGTTCGTGACATGCAACTCGAGAAACACGGGCTTAGGCTGATCACTCCGGATGTGGGCGTGGTCGCGCTGTCGCCAGACGGACGCGCGATGATTCTCTACAACGACGTCAAGAAGTCCGTTCAGGAGATTGGCAAGTTCTCCCAGAAAGACGCAGCCAAGTATCCGGAGTTACAAGCATCGCTGGCGAAAGTGGGCAAGGTGATCGGCGAAGCGCTCACACTGCCGCCCCCTAACATTGACCATCCGGACCGCGGCGACCTGTGGGGCATTCTCCAGACAGGGCGCTCCATCCGGAACCTGGGCAAAAAAGATATGTATCGGTTGCTGCGGTGGGGACCGATGGCGGTCGCAGATCTGGTCGGCGAATATTTCGAAACTGAACTGCTGCGCGCCACCATCGCGGCTCGCGGCATCTTTGGAACGTTTCTCGGTCCGTGGTCGGCGGGCACCAGCCTGGTGCTGCTTATTTGCGGCGCAGGGGATGCGCATCCCGCGGGCTCAGCGCACTTCGCACAAGGTGGAATGGGTTCGATAGCGGAGGCCATGGCTTCAGCGGCCACGCAAGCCGGCGCAGAAATTCGCAGTGGCGCCGAAGTGATTGAAGTTCGGGTGAAGGACGGTGCAGCCGTAAGTGTGGTGCTCTCGACCGGCGAGGAGATCAGCGCGAGAGCAATTATCTCGAATGCTGATCCCAAGCGGACGTTGTTGAAACTGGTCGATCCCATTCACCTGTCGCCTGATTTCGTGATGAAGCTGCAGCACTATCGCATGCCCGGCACGGTTGCGAAAGTGAACCTCGCGCTGGCTGGCCTTCCCGAATTCACCGCACTAAAGGGCGCGAGCGATGCCGGCGCTTTGAGCGGACGGATCCACATTGGACCGGAGATCGATTATCTGGAGCGCGCCTTTGACGAGTCGAAATATGGCAACTTTTCCAAGCAGCCTTATCTGGAAGTTGCGATTCCTTCGATCACCGACCCATCGCTTGCTCCTGAGGGCAAGCATGTAATGTCGATTTATATGCAATACGCGCCCTACAAGCTTAAAGGCAGTGATTGGGACAGCCAGCGCGTCGCGCTGGGCGATACCGTTGTTCGCACGCTGGCACAGTATGCGCCGAAACTTCCGGAACTCATTCTTACGCACCAGATCATCACGCCACAGGATCTGGAAGATACTTATGGACTCACGGGAGGCCATATCTTCCATGGTGAACTGGCGCTCGACCAGTTTTTCACCATGCGCCCGCTGCTGGATTGGTCTCGCTATCGCACGCCGGTTCAGAATTTGTATTTGTGCGGAAGCGGCACTCATCCCGGAGCAGGGTTGACCGGAGGTTCGGGTGCGAATGCGGCGCGGGAGATATTGAAGGACTTAAAGAAGTAGCTCCACCTATCGAATTGTCATTCCGAGTAGCGAAGCGCCGGGGAATCTGGGTCTCCGCAGACACGCCAAAGACCGGGATCCCTCGCTTCGCGAGGGATGACAATGATCGAGACCTTCTGAGCAACGCTCAGACGCAGCAAACTGCGTCTCGACAGAATGAATCGACTTGGCGCAGGAGTCGCTGACTATTTCGGGAATCGATATATTTCCCCAATCACAATTGGTGCAACCATGCGCGGGACTGGCGCATCACTCCATGATGCCTCAGTTGAAATTCTGCCTAGCCGTTTGTGGATTTCTGCTTACTCTCGCTATCCTGCCAAATTCGGCGCCGGGCCAGGAAACAACTTTGCCTGATGCACCCCAACCACAAGACCAATCCAAGGAATCGAATCCGCAGCAGGATCGGCCCGCCAGGCCCAGCAAGAATCATATTTTTTGGGTCATTCCCAACTACCGGGCGGATGAGAACACAGCAGAAATCAAACCACTGACGCCGAAAGCGAAGTTCAAGATCGCAGTCAGTGATTCATTCGATCCCTCGGCTTTTCTGGTTGCTGGTGCACTGGCAGGATTGGCGGACGCGCAGAACTCTTATCGTGAGTATGGTGACGGAGCCGAAGCTTTGGGCAAGTACTTCGCGGCGTCATTCGCCGACCAGGCGATTGGAAACATGATGACGGAGGCTGTATTTCCAATCGCTCTCCGCCAGGATCCCCGCTATTTCGTAAAGGGCAGGGGCGGTTTCTGGAAACGGACGGGATACGCGATCAGCCGCGAGGTGATCACCCGAGGCGATGATGGCCGAAGCCAGTTCAATACATCCGAAATCGCGGGAAATGCGGTAGCGGCGGGTACTTCCAACGCTTACACTCCAGCGGCCGAGCGGTCATTAGGAAACACAATGAGCAAATGGGGCACACAGATTGGATTGGACACGTTTTTCAACGTGCTCAAAGAGTTCTGGCCGGACGTGCGCGACAAGCTTTTTGCCCGGTAAAAGCATTGACGCGATGCGCTTAGGGAACAATTACTCGTATCGCAGCGCCACCATAGGATCGACCCGTGTCGCGCGCCAAGCGGTACAAGAGACCTGAAAGAAACCGGGTCAGTCCGAACGCGCCTGCAATTTCGATCAGCAAACCCAGGCCGGTGATGAAGGAGCCTCTTCCCAGAATCATTCGTGAACTGACCGGTTAGCTATTTCAACCCTGTTTTCCACAGGAATTTCGGCATCCAACCCATGCGAGCAGGTCGCCTTATCCTCCAGTCTCTCGTGTGTGGTATATATGTTTCCCGCATTCATTACAGACTTACGCCTCGGGCGAGGAGAAAAGGTCATCATGGATCTCTTTCATCGCAAGTTAGAGGGCAAGAGTAAGGACACGCCCACGGGTCGCGACTGTCAATTCTGTTATCGTGTTGATCCTGATTTCACCAAGCGAGATCCGATGGATCGGCTAGTTCTATCGAAGTTGGATGACACTGCCGCTGCGCACCTCACCGAAGACGGCTACGTCAAACATCGCATTGCCGAGTTGTTATCCAAGCGGGTCGAGATCGGTCTGGCAAAGTCCGCCTGATCTCCAAGCTCGCGTAAAGCCTTAGAAACAAAAGGGGCGCAGCACATCACATCGAATTGTGATTCGGGGGCAGGACGACCGCCTTGGTTATTCGATAGAATGCCTGAGTGAGCATTCATATTTTACCCATGACCCAGCAATCAAACGAACTCCACGAAATCTGCGATCAACTGCAGCGAATGGGCTACGCGCAATCCAAGCGGATACGCATCTACGGGCAGGAATTTGAGGCCGTGTCCAACCCATTTCCAAATGGGGGCGGAATTGCCATCCAGGCGTTTTCCAAGCGCGAAACCCAGGCACGGATCCTGCAGCTTCCGTTGCCGGTGGTACAGATGGTAACCAGACAAAAAAGGAAGAAAATAGCCTAGCAGTTGATCACGAAACGGGCTCACTTCCACTTCGTGGCGCATACCGCTGCATGGCCATGTCCACGATCTCGCCGATCAGTTGTGTGTAGGATCGGCCCGAAGCCTTGGCGGCCATGGCAAACTCCTGTTTGCTCGAAAGCCAGGGATTCGGATTGGCCTCGATTACATACACCTCGCCTTTCGGGGTGAGGCGCATGTCAATACGGCCGTAGTCGCGCAACTTGACTGCCTGATAAGCGGCCAGGCCCGTGGCTTGCAGTTTGGCAACGGTTTCCTCATCGAGATCGGTGGCCAAGTGCGACTTCGTCAGCTTGTGGGCCTGCGTATCCTTCTCGAACTTGACGTCGTAGCTGGCGATCTTGGGCGTGCCTTTCGGCAGACGGGAAAGGTCGAGTTCCACGAGCGGCAGGGTTTGAGCATGCTCGTAGCTGCCCAGAATAGCGGCGTAGATTTCGCGACCCTCGATATACTCCTCGATCAACGCCGGCGAGTCGAACTCGTTCTGGATGTATTCCACCCGTTCCATAAGTTCCTTTACGCTGTCGACCACGGCGTCAGCGTTGATGCCAATGGAACCGTCTTCCGAAACCGGCTTCACGATCAGGGGGAATGAAATGTCATGAGCGTGCTCGATTCGGCCGCGATACGAAGTCGCAAAGAATGGCGTCTTGATGCCGTGAAACTGGAACATCTTCTTTGCGGTTCCCTTATCTTGTGCCAGGAAATGCGCGTGGGGACCGCCGCCGGTGTACGGAATATCCAGCAGGTCCATATAGGCCGCAACGTTCATTTCCTTGGTGTCGTCGCCCGCAAAAGACTCGGTCAGATTGAAGACCAGATCAGCGTCGCACTTCGCCAGCGCAGTGAGGGATTGCGGACGACCGTCCAATACTTGATAAAACGGTTCGTGACCGAGCTTCTCGAGAGCTTCGAAAATCTCTTCGCGGTCTTCTTTTTCGGTCTGCGGTTTGCGCTTTGATTTTGGCTTTGGTCTGCGCGCCGAAGCCTTCTCTTCGGCGACGGCCTCAGCTGCCGCCGGCTCGTCTTCCCAGACGTCGTAGAGCACGGCGACTTTAAGTTTCGCGCTGGTCATTGGAGCCTCCAGCTTCTAGCAGGGTAGCTCTTCATCATTTTCCTTAGGGTTGCGAATCATGGATGCACAAACTTTCCTCTGGCCATGTAGTTCATGGCTAGCGCCGTAGCATAGACCGTGATCTGGATCAGATGCTCGGACTCTCGACCGCTATCGGCAAATAGACCAAGATCCTCGATCCTCTTTTCGATCACTTCGATCAACTTCTTGATCAGTGGACGCGGGGCCCCGGTCCAGTAAGCGACTTTGTCCACGACTGCCTTTCTCTGCGCATGAAGGAATTCGTGCGCCGGCTTTGCAGTCTTGCGTCGTTTGGAAGCATCGAAAATGTCGCGCAAATCGGTATCGAGCGCCAGGTCCGCGAGGGGAATGTTATCGTCGACCCGCTGGTAGAACTCCGCCACGGTGGCTTCCATTTCGTCGACTGTGATGTCTGTGCTTGCGCGTCGGCGAACCGGATCCAGGTTGCCTAACTCTCTGGCGATCCGATTCATATACTGCAGCTTCGCCATCGCTCCCCAGCCACGGTAGCGCTTGCGCCACGCCGATCGCGGAGTCAGCCACACGGCAAAGGTCTCAGCAAAATCTTCATCAGGATGCTTCTGCGCATACCAGCCGGCCAGGTGCCGCACAAAGTTTCGCGAGAATGGAATCGGCCGATAGTTATCGTGATAAGGACGGCGAAAAGGACCAAAGAGCTGTTTCCATTCCGGCGTTCGATGAAGCTTATAGGCGTAATTGAACGCGTGCCCGGCTTCATGCCGGAGATACATCATGACTTCGCGGGGGTCTTCGAGGTCATTGATCTCCTTTTCCAGCTGAGCCAGATTCGCGTTCGCGAGATAGAAAGGAATGCCGATCACCGGCTCTCCGGACGGACAACCCCACTCATCGGTGAGATAGCAGAGGGGACGGAACTTCATCAGTCTTTTTTGCTCGAGTTCGCGATACAACTGCTGGACCAATCGCTGTAATGGCGACCCTTCGATCTTGAGACCGAGCTCGCGAATGGGTTTGTTCAGGATGTCCTGCAAACCGGGCCGTGATTTCTCGAGTTCTTGCACGCAATCTTTAAGATGTCAGTTTAGGTTAAGCCCGAAGCAAAGGGGAAGAAGAAGGGGGACAGTCCGCTCCAATCTTAAACATTATCAAATTGCATACCCCGGTTCGTAGGTCACGGCAGATCACGGACTAAGGTGTTCCTCCCGTTCTCTCTTTTTCGTCGATTGAGTCTTCACGTATCACGACCCAAGACTGTGCATCGGCACAATTCGAATTATCACCCTTGCCACAAGTGAGTCGAAACAAATCTTGTCCGGCGATGTGTCGTCAGGGAGACTGCTCAGTTTCAGATCGGTCATTTGTAACTTTTCTCGTGACACGATATATCCAGCTACCGATTTGCCTGGTACCGCGTCCTATGTCGACAGGGTTGAGAGCACAATTGGCCCGCTTCCACGCGACCTGGTTCCGATGCCCGACCCTCCGAGAGGTCAATCATGATGCGCTCTGGGTTAGTCCTTTTCCTGACCTCGTCACTTGTCACCGCTGTCTACGGTCAATTGGGTCGGGACTCATTCAATCGGACGGGGGACATTAGAGTCCATGTGACTTTGAGGGATGGCCGCGGTTGCGACATTCAAGCGACGGTTTCGCTGGTAAGTACCTTCGGCCCTGCGATTGCTCAAGATTTCACCAATACAGACTGCGAAGTCAACTTCGCCAACGTCGCGGCTGGCAGCTACCACATAACCGTTTCTGGCGCCGGGATTGATAGCTCAGATAGTGGTAGATTCGACCTTGATTCGCGTGGCTTCCTGGAACTCAATGTAAACGTCAGCCGACAAGCGAACCGTATCAGCATAATTGCGCCAGCCAATTCGTTGGTGGCAATCGCGGATCTGAACATTCCCGAAGGCGCGCGAAAGGACGTCGAGAAAGCCAATCAGTTCGCGGCTAAAGGGAACTGGGAGAAAGCGCTCGAACGACTTAAGAAGGCGATTGCTATTTGTCCGCATTATGCCGAGGCCTACAACAATCTGGGAGTGGTCTACGATCACCTCGGGGATCGGGTTCGGAATCGCGAAGCTTTGCAAAAAGCGGTTAGCCTGAACGATCATCTGGCTCCCGCCTATCTGAACCTGGCCCGCATAGCGATTGTGGATCGTAACTTTCCCCAAGCCGAGGCCCTTCTGAACAAAGTCACTGCCATTGATCCCGCCGATCCACAGGCGCTGGTTTTGCTGGCCAATGCGGAATTACTCAATCAACACTATGATCAGGCTCTTGTCGTGTGCCGCAAGGCGCATTCCATAGGAGGTGCGCACGCCCTGGTTCACTATGTTGCGGCTCGCGCCTTCGAGCATGAGAATCGTCCCGCGGATGCCTTGGCTGAATTGCGAGTCTTCCTCTCGGAAGAGCAATCCGGCTCGCGCGCGGACGAGGCACGAAAGGAAATGATCGAACTGCAACCTCGCGCTATCGCAGACGAGGTAGCGCAATAATATTTGCATCTGGCTGTCGGATGGCGGCATCTCTTGTACCAGCGCGAGTTTGACAGATGTGCGAGCAACGCCCTAGAATCGACGACATAATGTTAGACCAGTACCAGAAGAACCTCGACTGCATGTGCTGTTGTACTTGTTGTTGCGCGGTCGTGTCTTCTGGCGCCGGGAGGTTGCTGATCTAATAAGTTCTTAGTACCAGCACTAATCGAACCCACCGCCAGTAGAAAGCTGGCGGTGGGTTTTTATTTTTATGTCACAAACGGAAACGATTAGAGAGACCAAGGCACAACGAGTCGAGCGCCTGAAGCTGGAGAAAAATCCCTGGGGCGCACTCGACGAGATCCGAGGCTTTGCGCGAAATGGGTTCGATTCCATCCCACCGGAATGGCTGGGCACTTACTTCCGCTGGTGGGGCGTTTATACCCAGGGAGACGGAGCCGGCGTGGTCGGCGGAAAGGCCGGCGAAGGCAAGG
>Ga0207141_10131_pt1 | contig 23491 bp, 24 predicted proteins | sample Alteio_BWMinHeat_5_FD_153553 | JGI IMG/M metagenome (GOLD analysis project Ga0207141, IMG submission 153553) | Enriched cells from forest soil in Barre Woods Harvard Forest LTER site, Petersham, Massachusetts, United States -... | ecosystem: Environmental > Terrestrial > Soil > Temperate forest >... | reverse complement strand
TCGACGGCGAAGACGTCGTGCAGGATACGCTCGTCCGGGCTTTCGCTGCGTTGCAGGACTTGGAGGAGATGCCGCCGCTTCGACCCTGGCTATTCCGGATTGCCCACAACCGCGCCCTCGACCTGCTACGCGGCCGGGCGGTGCGCATGGCCGAACCACTCGACGCCGCCTCAGATGTCGCCGATTCGACCCAGCCTGACCCTGTGGAGATGCTGATGCGCCAGGAAGCAGTCAAGACCGCCGTATCGCGCTTTGTGGAGTTGCCCATTCCTCAGCGGAGCGTCGTCATCCTGAAGGACGTGCTCGACCAGTCGCTGATCGAGATCGCCGCTCTCCTTGACCTCACGGTCGACGCGGTGAAGGGCCATCTGGCACGAGGTCGCGCGCGACTTCGGGAGATCAACGCGCAAGCCGGCCCGCCGACGCATGCGCGGCCGCCCTCCGCCGCGGTGGCACGCTACGTCGCGCTCTTTAATCAGCAAAACTGGGAGGCTTTACGCGCGCTGCTCGCAGAGGACGTCAAGCTCAATCAAGCGACGCATCCGATCCGCGTCGGAGCGGCCGAAGTTGGCATGTTCTTCACCATCTACGCTCGGAGCGAAACGGTTCACTTGGCTCCGGCTTGGTTGGAGGGCCGCGAAGTCATCGCCGTTTTCGAACACGGCCCGGCGGAGAAGCCAAACCACTTCATGTGGTTGGAATGGCGAAACGGCCGCATCACCTTCATCCAGGACTACCGTTACGTCGCCTACGTCGCGGAGAGCGCGGAACTGGTGCTCGCATGAGCATCCTTCAGCCCGCCCCCGTTCGATGCTGGCGCGTGGCGGAGCAGTCGCTGTCTGTCTCGTTTTAAGGCAGGCATCCAACCCAGCCAGATAGGACTCAACAATGCTCGCCTACGTAAACAACCCCGACCACCCCGACACCGTCACGCTTCAAGAGGTTGAGGAGCCCCAACCCGCGCCTCATGAAGCCGTGGTCGCAGTGGACGCCTTCGCGCTCAACCGCGGGGAACTCACGCTCATCGCCCGACGCCACTCGGGCTGGCGGCCCGGGCAGGATATCGCAGGGACAGTAGTGCAAGCCGCCGGCGACGGAAGCGGCCCTATGGCAGGCGCGCGCGTCGCGAGCCTCGTCGAAGGCGCCGGGTGGAGCGAGCGCGTGGCTGTCCCGACGCTCCGCCTGGCGGAGCTGCCGACAGATTTTGAGGCTGGGGCGGCGGCCGCGTTGCCGCTCGCCGGCATCACAGCGCTGCGGCTCGTCCGACTTGGGGGATCGATCCTGGGCCGCACCGTGCTGATTACCGGCGCGTCCGGAGGCCTCGGCCAGTTGGCAGTCCAGATCGCACGCTTGAGCGGCGCTGAAGTAATCGCCGTCGCGTCACTGGCCCATCAGGAGCGTCTTCTTGCGCTCGGTGCCAGCGCGGTGTTCGACTCGATCGAGGCGGCAGACGGACGGTTCGACCTCGTACTGGAGTCCATCGGTGGCCGTTCGCTGGAAACGGCGGTCAAACGCGTCGCGCCCGGCGGGTTGATCCTCTCCTTCGGCAACAGTTCCGGCGAACCATCTGGCTTCAACCTGCTGAATTTCTTCGGGGCCGAAAACGCTTCGATCCGTACATTCTTTTCGTATGCTTCCGGGACCGAGGAAGCCATCGGGCGAGACCTCCAGACCTTGGTTTGCTTGGCCGAGAGCGGACGGTTGGACTCATCCGTTACCCTTCTGCGGCCCTGGACTGAACTCCCGCAAGTTCTCGACGCAATGCGCCGACGATCATTTCACGGCAAAGCGATCCTGCAGGTGAGGTGAAAGGGCCACATGAAAAGACTGGCTGGGAAAGTTGCCGTCGTAACCGGCGGAGGCAGCGGCATTGGACTTGCGTGTGCGAAGCGCCTTCACGAGGAAGGAGCGCGCGTTTTGATCTCCGGGGGCGATAGAGCGAATCTGGATGTCGCTTGGCATCTTGGCGTGAGACTCCGCGACTTTTCTCGCTGTTGGGCATTTTGGCATGGGACTGAAGCAGGCCCCAGTCTCAAGTTACCTGTCAACGTGAGACTGGATTTACGGGTCCCAATCCGAGCTCGGCCTCGATTTCTGTGAAGCGCTGGTTGCTATGGGGGCGTTGACCACATCGTTCGAAAGGTCGTCCATCCTGACCCCTAATCAAAATGACGCTCGTAACCCAGAATCTCAGGTTAGATGCCCAAAGCCAACACAAATCTCACGTTAAATGGACAAGCCTGTGCGTTGATCCGAACGCCAAACCATTGAAATTGTTCAATCCGAAATCTCACACCAAGATGCCCAGTGACATCCTGCGATCATTACACCGGCTGTGTAGGATCGAAGTTCTTCAGGTCGGCATTTCGACCCTCAGCTCACCAATCTCGCCGGACGCAATAATCTCAAAACGCACATTCACTGCGCTGACCTGACCATTCGCGATCATCTCAGGTTCAATGCCTTGGACCGTGACGCCGCCGACGGATTGAAGGACAGCCTGTTCTGCGTCGGCGATGACGCTGGCGCGATCGAGCCCGGAACGCGACCGATTGCGGCCATCGGCTAGCTCCAAAACCGGAAAACCTGTGGTTGGATGAGAAGGATCTTCGCCGGGACGGGTGGTCAAGACTATCTGGATGGCCAATTTGCCCGCTTCAATCTCTTTTATGGGTTGCACCCTTGCATCGTCGGTATTCTGCATATCGGCGTTCTCCCTATTCATCTATGGCAATAGCATTGACCTCACTGGGAAGCGATATGCGTCTATAGAAATGATCCGGTCGTGAATTTCTGTCGTCTTATCCCGACAAATGGTCCTCGAAATGATCTGGCAGCGCCCCGATGGCCGCCAAAATGAAGCCCTCGGCGAACTCGCCTAGCTCGGGATCGCCATCACGGCTTCACAAAGGCCGCTGCCTCCTGCGCAGACTTGATGATCGCGGTCCCGGCGTCATCCGGCGGACGCTGCCCAGACGAAACCGCAATAAAGACCTTCCTGGCATTCAGGTGCACTTCTGCCGCTGAGACTCGAACACGTCAATGTCGATGTCAGGAGCTGCCAGGTGGATACGGACGATCGGGCCGGGGCGCTTGCTGTTCGTTGAGATTGTCGCCGGCAGCGAAGACCGTGTCCCTCGCGTCGGCCGGGGCGTTCTCAACCCTGGGCCAGGCCGGCACGGGACGAACAAAGGCGATCGATGGTAGCGTGGATTTGGGGTCGCGCATCAGGTTTGAGCGCAAACCGGCGCGGCGCTTTCAGCCAGCTGGGAAGCCTCCAACCGCCGCACTCGTCGGCGGAAAAAGATGTCCGATAAGATTGTATTATCGGACATCTTTGTCTTTATGTAAGGAATGAGCCATGTCGCCCGGCCGAGATGGCTGGATTCGCCCAGAAACACGTGGTTTTTTGGCGCTGCTCGCCTCAGATCGCTCGATTCCTCACACTAATTAAGCGGATGTGTTCGCCCCAAATCGGTGGATTCTTATCGTGCTGGGCCCCGCCGGCCTTGCGTTAAGGTTGCCAGCGAGCGGCGCACCCCGCTTCTCGGCCTCCTTGGGTCGCCAACCCTCTGTAATCGCCTGATTTCCCCTCAGCGGCCCGTAGACGGCCCCTCTGGAGCACGCCAGTGGGTTGGGGCCATCTGAAGCACCTGATTGGCCTCTGCGACTCTCTGAGGCGATCGATAAAACACGCCTGCAAAGGATCGTTTCCTCAATTCTGTCTTAATTGTACAATGGGGGCAGAATCACCCCTAGAGCCTTCATGGCCAGCCCCTATCCCTCCTCCCCTCGCCGGCCTACTCGCCGCCTGATCGGCTATGCCTGTGTCGCGAGACAGGTTGAGATGACAATCCCTATCTGCCAGTCCAGAAAATCCAGCCTATGTGAGAATCTGGCCGAATACCTATCTTCAGATATCGAGGATATTTGAGAATCCCATCTCGGGCTTTAATCGTGTCTTTCGGCAGGATTTCGTCAAATTGTGAGGCGAAAAACTACTGGTCGGCGCACAACCCAACGAGGGCATCCTCCACTGCTGCCCGTATCCGAAACCTCGAGTAGACCAATTGCGTATTGTGGTCGGATTCTCAGATAAGATGTCTTTAGCCAAGCTCTTTCTCGGATTAAATGGATTTTCTCAAATTACCTGTTTTCGCTTAAACTATTGATATCGCTCAGTTTGGATTCTCACGGCTAGATGTCTTCCAACACTGTCCCCTAAACTTCTTCGTCCCAGTGATGGGGTGCAGTCCATGAAGCTCCGCGAGGTTGTCGCTAGCCAGAAACGCGACGGAAAACCGCTATCGCCTAATCCGCTGGCCCATGTCTCGCGCCTGGGATGGGAGCACATCAATCTCACCAGATATATCCCTGGCCAAAGCCTTAACGCAGGATTCCGTCCCCCTCCCGCAAACGACCCCATAGATGGGAAGCTGGGCCGGCCGCTGGGTTCACGCACCGCGCCTAGCTCGAGGCCAGCCGATCGAACAAGTGGCGTAGGGCGCGCTCACTCATCAGTCTATGCGGTATGCACTTGAGAATGACGGGAAGCTAGTTGAATTGCAAGACCGACCCAGCCAAGTATCGCTACACACCTTTACATATCCGCCGCATCACGAAATCGAAGGCCAGTAAGACCATGCAATCCGTCCGGCTTTGCAATTCTCACTGCATCGCGCATCGCACGCGTACAAAAAACCTTGTTGCCAGAATAGGGCGTACGGAACACTTGAGCACACCCTATCACGTCCAGCTTGAACGCTAGGCGCGCCCCGCCGCCAAAGCTGTAGCCCCTATAATCTGGAGGAAAGAAATCTACTTTGACCTGTGATGCGCGTTCATCGACGGCATCCAGTTTGCGAACCACGTCGCACATGTAATGTTTTGGCCCGGGCGATCCATCCCTTCGCTGGTAATCACAATCCATGAAAACGAAACCTTCGGCGTCGATTGTCTCGAACACACGTCGCAAACGCTCCGAAACAATCCATATGCCGGCCAGTTCCTCTAAGTCATGCGAAAGTCTGCCAAGAGTAAATGGCGCGTTAAGGTGGGGCTGCTGCTCGATATCGGACGCGGAATAAGGTGTCTCCCTCCGTTGAATCCTATCTCCATTCGAGAATCGCAGCCCGTAAGCCGTACTACCACCTTCAAAATCCAGATACAGATTGTAAAACTGTTGCTTTCGATGGCTGTTCCCTCTGGCGTAACGCGTCTCGGCGAAGTCGGTCATCGCGCTGTCCTTTCAGGGCGCCCTCACATTGGAGCCATCACCGCGTCCAGCCTGCACATTCACTATTCCCGACGGCCCCAGATTTCAGAGAAGATAACCGATTGAGTCAAGGGTAAAATCACGTAAAGAAAATTTGCGGAGGCAGCATATATCCGTTGAATCGATGCAACATCAATTAGGAGGGATTGTACAAAAAAGCAGAATGACGCTGGAAACCTTTCGAACAATCGGCGCTGATCTCCCAGCTGACTTACCAATAGTGACGAAACGAAAGCTGGCTGACCCAAGCCGAACAATCGGATTGTGCCTCTGCAAAAACCTCGCGCCAGGGCACGAGCCGCCTCGATGAAACCCGCCATGGCCTCGTTTGACAGCTTCAAGGCTTGGAAGACATTGCATCTGGGCACTGAGATCTACACCTATTATTCAATGCAGGCTGCGGAAGACAATGGGCTTCCTGGCATCTCAGCCCTGCCAATCTCCATGAAAATCTTGCTTGAGAATCTCCTGCGCTTCGAAGACGGGCGTTCGGTTTCCCAGGTCCACATCGAAGCAGTTGCCGCTTTCCTTTCTAGCTGCGGCAAGTTTGAACATGAGGTCGCCTTCCGCCCAGCAAGAGTGCTGACGCAGGATTTCGCTGGGGTGCCGGCGATAGTCGATCTTGCTGCCATGCGTGATGCGATGAAAGTGCTAGGCAGCGACCCGGCACGCATCAATCCGACGGTGCCGGTGGACTTGGTCATGGACCACTCGCTGGCGGTTGAGTACTTGGGCAACAGCAGCGCTTTCAAGAATAACGTCGCGCGAGATTATGAACGAAGTCAGGAGCGCTACCGCTTCACGAAATGGGGCCAGTCTGCCTTCGACAATTTCCGTGTTATGCCGCCTGGAACCGGCATCTGCCACCAGGTCAACCTGGAATATCCGGCGCAGACCGTGTGGACGAGGGAAGAGGAAGGCGTCACGCTGGCCTACCCGGATACTGTGGTCGGTACCGCCAGCCACACCACCATGATCAACGGCCTCGGCGTGCTCGGCTGGGGCGTCGGCGGCATCGAGGCGGAGGCGTCCATGCTCGGCCAGCCCAATTCGATGCTGATCCCGGAAGTGATCGGCTTCCGCCTCACCGGCCAGCTGCCGGCCGGCGTCACCGCCACCGATCTCGTGCTCACCATCACCCAAATCCTGCGCAAGAAGGGCGTGGTCGGCAAGTTCGTCGAGTTCTTCGGCCAGGGCCTCGATCAAATGACGCTGGAGGACAAGGCCACTATCGGCAACATGGCGCCGGAATATGGCGCCACCTGTGGTTTCTTCCCCGTCGATGCCGAGACGCTGAAATATCTTGACAAGTCCGGCCGCGATCCTGAGCGCGTCGCCTTCGTGGAGGCCTATTGCCGCGATCAGGTTATGTTCCGAACCTCGGCAAGCGCCCATCCGGTGTTCACCGACATCCTCGAGCTCGATCTCGCCACCGTGCGTCCCTCGCTGGCCGGTCCCAAGCGTCCGCAAGACAGGATGCTGCTCTCCGACGTCAAGACCGGTTTCCTCGCCGCACTAGAGGGCCAGTTCAAGAAGCCGGGCGAGCCATCCAGGAGTGTGTCGGTCAATGGTCATAACTATGCCATCGGCCATGGTGCGGTCACGATCGCCGCGATCACCTCCTGCACCAACTGTCGGGAGACAGGTTGAGATGACAATCCCTATCTGCCAGTCCAGAAAATCCAGCATATGCGAGAATCTGGCCAAATACTTATCTTCAGATATCCAGGATATTTGAGAATCCCAAGTCGGGCTTTAATCGTGTCCTTCGGCAGGATTTTGTGAAATTGTGAGGCGAAAACCTACTGCTCGGCGCGCAACCCAACGAGGGCATCAAGCTGCAAAAGGCCATCGGCAAAATCCGGGGCAATCTGTTTGTCTTCCTCACCGATCGCGCTCTTGAGGCCACAAACAACGAGGCCGAACGCTCTTTGTGGCCCTGCGTGACCTTCCGAAAAATCACCAACGGCTTTCGAACCGCTTGGGGTGCAAACCTCTATGCCGATATCCGATCCGTCATCGAAACCGCAAGACGAAGGGCCATTCCGCCACTGCAGGCTATTTGCTTGACACTCAATGCCCAACCGTTGCCGATCAAAACCGCATAAGCCAAGGTGAGCAATTATGTGGATGGAAACAAAGCGCTGCGCTGCAAGTGTCGCGCTGACTTGAAGCATTTCATGACCCGCTCTCGTCTTCGAAACGGGAGGTGCGAGTTCTGGGCGCGATTATTCAGGCCCTTGTGCGATCGATGCTCGACGCCCGGGATGAGAACCGTTGTCGCCGCGGAGCCCCCGCGCCTATTTGGGATGGGATAGCCGCCTCGCGTAAAAATTCAGGATACGATCGGGGATTTGACCGATTGATGACCCAAAAACTACCAAGTTGACACCGACCCGAGCATGAAAACGGTAGTGGGGTGAGGGTTATCGGCAAATTTGGAGCCATTTTTTTACAAGAGCGACTGAAATCAGATGTCGTGTTTGGTGCGTTGAAGAAGACTATTGACGTTGAAGTGTGCCTAAACGAAGGTACACGTAATAATTTAAAAATCGGGAGTGGCGATGGGAAACGGTCCGTCAACACAACTTGGCCACGTAAAGTTCGAAGGCGTCAGCAAACGCTTCGTATCTCCGGTTGGGCAGACGATGACAGCGCTACGCGATGTCAATCTCGAAATATTGCCTGGGCAATTTTGTGCCATTGTCGGACCGACCGGCTGCGGCAAATCCACCACTCTGACAATGCTGGCTGGCCTTGAACGGCCCAGCGCCGGCACAGTGACGATTTCGGATCAGGTCGTATCCGGCATCACCAAGGGTGTGAGCTTCATGTTTCAGGCAGACGCGCTGCTGCCCTGGCGCTCTGTCCTTACTAACGTGGCGCTCGGGCCCTCCTTCAACAAGGTTCCACACAAAGACGCGCTGGACATGGCGCGCAACTGGCTGCGCATCGTCGGGTTGTCGGGGTTCGAGCAGCATTATCCGCATCAGTTGTCAGGGGGCATGCGCAAGCGCGCCAGTCTGGCTGCCGCCCTGATCAACAAGCCGTCGATCCTTTTGATGGATGAACCCTTCTCGGCGCTCGATGTTCAGACTCGTTCGATCATGTCGAATGAATTGCTCTCCCTCTGGGAGAGGGATCGACCCACCGTGCTGTTCGTCACCCATGATCTGGAGGAAGCGATCGGTCTGGCCGACAAGGTTGTCGTAATCACGGCGGGGCCAGGAACGGTCAAAGCAGTTTTCGACATTGATCTGCCCCGCCCGCGCGGGGCGTTGCAGGAGATACGCTTCCAACCGAGGTTTCTCGAATTGCATCAGCTAATATGGGAAGCGCTGCGCGACGAGGTACAGCGAACCTATGCCCGTCAGGGTGCGCCGGTCCCGGCTAAGGAGACTGCAGAATGACTGATACGACAGTTTCGGCCGGCTTTCGTGCCGCTGCGAGGCGCCGCCGTCTCCTGGTCTTGCTGGGCCAGGCAGTCATTCTCGTCGGGTTCATCGGTACGTGGCAAATTGCCTCCGATACCGGCTTTGTCGATCCACTATTTTTTGGTTCGCCAACCGGTGTTGTCGCGCGCCTGGCAGATTGGTTTGTCAATGGAACAGCGTATGGCTCATTCTGGTTCCAGATCTTTGTGACCCTGGAAGAGGCAGCAATTGGCTTCGTCGTTGGCGTCTTCAGCGGAATATTCATGGGCATCTTGCTCGGTCAGGTCGATTATCTGTCCGATGTCATGAACCCTTATATTAAGTTTCTAAACGCGATCCCGCGCATTGTACTCGGCTCGATTTTCGTGATGTGGTTGGGGCTGGGTCTCGCAGCCAAAGCCATTCTGGCTGCTGTTCTCGTGTTTTTCGTGGTGTTTTTCAACGCCTACCAAGGCGTGAGGAGTGTTGACCCGAATTTGGTGGCGAATATTCGCATTCTGGGAGGCTCCCGCGCGGATGTCATTCGCCAAGTCATCATTCCATCGGCCATGACGTGGATTGTCGCAAGTTTGCATGTTGCACTCGGCTTTTCGATCATCGGTGCCATTGTCGGCGAAATTCTGGGGGCGCAGCACGGTCTCGGCCTGGTGATCAAAACGGCACAAAATACTTTCGATTCTGATGGCGTTTTTGGCTGCATGTTCGTGATCGGCATGATCGTCCTGGGCGTGGAAGTGCTGATGACCAGGATAGAAAAGCGCCTTCTAGCCTGGCGTAAACCTTCGTCAGCCGAAAATATTCAAGACGTATAACAATAAACACGAAAGGGAGGAATATAACGTGAAACGAATCATGAATAGTGTTGCGCTCGGCGCTCTCATGGCAGCAATGCTCAGCCTTACGACGGGGGCAGGGGCGCGTGCTGATGACATGAAAGTGTCGATGATGGTAGGCGGCATCGACAAGCAAATTTATCTGCCCTACCAGCTTGCTCAAAATCTCGGCTTTTTCAAAAAGCATGGCATCGACATCGAACTTTCGACCGAAAACGATGCGGTCGGGGCCGAAGACGCGATGATTTCAGGCCAGGTCGATATGGCCGGCGCCTGGTACAATCACACGATTGATTTTCAGCTTCATGGCAAGAAAGTCATCGAGATCGTGCAATTGAGCGGCGCTCCTGGCGAGCGCGAAATGTGCGCCAAGGATTCGAATATTAAAAGTCCGGCCGACTGGGCCGACAAAACAGTCGGTGTAACTGACATTGGCTCCGGTACGGACGCACTGACGCTCTATCTCGCCGCCCATAGCGGCCTCACATCAGATAAATTCACGCGTGTGGGCGTCGGCGCCGGTGCGACGTTGATCGCCGGCCTAATTCACGGCCAGATCGTCTGCGGAATGACGACTCAGCCGACCGTGAGTGCGATCGAGAAGAAAGGCATCGGCTATTCTGCGTTTGATCTTGCAACAACTGATGGCGTCAAGAAGTGGCTTGGCGGAACCTGGCCGACGGCTTCGATCATCGCTCGAGCCGACTGGGTTGAAAAGCATCCGGAAGAAACCCAGCGTGTGGTCTCCGCCATGGTTGAGACCATGCACTGGATCAACACCCACAGCGCCGCCGACATTGCGGACAATATGCCCAAGGATTTCGTCAGCAATCAGCTCACGAGCAAGCAGGATTACATTGACGCGCTAAACCAAGATAAAGGGCAGTTTCTGCCCGATGGCATGATGCCAGCGGACGGCCCCGCGACAGTGCTGGACGTGCTGAAAAAGGCAGGCAAAATCAACGGACCTGTTGATCTCTCCGCGACCTATACGAACGACTATGTGATCAAAGCAAACAAGGAACTTGGCTTTACCAAGTAGGAATGAAAGATAGTCTGGATTTCGCAGGGTGTTGAAGCCCGCGAAATCCAGATTCCTCCCAACCCTAAGTAGTGACCTTAGAACGATAGCCCTGGCAGGGACGGTGTTCCCTCTTGTTTAACAGCCTGGTGTTGAGCGGGGTCTTCGCCCAAAGCTCTCAAAATAGTGGGTTCTATTTGCCTCGTCTGTACTAGGGCAGCGATCACTTCAGGCTTTATTCCGGGACTGCTAATCAGCAATGCCCCACTTGAACAGTGCATTTGAGAATATTGTTTAATAGCTCGGCTTTGACATGACCCCCGCATTTTCCTCCAAATGAAGCTAGAGTCCGGGCGCCCTGAAGGACCGGACGATGAAGCGATCACGATTCACAGAAGAGCAGATCATAGCGATCTTGCATGGGCAGGAGGCCGGCGCGAAGACGGCAGATGTCTGCCGACGGCACGGCATTTCCGAGGCGACCTTCTATGCCTGGAAGGCCAAGTTTGGCGGCATGGCCGTGTCGGAAGCCAAGCGTTTGAAGGCCCTGGAAGACGAGAACGTCCGGCTGAAGAAGCTGCTGGCCGAGGCGATGCTGGACAATGCGGTCCTGAAGGACCTCGCCACAAAAAAGTGGTGACGCCCGCCGTCAGGCGAAAGGCCGTCGCTCATGCCGTTCAGGTTCATGGCATGAGCGAGCGTCGGGCGTGTTGGCTGATCGGGGCGGATCGCAAAACCATGCGATACCGCTCCAGGCGACCGGACGATGCCGCGCTGCGGGCGCGGCTGCGTGAGCTTGCCGCCGAACGGCGCCGGTTCGGGTATCGCCGCCTCCATGTTTTGCTCAGAAAGGAGGGGATGGTGCGAAACGGGAAAAGGACACAGCGTCTCTACCGCGAAGAGGGGCTGGCGGTTCGTCGTCGCAAAGGGCGCAAGCGGGCTGTCGGCACGCGCTCGGCTCCCCCTGTGATTGCTTTGCCGAACCAGCGCTGGAGCCTCGACTTTGTCCATGACCAACTGGCCAGCGGCCGGCGAATTCGGGTGCTGAACATTGTCGACGATGTCACGCGCGAGTGCCTGGCCGCGATCCCGGACACCTCGATCTCGGGGCGACGCGTTATCCGCGAACTCGAGGCGATCATCGTCAGGCGCGGCATCGCCCTGATGGACGATGGCCGCCGTCGCGAGGCGCGCTCCGCTTGGCTCGCGGAGGATCTGCCGGCGCGATTCAAGGGGCGGATCCTTCCGATCGACCCAGCGATTGCTCAGCGCTGGGGCGACCTGATGGCGCATGCCCACCAGAGCGGCTTCGCGCTCTCGGTCATGGACGGATATTTTGCGGCCACGGCTCTCGACCGCGAGCTTGTGCTCGCGACCCGCAACACCAAGGATTTTGCACCACTGGGCGTGCCGCTGTTGAACCCCTGGACCGATGAAGGAGCATCGGGATGACCACCCCTGCCCGCCTCCCGGACGCCGCCTCACTGGAGACCGTCCTAGCTGGGCTCGATCCGGCCTCGGCCGACGCGAATCTCATCCCCGCCTTCGCCGCCGCGTTTCCAGGCTTTGCATTCGGCGTCGCGTCCGTCGACGACGATTACTGGCGCGACACCCGGTCGTCATCTGGCCGGACGGCACGCGGCTCGGCCAATTGCGCCCATGGATGACGGCCGAGCTCGCGAAAGACCACGGCGACATCACGGCGGTGTGGCGGCGCCTGAAAGAGACCGATCTGCAGATCACGGAATGGCGCGGCACCAGCGCTTTCGTGTCGGCGCCGACCGGGCCGGGCGCGGCCGACCATCTTCAGATCTCGCTCGGCCGCGAGATCGAATGGCGCGCTGGCCCGATCGTCAATCCGGACTTGCGTCCGTACGGCGAGGAGGAACTGCTCGATCCAAGCTGGCCTCGCACCGATCAGCTCCCGGACTCGGATAGGTTGTCCGGCCACGTCTATCGTCTGCTGGGCCGCGCCGGTGGCGCTGTGATCCACCTCCGCAGTTTTCTCAACCGCTGCGGGCGCGTCGAGCGGAAGAAGCGGGAGGCCAAACGGTCGGAGCTGGAGCGCCGCGTCATTCGCGAAATGGGGCCTGGGTGTCGGGAGCCATCTTGGAATGAAAATATCGAACTTGGTTCTGATTTAGCCATTAATTGTGAGAATATCGGCCAAAGATATTCTCACATTCGATGGCCTTTGGACCGAAATCAATTGTCTAGGCATCTGGACCATAAAAGGCCGTTTTCTAACCAGATCCGGTGCCGACACCTTCAAAATGCGCTTTCCATTCGGCAACCATCCGAGTGGCGTGCGATCCTTGCTGTGAGCACCATGATGCAAATTTTGCCAAAAGGTTGGTCGAGAAAGTACTCGCCCAAAGTGGCTAAATCGACGTGTCTTCTCAAATAAAGTGGCTTTTCTCAAATTTGATGGCTTGGGCTAACTCTTTGATTTTGCTCAACCTCATTTCTCACTCCAAGATGGCTCCTGACGAGCTTCCAATCCGACGCCCGAAGCAACCGTCGCACCGATCGTTGCGTCATTGAGCTTCCGGCCAACGCGCGTCGTCAGACGAGACTAAATTTCCCCGCCTCGTCGGAGGAACACATCGTCCACGTACCAGTCTATCAATCTCAACCGTACTGCAAAACAAGGCTGCCTCAGTCCCGAGTAAAGTGCAAACGCCAATCGCGCCGTTCTCAGCTAACTATCTGATTCGGTGGGACTTCACAGTCTCATCATGAACTGCAAATCGACACCGGTCGCCACTACTTCTCTAGCGCTCGAGACTAGCGTGACAACAATCCCATTGGCGCAGGTCGCGCCTACGCTGTGGTCGCGGTGTATTCCGCTGAGATGTCCTTGCCAGTGTAGTCCGGCATCAAGGCCGCCGATACCAAGCTCACCACGGCGCAGGCGGCGATATAGATCGCTATGGCGTAGCCGGTGTGATACGCCGCGAACAGCGCGGTTGCAATGAGCGGGGCCGGCCCGCCGGCGATGACCGAGGCGAGCTGATAGCCGAGGGACGCGCCGCTGTAGCGTAGGCGCGGGGTGAACGCCTCAGCGATCAGCGCAGCCTGAGGGCCGTACTGGATGTTGTGCGGGATCAGCGACAAGACGATGGCGATGAACACCGCGGACGGAACCGCGCTGTCCAACATGCCGAAATAGAGGAAACCGAACAGACCGGTCGCCGCCGCGCCGATCAGGTACATGTTGCGTCGGCCGATCCGATCCGAGATATGGCCTGACAGAGGTATAGTGATGAACGACACGCATGAGGCGATGAGAACAGCAGACAGGATGAAGTCCCGCGACATCTTCAACGTGCCGACGCCGTAGGCAAATACGAAGGCAGTGAAGATGTAGAATGGTGCCTGCTCGGACATGCGGAGCAGAGCGGACAGGATAATCTCGCGCGGCTGCTTCTTGATCACCTCGATGATCGGTGCCCGTTCGATCTTTCTCGTCTGGACAAGCTGCTGGAAGACCGGCGTTTCGAGAATGCCGAGGCGGATCCAGAGGCCGATGCCGATCAGAATGATGCTCAGGAGGAACGGCACTCGCCACCCCCAGGTCGCGAATTCGGCGCCCGACCACGCGCTGACCCCGAGAATCACAAGATTGGACAGGAAAAGACCTGAGGGCACGCCGAATTGCGGCCAAGCGGCGACAAGTCCGCGATTGCCGTGGCTGCGCGCCCATTCCATCGCGATAAGAACGGAGCCACCCCATTCGCCGCCGACCCCGATGCCCTGCAGCATGCGCAGCACGGTCAAGATGATCGCGCCCCAGACCCCGATCGATGCGTAGGGGGGAACGAAGGCGACAAGGAAAGTGGCGACCCCCATCAGCATCAATGTGGCAATGAGGGTCGCCTTGCGACCGATGCGGTCGCCATAGTGACCAAAAATCGCGGCGCCGATCGGCCGGCCGACGAAGCCGACGAAGTAAGTGCCGAAAGCTGCGAGCGTTCCGGTCAGTGGATCTTCATTGGGGAAGAAGAGCTTCGGAAAAATCAGCCCCGCGGCCGTGCCATAGATGAAGAAATCGTACCACTCGATCGTCGTGCCCACCGTGGCGGCAATCACCGCCTTACGCAGTTCCGCACTGTGCTGGGCGTCAGAAAGCTCCATGTGATTATTGGCGGTACCAGCCATAGCGAACCTCCCACGCTGCAGCCATCATTTCCAGCGTGGCTGTCTCACAACCCTCACAATAAAATTTCTCGGGCTATGCGGCAAGGTGAGCCCATGCGGACCAACCGACCTTCCCGCGGCAACCGGCCCCAATCGCGTTTATTTGAGGCCGAGCACAACGCAAGAGGCGGCGCTGTCAAACTAAATCCAAGCTGTCTACACCGGGTATACGAATGGCAAGCCGAACCTCGGTTTAGGCTGCGACGGCCTGCCACTCGGCCAGGGCATCTGAGCGCCTTTGCTGGCCAGTGCGCAGGAGAAAAGTCAGACGCCGGAGGACTTTGCGCACTGGTTCGGCGAAATGAATGGCCTGACCCGGCACTGTCAACTTAACCCAAATTGTTCAAAAACTCGGCAATTTCGGCTCGCTTAGATCACCTCTTTCGAGCATTCCCGACCGAACGGACGCTGGAATCAGATAGAAAATTGCTCACACTGATGCGCCGTCGATTAAGTTGACAGTGCCAACAGGGTGTATCGGAGCTACGTGCCGAGCTGAAAAAGTTAGCGAACCATCGGGTCAAGGAAACTTCCACATGCCAGGACTGGTCGAACATAGGCTCGCGGAGCTGGGAATCTATTTGCCGCGGCCGCCCCGCGCTATTGGAAACTTCGCCTATGGCATCGAGCATGCCGGCATCCTCTATCTTTCCGGCACTTACGGCACCGCTGTCGGTGACGATGGGGAGGATTTCTTGCCCGACAAGGGCAAGGTCGGCGGCGCACTTTCGATCGAAGACGGATATCGGTCCGCGCGCTTGATGGCGATCAACCATCTCGCCATGGCGAAGGCGGTCCTTGGGGACCTTGACCGGATCGAACGCATCATCCGCCTGCTGGCCTTCGTCAACGCGGCGCCCGGCTTCAAGGATGCTCCCAAGGTCATCAACGGTGCGTCCGATCTGCTGATAGAGGTATTCGGTCAGGAGCGTGGTCGGCACGCGCGGTCGGCGCTCTATCAACATGAACTCGCGCGCGATGCCCCCGTCGCGGGCGAGCTCACCTTAGCGGTTCGAGCGAACTAGCCACCGCCCCCTCAATTGCGCACCTAGATGAGCACGCCCAAGTATTCTTAGGACGAAATGCAAAACGATGTCCGTTCAATCTCGGCAATTGACGCACAGTGGTGCGCAATTGGCCTAGTTCGCCGTCTTTGTTCTTAATTTGTCAGCCTAGTGCATGATTTCGAACAGCTCTTGTTCTGACACCACCTTACGAGAGAACTAGCCACCGGCGACGATCGAGGTTTGAGTGGGATGGCGGGGCCACACCGTACGGGTCGGCTCGATGGAACCCCGAAAGCTCGCGGCCCGATGGGCTGTGCGGGCGATGTCGCCACGACGGGCGTCCGTTCGTCAGCGTATGCCCTTCGCTAATCGCCCCTTCCAACGCTTCCCGCGCGGGAAGGCTGGGATCCGCGGGGCCGCTGTTGGGCCGACAAGTGCCGGCATTCGGTCGCGGCCCCGCAGGGCCGTGGTTCTCCTCTCAGGTCGCTTACAGATGAATGACGCCTTGGCGCGCGGCGTGGGCCACGGCGTCGGTCCGGCCGGTCGCGTCCAATTTGTCCAGGACCTGGCCGACGTGGAATTTGGCAGTATGGACCGAAATCCCCAGTCGGCGGGCGATGACCTTGTTCGAAGCGCCTTCGGCGAGCAGCGTCAGCACCTCAAGCTCGCGGGGCGTTAGCGGCGCCTCTGGATTGGATTCCACGGAGGTTGCGGGCACTAGGGCAACATCGGCCGGCTCGCCGGCGCCCGCCAGCCGGACGCCCGAAACCTCGACGAGGGCGCGGGCCACCCGCTCCGCCAGGGCTTGGTCATCGAGCCGAAGGGCGATGACCAAAGGGCCGGCTGGATTTTCCTTGCTCAAGCCTGCGGCCTCTCGCCCACCGTCAGGGTTAGTTGGAGCGGAGCTCCGCCACGGCGCAGACCGATGGCGACGCTTCGGCCGACGCTGTCCGGGCCGAGTGCTCGCAGGAGCGCGGCGACGTCCGACAACGGCTGCCCATCCCAGCTCACCACGACGTCACCTTGGTGCAGCCCCGCGGCGGCCCCGGGCCCGTTCTTGTCGAGGCTAATGATGATCGCGCCAGCCGCGCCGTCGTCCTCGGCACGCACGGGTTGCAGTCCCAAGCCCAGATAACCGCGGGGAATCCGGCCATTCCGCTCGAGTTGGGTAGCGACGCGGTCGATTGTCGCCGCAGGAATGACGAGTGTGCGCCGACGGGGCCCGAACACGGCCATGCCGAAAGCCCAGCCGCGGGCGTCCAGGGTGAGCCCGCCCTCGGCATGGCGGCGCAGACGGACGTCGAGCTCGATCCGCGCGTCGATCTCGCCGCCGCGCATTGAGTGCCAGGACGGCCCGGAAGCGGCGACAACGCCCCAGAGGGCGAGCCCGTCGCCGCCGACGGCCAGCGCCAATTCGCCGGCCCGGAGTGGAAATGTGCGGAGGGTCACAGCGGGCAGCGCTGCGCCTTCGACGCGCAGCAACGCCACGTCGGTCGACGCGTCGCGGCCGACGATTGTCGCCGCATGTCGAGCGCCCCCGGTGACGGTCACTGTGACCCCACCCTCCTCTGCCAGCGCCTCGTCCGCCGTTACGACTAGGTTCGGTCGCCACACGAATCCGCTCGAACGCGAGCGCGTTGATTGGACGCTCACGACGCTCGGACTAACCAAGGCAACGATGTCAGCTAGGGCGGTCGACAGAGTTTCGAGCGGTGACGGCACTGTGTCGGACATTGGTTATCTCCTTTGACGCCCATTATTCCGCGTTAGACCATGCTTTGCCACTGCCCGGGTGGGCAGGCATCAAGGGCTGCGGGAAGACCGGGCACGCGCAGGCTCTTCACCAATCGCCGCTTCCAACAGCTCTGTCGCAAACTTTAATGGGCTTCGTGCAAAGAGGTGTTGGCGCCGCTTCGTCAAGTTATCGGCTGCGGTTCGTGTGGGTCCACCAGCGTTCTGAACGATCATGCCGCTGCGGTCGCTCTGACCCATGCCTCATGGGCTTTGGCGCGCAGGATCCGCAGTCCCGGTCGAGAGATGAGATGGGGCTGAACGTTGAAGGTGGTGTAGACCGCTCCGTGGATCGAGAGGAAACGCTATGCTGATCCCTGGCTCTTGACCCTCTGCTGCTTGCAATCGCGTGGGCGCAACGGCGGGTGCGAGTTTTCCGCCCGGTTGTTGGCCGGCAGGCCGGTTGGCTTGTGGCGGCTCGAAAGGCCGAGCATTTTGGCAGCGGCGACGTAGGAGGCAAGCTTGCCCGTCACGATCGCTTTGGGACGCGCACCCAGGTGCTTCAGCAATTTCCGCAACAGCCTTGCGGCCGCCAGCTTATTGCGCCGCGTCGAGGCGAGCATGTCCACCACCTCGTCTTCGTCATCAACGGCCCGCCACAGGAACATCCGCTTTCCGATCCTCGCGACCCTCTCGTCCAAATGCCATAAGTGGACGGCCCCCGCCTTTCCATACCGATGCGGCTAATCTGATTCACGGGCGGTCTCCTCACCTGAGATCTGGAACGACCTCGGTTTGGCACGGCGATGCCGTAAGGGGGCCGTCCACCCCAACACCGCACCCCACTCATTCATTCTTCGGTCGGAACTGCGACCAGCAAAATCTGGTAGGGAAGATGCTCAGGGCAGCCGGTGTCGTTCAGCAATGCGAGCGCCAAATAGCGCCGCGTCCAACTGCCGGCGCTCCAAACAGCCAAACGGTAAGCTGCATGTTCCGGTGGATATTGCTCGGCTTGCCAATCATTCGGCAGCTGTCGAAGATAATAATCAACGATCTGTGTATAATCAGTGTTCAACGGTAAGCCGAAACGCTCGATGGAGATGTTTCCAAGGTCTTTGCGCAGCACCGCCATGAGGTCGACCATAGCGGCGTTGATGGCAGGCCCGCAGGCGAGTTCCTCGCGAAAGAGCGTGGCGCCGGGAAACGGCCGCGGCATCTCGCCGGGCGGCTGAGCTTTCCCACATCCAGTTACAAGCATCAACAAGATGACGACACCTTGGAACTTGCTGATGCTGCCCCCGGGGCATACGAAAGACTTTCCGCATCATCAATTCCGTTGCAAAACGAACCCTTGCTGGGTCAATCGTAGTTTCTCCACGTCGACGCCGACCTCGTAGCATCACGGGCTCCGCCCAGGGATGCCCGCGCTTGCGTGCGATATAGCCTGAAATCGTCCCGAGCGCGACGAACGCTGCGATGGCCGTGGCAATAGGAATAACAAGAACGATCCAGGCGAAAATGTCGATGAAAGCCACGGTGGGCCTCAATTGGCTTTTCGTGACGGCCTTAGGCATCCCCCAGCACCTGGAGCGCGGCCTCGACTTAGTTTTCATGGGATTTTTTTATTCCGTTAGCTTCTCTCGCTTCGGCAGTTTTGATATCTCACATATCAATAACTGGACTTGAAATAACGAAAGAAATGTACTATCCATAATCTTACATAGAATTAACGTATTGTTCGGCCTGTTTCTATGATCACTTCGGCACAATTGCGGGCGGCCCGCGCCCTCCTCGGTATCGATCAAAGAACGCTCGCCGATCTGTCTGGGCTGTCAGTGCCCACGATCCAGCGCATGGAAGCCCGCGACGGCGTGATTCGTGGCAATGTCGATTCCCTCATGAAGCTTATCGGCGCCCTCGATGCCGCAGGCATTGAACTCATCAGCGAAGGGGCTGCCAGCCAGAAGGGCGGGCGCGGCGTTCGTTTGAAACAGCAGGCGCGCAAATTGACGGACGCCGTTGGTGCAGGAGCGATAGAGGGGTAGGCTCATGTCGCTCGTCCTTGTCTTGGGGTGTGTCGGCGCTTTCCTCATTACAGCGCTCGCTGCCCTTGTAACCGGACAGTGGCGTGCCACCTCGGCATTGGTCTATGGAGCAAGCCTGGCAATCGCAATGTTCGCGCTCGTCGCGGCTCTATTTGCGCTTCTTGGCAACCAGACAACCCTAGATATGACGCTCCCCCTTGGCCTGCCCTGGATCGGCGCGCATTTCCATCTCGACGCCCTCTCCGCCTTCTTTCTTGCAATTATCAATCTTGGCGCCGCCGCTGCCAGCCTCTTTGCGATCGGCTACGGGGCTCATGAGAGCGACCCGCAACGCGTGCTGCCCTTCTTCCCGGCTTTTCTTGCCGGTATGAACATGGTGGTCCTCTCGGCCGATACGTTCAGCTTCCTGTTCTCCTGGGAACTGATGTCCCTGGCATCCTGGGCATTGGTGCTCGCCCACCACGAGGGTAAGGACAACCGGCAGGCCGGCTATGTCTATATCGTGATGGCGGGTTTCGGTACCCTGGCTCTGCTGCTCGCCTTTAGCCTGCTATCGGGCGCCAGCGGCTTCTTCACCTTCGCCGATATTCGCGCCCACCTACCTTCCTCGACCATTGCGGCGACCGTGTTGGCCTTGGCCCTGCTGGGCGCTGGCTCCAAGGCCGGGCTCGCACCGCTGCATGTCTGGCTCCCCATGGCCCATCCTGCTGCGCCTAGCCACGTCTCCGCCCTCATGAGCGGTGTAATGACCAAGGTCGCTGTCTACGCCTTCATACGCATCGTCTTCGATCTCGCCGGTCCGCCCGCTTGGTGGTGGAGCGTTCCCGTATTGGTCGCCGGCGGCGGCACGGCCGTGATCGGAATCCTCCATGCCCTGATACAGACCGATTTTAAGCGCCTCCTCGCCTACAGTACGATCGAGAATATCGGCCTGATCTTTGCGGGCCTAGGCCTGGCGCTTGCCTTCGAGGCGAACGGTTTTCATGCCGCTGCGGCCCTTGCCCTGACTGCAGCCCTGTTCCATGTCTTCAACCACGCTCTGTTCAAAAGCGTCCTGTTCTTTGGTGCTGGTGCCGTGCTGACCGCCACGGGCAGGCGCAACCTAGACGCCCTAGGCGGGCTGATCCACCGGATGCCGGTGACGAGCGTGCTCGTGCTCACGGCCTGCGTGGCGATTTCAGCCCTGCCGCCGCTGAACGGTTTTGCTTCCGAATGGCTGACCTTCCAGGCCATCCTCCTGAGCCCACAAATCCCAGATTGGGGCTTGAAATTGCTGATCCCCGCGGTCGGCGCCCTGCTGGCCCTTTCGGCGGCCCTGGCGGCGGCCTGCTTCGTGCGCGCCTTCGGCGTCATTTTCCTCGGTCGGCCGAGGAGCGAGGCTGCGGAACAGGCAATTGAAGTCGATCACTGGTCGTTGGGGGCCATGGCCGTCCTTGCCGGTTTGTGCGTACTGGCGGGTATTCTTCCTGGTTTCGTCATCGACGCTCTGGCGCCGACGGTACAATACGCGATCGGTGATCGCATGCCGATGCAGGCGGACGTGGATTGGCTCACGATCATTCCGGTGGCGGCGAGTCGCAGTTCCTATAACGGCCTACTGGTCTTCCTCTTCATCACCTCTTCGGCTTCGATATCAGCCTATGCCATCCATCGCCTGGCCTCGCGCGCCGTGCGGCGGGCGCCTGCCTGGGATTGCGGCTTTCCAGAACCCAGCCCATTGACGCAATACAGTGCCGTCAGCTTCTCCCAACCCATCCGGCGTGTTTACGGCACCACCCTGTTTCGCGCACGTGAAACGGTCGACATGCCACTGCCGGGCGAGATGCGGCCGGCCCGTCTTGTCGTGACCCAGCATGATCTCGCCTGGGACGGCATCTATTCGCCCTTGACCAGGTCCGTGCAGTTCGTGGCCGGCCAAGTCAACCGCATGCAGTTCCTGACCATCCGCCAATATCTGAGCGTGGTTTTCCTGGCCCTTATCCTCCTGCTGACGGTGCTGGCGATATGGGGGTGATCGCCGGTCTCGCCGTACAGGCCATGCAGATGCTGCTGGTGCTCACGCTGGCACCGTTGTTGACCGGGCTGATACGCCGGATCAAGGCTCATCTTCTACGCCGCCGCGGTCCTTCGCCCATGCAGCCCTATCGCGACCTTCTGAGGCTTTTTCGTAAGGAAGCGGTCCTCGCCCACAACGCCTCCTGGCTGTTTCGTAGCACCCCTTACATGCTCTTCGCGGCGACCTGGGTGGCGGCGGCCCTGGTGCCGACCTTCGCCGCCGGTCTGCAGTTCAGCTGGTCCGCAGATTTGATCGTGGTGATCGCACTGCTCGGCAGTGGCCGCTTTTTTCTGGCCCTGGCGGGTATGGACGTCGGCACCAGCTTTGGCGGTATCGGGGCCAGCCGGGAAGTGATGATCGCCTCCCTAGCCGAACCCGCGATGATCATGATCGTGTTCTCGCTGGCCTTGTTGGCCGGCTCAACCCAGCTGTCTTATCTTGCGGGTTTCATGACCTCGGTCGGCTTGCGCGTGTCGCTGGGCCTTGCGCTGATCGCCCTGATCATGGTCGCGATTGCAGAGAACGGCCGGATCCCGATCGACAATCCGGCAACTCACCTCGAACTCACCATGGTGCATGAGGCTATGGTGCTCGAATATTCCGGACGCCATCTCGCGTTGATCGAACTCACGGCCTCGCTGAAGCTGCTGCTCTACATGTCGTTGATCGGCTGCGTCTTCCTGCCCTGGGGGCTTGCGCCCGCTGGGGGAGCGCCCTTGGATTATCTCGTCGGCATCCTGGCCTTCGTGGTCAAGCTCACGATAGGTGCCGGTCTGCTGGCCCTGTTCGAGACGACGATCGCCAAGATGCGAGTCTTCCGTGTTCCGGACTTCCTCGGTGCCGCGCTCATGCTCAGCCTGCTGGGCGCTCTGCTGCTTTTCGTATCGCGGAGCCTGTAAGATGCCGACACTGTATTTCGACATCGCCCATATGCTCGCAGGCGGCCTGGTCCTGGTGAGCTTCATGATGATCTACCAGAACCGGCTCTATGCTCTGCTTAATATCTTCGCGCTGCAGGCTGTCCTTTTGGCGCTATCGGTGGCATGGCAGGCCTGGATCCAGGACGCCTACCACCTCTTCGTGACGGCGCTGATTGCGCTGATCTTTAAGGCGGTCATCATTCCGGTGGCGTTGCACCGTATCGTGGTGCGCTTGGGTATCCACCGCGAGGTTGAGACCGTCGTCGGCACGGGGCTGACCATGCTCGCCGGCATGGGGCTGGTGGCGCTTTCCATGGTCATCATGTTGCGCGTCACGGCGGGTGCCGACGCCCTGGCGCGCGAGGATCTGGCTTTCGCCCTTTCGGTCGTCCTGCTTGGCTTCCTGATGATGGTGACGCGGCGCAACGCGGTCAGCCAGGTCGTCGGCTTCATGTCGATGGAGAACGGGCTCATCCTGGCCGGCGCCGGCGCCAAGGGCATGCCGTTGGTCGTCGAGATCAGCGTCGCTTTTTCCGTGCTGATCGCCCTCATCGTCATCGGCGTCTTCCTGTTTCGCATCAGCGAACGTTTCGACACCGTGGATTCTAAGGCGCTCGACCGCTTCCGCGGAGAGCGGCGATGAGCATGCCCAATGCGACCACCCTGATTTTGGTGATCCCGGTCGTCATGGCCTTCATCCTGGCCCTACTGCGGGACTACCGCCTGTCGGCGCGCCTGAATATGCTGGCGGCGCTGATGACCCTGCTGTCCGCCCTCACCCTCCTCATCCGCAAGCCGGAGCCGGGGCCCTATATCCTGGTCGACGATCTCAACATCGTCTTTGTCATCCTCAACAATTTCGTGGGCTTTACCACCAGCCTCTTCAGCGCCAGCTATATCGCCCACGAGCTGGAGAGGGGCCGCCTCACACCATCCCACCTGCGCTTTTATCACGCGATGTACCAGGTT
>Ga0207141_10130_pt2 | contig 23533 bp, 20 predicted proteins | sample Alteio_BWMinHeat_5_FD_153553 | JGI IMG/M metagenome (GOLD analysis project Ga0207141, IMG submission 153553) | Enriched cells from forest soil in Barre Woods Harvard Forest LTER site, Petersham, Massachusetts, United States -... | ecosystem: Environmental > Terrestrial > Soil > Temperate forest >... | reverse complement strand
CGCATTCGTCAAGAAAGGTCAGCTACTCTTCGAGATTGACCCGCGGCCTTTTCAGGCGGCCCTCGACCAGGCCGAAGGGCAGTTGGCGCAGGCCAAGGCTGCGCTTGCCAATGCCCAGGCGGTACAAGGTAGGACCGAACTCGACGTCAACCGCTACACGCCCCTGGCGAAAGAGCAAGCCGCTAGCCAGCAGGATTTGGACAACGCCGTCCAGAACGACATGGCGGCGAAGGCTACGGTGGCAACGGCGCGAGCTCAAATTAAATCGGCTGAGGCCGCCGTTGAAACGGCCAGAATCAACCTGGATTTCACCCGGCTCGTTGCACCCATTGATGGCATCGCGGGACAGGCTCAGCTTCAAGTAGGCGCCTTGGTTAATCTGAGCAGCGGGCCAGTGACCTCCGTCTCTACCGTCGACCCCATCAAGGTTTACTTCACCGTGGGCGAGCCCCAGTATCTCGCATGGCGAAAACGCTTCCCGACTGAGTCCAGCCGTCTGGCGGCGGACAAGGATCTGCGCCTCCAACTGATTTTGGCGGACGGCTCAACGTATCCGTACGAGGGCACTTTCTACTTCGCCGACCGCCAAGTCAACGAAGGCACGGGCGCAATTCGGATCGCCGGGTTGTTTCGCAATCCAAACAATATTCTGCGGCCCGGCGGTTATGGCAAAGTTCGCGCTGTCATCCGGCTCCAACAGGGTGCACTGCTTGTTCCTCAGCGCGCGGTGTCAGAGCTCCAAGGCGGTTATCAGGTTGCCGTTGTGGGTGCCGACGACAAAGTGAGCATTCGAACGGTTACCGTCGGCGACCATGTCGGTATGGAGTGGATTGTTGCGGAAGGGCTCAAGCAAGGCGAACGTGTGGTTGCCGAGGGCGTGCAGAAGGCGCGTCCAGGCACGCAAGTGAACCCCAAGCCGTTTACCTTGGACAGCAAGGGAAGGTAACGCGATGTCAAAGTTCTTTATCAACCGTCCCATCGTCGCCATGGTGATTTCCATCGTTATGGTGATTGTAGGCACCATCACGATCCTAAGTTTGCCGGTCGCGCAGTTCCCCAACATCGCTCCGCCGGAGGTTCAGGTCCTGGCCACCTACGTCGGCGCGGACGCGCAAACCCTCGAACAGGCGGTTGCCACGCCCATCGAACAGCAGATGAGCGGCGTGGACAACATGAATTATATGTATTCGCTGAATGCCACGGGCAACTCGAACACGACCCTGATCGTGGACTTCGACATAAAAACTGATCCGAACACGGATTTTATTCTCACTCAGTCGCGCGAAACGCAAGCCGCTTCCCAGCTTCCGGTGGACGTCAACAATTACGGAATTACCGTCCGAAAGTCGGTAACCGCCCCTCTCATGTTAGTTGCCTTGTACTCGCCGCATGGAACGTATGACGCCAAGTTTCTGGCCAACTACGCGTACATCAATATCAACGATCCATTCACGCGCTCGCCGGGTATCGGCAACGTTCAAATATTCGGTGCGGGCCAATATGCTATGCGGCTTTGGGTGAAGCCCGACACGTTGGCGAAGCTGGGCATCACCGTTCCCGAAATCGTCAGCGCTATTCAGGCCCAGAACACAGTGAACCCGGCTGGCAAGGCTGGCGGCGAACCGGCGCCCAAGGGCCAGGAATTCACCTACTCGGTTCTCGCGCAGGGCCGCCTTGTGTCCCCGGAAGAATTCGGACAGATCGTCGTGCGTGAAACTCCCGATGGGGGGACTGTGCGGGTCCGTGATGTCGCCCGGATCGAACTGGGTTCCCAGGACTACAGCGTCGCAGGCCGCCTGAATGGGAAACCGAGCGCCATCATTGCTGCCTACCAACTACCGGGTTCGAACGCGGTTGACGCAGCCGCAGGGATCAAGAAGCTGATGGCCGAGATGAAGCAGCGCTTCCCGGAAGACATGGATTACGCCATCGCACTTGACACGACGCGCGCCGTCACGGAAGGCATTAGGGAAATCGTCGTGACTCTTTTGATCGCCATCGCACTGGTGATCCTGGTGGTCTACCTTTTCTTGCAGGGCTGGCGCGCTACGCTGATCCCGCTGCTAGCCGTGCCGGTCTCGCTGGTCGGCACGTTCGTGTTATTCCCCTTGTTCGGTTTCTCCATCAATACGCTTTCTCTGTTTGGTCTGGTGCTGGCGATCGGCCTCGTGGTGGACGACGCCATCGTCGTGGTCGAAGGTGTGGAACGGCACATCGAGGAAGGCATGACGCCGAAGAACGCGGCCTTGAAAGCAATGGAAGAGCTCTCCGGCCCCGTTGTTGGCATCGCTCTGGTTCTCTCCGCGGTATTTGTGCCGACAGCCTTTATTCCCGGCATCACCGGCCGGCTTTACCAGCAATTCGCGGTCACCATCGCGATTTCGGTGCTCCTGTCTGCTTTCAACGCGCTCACGCTCAGCCCCGCGCTTGCCGCACTGCTGCTGCGGCCACGGACACAGAGCCGGGGATTGCTCAGGCGATTTTTCGATTGGTTTAACCGCTCGTTCGAGCATGCAACCGAGGGCTACGTCCGTTGGAGCGCGGCACTGCTCCGAAAGACCGTCGTCGTGGTCGTGTTGCTCGTGGCCTTTAGCTTGGCGGGCGGCTTTTTTGCCAATCGAGTGCCGTCGAGTTTTCTTCCGGACGAAGACCAGGGCTATGCCTACATCAATCTCCAGCTCCCGAACGGAGCTTCGTTGGAACGCACGACGGCCGTGGCGGCTGACGTTGAAAAAATCCTGGCAAATACACCGGGAGTTCGATACTCGACCAGCGTCGTCGGTTTTAGTTTGCTCAGCTTTGTGCGCACCAGTTACAACGCGTTCTTTTTTGTCACGCTCAAGCCTTGGGATGAGCGCACGACACGCGCCGAACAATTTCAAGCCATTAAGGCGCACCTCAATCAGGAATTAAGCCGATTGCCCGCGGCCATTGCCTTCAGTTTTTCCCCGCCCGCCATTCCCGGCGTCGGCACCTCAGGTGGATTCACTTTCGTCCTTGAGGATCGCGCCGGGAATGATGTGCAGTTCCTGGCCAAGAATCTGGCTGCCTTCTTTGAAGCGGCCCGTAAGCGCCCCGAACTCGCTGGCTTGAGCACTACCTTCCTGCCCAGCGTGCCACAGAAGTTCGTCGAGGTGGACCGCGACAAGGTCCTGAAGCAGGGTGTGCCCCTCAACGATGTCTACCGCACCATCCAGGCCTTTATGGGCGGGTACTTCATTAACTATTTCAACCGTTTCGGCCGTCAATGGCAGGTCTATATCGAGGCGGAAGGCGAAAATCGCGCCGACGCGGAAAACGTCGGGCAGTTCTACGTTCGCAACGGCAAAGGTGAGAACGTCCCGCTTTCCACGCTAACTAGCGTAAAACCGCGGCTCGGGCCGGAGTTTACCATGCGTTTCAACGAGTACCGTTCGGCGCAAATCAATGGCAGCGCGGCGCCGGGCTTCAGCGCGGACCAAGCCACGGCGGCGCTTGAAGACGTTTTCAAGCAGACGATGCCGCGCGAGATGGGTTTCGACTACTTGGGCATGTCCTTTCAGGAACAGAAAGCGCGGGAGGGTGTGCCCGCTTCGGTGATTTTTGGGCTTTCGCTATTGTTCGTCTTCCTGATTCTGGCGGCGCTGTATGAGAGCTGGTCACTGCCGTTCAGCGTGCTGTTGAGCACGCCCGTGGCGATCTTTGGAGCCTTTGCAATCCTTTGGTTGCGTCGCATATTGCTCGGCGTTTTCCTGCCGCCCTACATGGTCCAGATCGAGAACGACGTGTACTCGCAAATTGGGCTCGTCATGCTCATCGGCTTAGCCGCCAAGAACGCCATTTTGATCGTCGAGTTCGCCAAGGAGCAGTTCGAGCACGGGAAGCCTCTGGCGGATGCCGCCCTCGAAGGAGCCAGACTACGTCTCCGGCCGATTTTGATGACGTCTTTCGCGTTTATTCTCGGCTGCGTGCCTCTGTGGACGGCAACGGGCGCGGGCTCGGTCGCACGGCAAATCATGGGGACTACCGTGATCGGGGGAATGCTGGCCGCGAGTGCGATCGGAATCTTCTTCGTGCCTGCGATCTTCTACCTGGTGGAGAAATGGTCAGGCGCCGGCAGGGAGCACGCTCCGGGCGCCTTGCCAGCGGGGCCGGCTCCAGCGGAGGCGGACTGACATGGCCCTCCAAGCGGACAGGCACAAGGCAAGGGCAAGAATGCAGTGGAAGAAAGCAAGCGCGGGGTGCATGGCCGCCGCGTTGGCCTCGATCTTACTCGCCGGATGCAAGGTCGGTCCGAACTACCATCGACCTGCTGTCCAGCCACCAACGGCCTACCGTGAACTGAGCGAAAATCCGCAGGTCCGGGCTCAGACGACGTCTTATGCTGATCTTCCTTGGTGGCAGGTGTTCCAGGACCCGCAGCTTCAGGAACTCATCCGTACGGCGATAAACCAAAACTATGACTTGCAAATCGCGACGGAGCGCATCAACGCAGGACGCGCTCAGGTGGCCGTGACGCGTTCCGCTCTCTTTCCGCAGGTCCAAGGGAACGGCGATTTCAGCGGGGGGAAAGAACATAACTTCCAAACCAAATCAAATTTTCTAACCCTTACTGCTGATGCGGCATTCCAGTTGGATTTCTTCGGTAAGCTGCGCCGCGCCACCGAGGCCGCACGCGCCGAGCTCCTTGCAACAGAGGACGCCCGGCAGACGGTCATTTTAACGCTCGTCAGCGACGTGGCGAGCGACTATTTCGCTCTCCTGCAACTCGACCTGCAGCTTCAGATCACCCATGACACGGTCAGTACGCAAATAGATTCGGTCAAGCTGACCAGGCTGCGCCTCGAACGCGGCGTGGCCACGAAACTCGATGTCCTTCAGGCTCAGCAGGTTCTCGATACCGCTAATGCCCAGATTCCCGACCTGGAGCGACAGATCGCGCAGGAAGAAAATGCCATCAGCATTCTGCTTGGCAACTACCCGCAAGCCGTGCCACGCGGAAGCCCTCTGGTTGAGCAACATCTTCCTCCCGAAGTGCCGCCGGGCTTGCCTTCATCGCTAATCGAACGCCGGCCCGATATTCGCGAAGCCGAGCAGAATCTAGTCGCGGCAAACGCCGAAATCGGCGTCGCCAAGGCTCAATTCTTTCCGCAGATCTCCTTGACTGGCTCAGGCGGCGGCGCTTTTGGACGGAGCAACGCCTTCTCCGGCCTAATGAGTTCGCAACTCGGAATCTGGTCTTACGGGGCCCAGGTAAGTCAGCCCATCTTCACAGGGGGCGCCCTTCGCGGGAACCTTCGCCTGGCCGAATCGCAGCACCAGCAGCTTTTGATCGCGTACCGGCAAAGCATTCAGCGCGCCTTCGGGGACGTCTCCGATTCGCTGATTGGCTATCAGAAATTCCACGAGGTCCGCGTTCGCCAGCAGGACACCGTTGCTGACTTGCAGGAATCCGTCCGCCTCTCCACCATGCGTTACCAGGGCGGGACCACGACTTACCTCGAAGTACTGGATGGCCAAAGATCGCTCTTTGCCGCGGAGCTGACTTTGGCCCAGGCGCGCGGCAACGAATACCAGAGTCTCGTGCAACTGTATAGGGCACTCGGCGGAGGCTGGCAGCAACAACCGTAGAATTGACTAGCCGAATTATCATCTATCGAGCCGAGCCAAGGCGCCGCGCGCAGGCGATGGAGATTGGTGGCGGGAGATTAGCATCTCGACAGACGTCAACGCTACGGGGCCTTGCATGCTTTCCGATTCTGAGCGGCATTCAAAGATGTACGGCTGGAGATAGGTCGGTGAAGGCCGCACAGCAGTTCCCACAACGCAGGTTCACGTAGGAACTTCAGTATGGTTCATGTCCTCGCCGATCAGCCCGAATGCTGGCCCGCTCTGCCTTTGAGCTCCTGGAAAGATACCTATGCAACACTGCACATGTGGACTCAAATAGTTGGCAAGGTCCGGCTGCGTCTGACACCGGTCGTGAACCACTGGTGGAATGTCCCGTTTTACGTAACGGCTCGCGGTTTGACGACATCCCGTATCCCCTATGGCCAAAGGGCATTCGAACTCTGGTTTGACTTCATACGGCATCAGCTGGTGCTGGAGACGAGTGACGGACTACTGAGGACACTTCCTCTGGAGCCGCGCCCAGTGGCCGAGTTCTACCAGGAATTCATGGAATTGCTTCGCTCGGCGCAGATCGAACTCAAAATCTGGAGAATGCCGGTTGAAATTGCCGATCCGATTGCTTTTGATCAGGATCGCGTGCACGCCTCATACGACCGCGCATCGGTCGAGAAATTCTGGCGCATCCTGCTGTCCGTGGACACGGTTTTTAACCAGTTCAGGGCCACATTCATCGGCAAATCCAGCCCGGTGCACTTCTTCTGGGGAAGCTTCGATCTTGCAGTCACCCGGTTTTCTGGCCGCCGGGCACCGGAGCGGCCCGGCGTCGACGCCATGACGCGAGAGGCCTATTCCCACGAAGCGAGCAGTGTTGGCTTTTGGCCCGGCGGCGGCACCATCCAAGGCGCGGCGTTCTACTCCTACGCAGTTCCCGAGCCGCAGGGATTCAAAGAGCAGAGCGTCCGTCCGGATGCCGCCTTTTACGACCGGCAACTCGGCGAATTCCTTCTGATGTACGACGATGTGCGCAAGGCGGAGTCACCCACCGCCTCATTGCTCCAATTTTGCCAAAGCATCTACGAAGCCGCCGCAACCCTTGGCCACTGGGACCGTGCTGCGCTTGAAAGGTAGTTGCATCCTGATCGATATTCCTTGTTTGTTGCTGCTGCCATAGATCTCTAATGCTTAAAGTACAGGAAAGGGATGATGTAGAAGACCAAGACCATGAAAAAGGCCACAATGGTGGCGATGCCGCCAAGCCACGCGAATACGAACCTGCGCTCGCTGGTACCGGGCGGAGGCGCGGAAACGCCGACAATGTAGTGAAGTCCACGGAATAATTGTGCGAGGAATTTGATCATAGTTGCCTCAGGATACCTTGGGCGAGCCGCTCAAGGTAATTTTGGCGGTGTGACGCCGTGTCAATCACAAGTGTGCGACATTTTTGCTTGACTACCATATTGGGGTATGGTATTTAAGTCCTACCCGAGTAGGGTAGGAGACAACACCTAAGTATATATGGACATAGTCGCACAAGAACCAGAACCTCCAGGCCGTCCGAATTTCCTGGAGCGCCGCGCTCAGCGAGCAATGCGATAGGACGTAAGCTCACTCGCTTCCCGCGGCCTAAACCATAGCCCGAGCGAGTGGGAACCTTCCAGTTCTCTGTATCGATCCCACCCGACAACACAGCCCGGAATTCGCACGCAGCGATTCCTTGCTTCGGCCAACGAAGGAATGACCACGTTAGCCTTCCAAATCGAAGCCGCGATGGAGGTGTGCGCGAGCAGCGGACTAAAAGGAGCGAAAGGAGCTTGAAAAATGCTTTGGCATCAATTTGCAATTCGTTTGGGACTGGCCTTGATCCTCGGGGCCTTCATTGGGGCCGAACGCCAATGGCGGCAACGCATGGCTGGCCTGCGTACGAACGCCCTCGTAGCCGCGGGCGCGGGCATGTTTGTCATGCTTACGGCACTCACAGCCCGACCGGCCGACGATGGCTTTCGCATCGCTGGGCAGGTTGTTTCGGGCATCGGCTTCTTGGGAGCCGGCGTCATCCTGCGAAACGGGCTGAACATCACGGGACTGAATACCGCCGCAACGTTGTGGTGTTCGGCGGCCATTGGAACGCTTGCGGGTTACGGCATGTACGGCTCCGCGATCACCGGCGCTGTTGCCGTCATCGCCGCGAATATTTGTTTGCGTCCGATCGGAAAAGCGCTCAACCGCGGGGCGGGAACAGCTGACGCCGACATTACCTATCTATTTCGGATTACCGCCAGGACCGCTCAGGAAGGCCACTTGCGCGCGCTCTTGCTTCATTCCCTGGGAGGACAGCCTCTGCTCCTCAAGTCTCTAAAGAGCGACGACGTGGAGCAGACCGACAAAGTCGAGGTGCAAGCCATTCTGACAAGCACGGGCAGGCAGAACCTGCTGCTCGAACAGATTGTCAGCCGATTGAGTCTGGAACCCGATGTGAGCGGTGTTAGCTGGGAAATTGTCGCAGAACACGATTAAAAGGAGGACGAAACAACGTGGGAGTGCATTTGAACCAGGACGAACCTGGCCATCGACGTTCAAGAGCGCTGGTCGTTCGCAAACGCTGGGTGTTCGCAATTCGCAAATAAACCACCAAAGGAGAAGGTCATGTATGGTGCGGGAGAAAAGTTTCTGATCCTAGTAGTTCTGCTGATTACTTTTGTTTCCGCGGCACCTGCGGAAGTAGGAGGGAAAATTACCGGTGCTGTAAAGGACCAAACGGGCTCGGTCATACCCGGCGCCGTTGTGGTCGTCACCAATACACAAACGGGAGTTAGGCTCACCGTCACAACGGACCAGGATGGCGTGTTTACATTTCCAGTTTTAGCCGTTGGACAATACCAGATCGATGTGACCTCGGATGGGTTCAAGGCTTACAGAAAGACCGGCGTCGCCATCGATATCAACAGCGCGTTGGTGCTGGACGTCACCCTGCAAGTGAAAGAACAGGACCAATCGATCGTGGTCACAGAAGATGCCGCGCAGGTTGAAACGACAGATACGCAACTTGGGCAAGTCCTGGGAAGCAAGAAGGTGACGGAGATTCCCCTGAACGGCCGCACCTACACCGACCTTTTCGCCCTGCAAGTTGGCGTAACGCCTATCACCACCAGCGGCGCCGGGAACAGCACCTCCGGCGGGGGTTTTGGCACGGTTCCTGTTGCAGGGGCAACCAATACCGGCCAGTTCTCTATCAACGGTCAGCGCGAGGACGCCAACGGGTTTTCCCTCAACGGAGCGAATGTGCAGGAAGGCATCGGCCAGCAGGCTGGGATCATTCCGAACCTCGATTCCATCGCCGAATTTCGTATCCTGACCAGCAACACCGACGCGGAATACGGAAACTATAGCGGCGGATTGATCAACGTCGTGACCAAATCTGGCGGGAACGGCTTCCACGGCTCCGCATTCGAGTTCCTGCGCAATACGAACCTCGATGCGAAAAGCTACTTCTCCAAAAAGCGCTCGATATTTCAGCAGAATCAATACGGTGGAACTTTCGGAGGGCCAATCAAACGGAACAGGCTCTTCTTCTTTGGCGATTATCAAGGACAGCACACAAGGCAAGGCCAGGACACGGGGCAGGTGGCTGTGCCTTCCCTGGCCAATCGAACTGGGAACTTCTCAGATTTGATCACGCCGGCCAATCCGAATCCCCTGCCGGGCACGGTCCAAGGGGACTTCCTGGCACAGACGCTGACGCGAGAACTCGGATACCAGGTCGCCAAGAATGAGGCCTTCTATACGTCCGGCTGTACGCAGAGCACATGCGTCTTTCCGGGAGCTGTGATACCGCAAAGGGCATTCGCGGTTCCTGCGACAAGAATGCTGCAATACGTTCCATCGCCCAATATCGGCACTAATAGTTTCGAGTCTTCTGGCGAAGCTCTGACGATCCACGATGAAAAGGCGGCGGGGCGCATCGATTGGAACACCGACAAATCGGGAGATTTCTCCTTCTACTATTTCTACGACAAATACAATCTCGACAACCCATATCCGTCCGGCTTCGGCGGAGCAACGGTTCCAAATCCCAAAGGCGGAGCCTTTGACGCCACTTCCAGTGGTTTGGATCAACTCTTCGTCATCAGCAACACAAAGGCATTGGGCTCAACACTCGTCAATGAAGCGCGGTTCAGCGCGACTCGCTTGAACAACAACCTAGGCGTCCCCAAAGGGGGCGTGGGCACAACGCTTGCCGACCAGGGGATTACCGCGGGCGGCGAGGGCATCATTCAAGGAGCGCCGAAATTTGCTGGAGTGGAAACGCTTTACTTCAACTCGTTTGCAACTGGGACCGAGCCCTTCTTTGTGGCTCAGGTGAACAACACGTTCCAAGCGAGCGACACAGTTTCCAAGGTCCTCGGCAAGCACACGATTAAAACCGGCTTCCAGTACACCTGGTACAAGATCAAGCAGAATCCTGATTTGGTTGCCAACGGAACGTTTTCATTTTTCGGCAGTGGCACTCAGTCCACTGGAAACGGCTTCGCTGATTTCCTGCTTGGGCTTCCCGATTTTTACTCGCAGCAGTCCTCCCCCGCATTTTATGAACGCGCCGCCGACGGTGGTGCGTTCGCGCAGGATAGCTGGCGGATTCGGCCCAACGTCACTATCAATTACGGCCTTCGCTGGGACTACATCACGCCATGGGCCGAGAAGCACAACCAAATCACGACCTTCGTCGAAGGCGTTCAATCGACGACGTTTCCAGGTGCCCCTCTTGGCTATCTCGTGCCGGGGGATCCTCTGCCGAATGGAGGTCACGTTCGCCCGGCCATTGGGCTCTCGCCCTTGGATAATTTCTCGCCTAGGCTCGGCATTGCTTACTCACCCAACTTCTCCAGTGGATTCCTGGGCAAATTGACCGGCGGCCCCGGAAAAACCAGCATCCGTTTAGGCACTGGCCGCTTTTTCACCGCTGTCGAGGGTCTTACGATCGCTTATCCGACGGGGAATCCGCCGTATGGGCTGACCTACACAAGTCCGGAGTCTCCAGTGATGGCGACACCCTTTGTCGGTGCGCTGACCGGCACGAACTTTGTCCAGCAGTTTCCGGTAAACGTTCCGCCCTACACTGTCTCGCTCACGAATCCAGATACCAACATAGATTGGTCGCGCTACACTCCGATCAGCGGGGCCGGTAGCGTGTTTCGAGGCAACAAGACTCCATACACGATGTCAGCGAACTTGACCATCGAGCGGCAACTCGGCTCGAACATGTTGTTGAGCGTCGGTTACATCGGCTCCCTCAGCCGCCATCTGCTTGCCGTTCACAGCGTGAGCCCCGGAAACCCGGCGCTGTGCCTCAGCCTGAGCCAGCCGCAAGACGTGGCACCGGGAACTCTCACTTGCGGTCCTTTCGGCGAGAACCTCCTGTACACACGCGCTGACGGGATGATTGTCAACGGAACACGGTCGCCGTACCCGAATACGATCGGCACGGATGCCGTTTACCAAAACATGGGTAATGCCAACTACAACAGCCTCCAAGCGTTCCTCAAACGAACAGCGGGTCCTCTCACATTGCTGGCCAGCTACACCTACGGCAAATCGATGGACTGGGCCTCCAGCATTCAAGAGCAGGTCAATCCATTCGATTTTCGCAAGGAATACGCTATCTCGGCGTTCGACCTCAAACACAACTTCGTCTTCAGCTACAACTACGAGCTCCCGTTTGGCAAGCTATTCCGTACATCCAACCGCCTGGCCCAGGGATGGGCCATTTCCGGGGTAACGCGTTTTTCGACGGGGTTGCCAGTCACATTTCAAAGCTTTGGTGATAATGCTCTGGTCCAGGTACAGAACAACGGCGTCAACAGCGTGAGCATCGACCTGCCCGACTACAATCCAAGTCTCGGTCCACTGAATATCAACCACGACCCCCGCAAAAGCCCGTTGGCCTTCAACACCACGCTCTTCAGTCCGAACGCTCTGGGCACGTTTGGGACTTCCTCGCGGCGTTTCTTCTACGGTCCGGGGATCAACAACTACGATATGGCTCTGCGCAAGTTGACTCGACTCACGGAGTCCACCTCGATGGAATTCCGCTTCGAGACCTTCAACACCTTCAACCATGCTCAGTTTGATGGTGCGTCCTCGGTGGACGGCAACCGGGACGATGTCCAAACGTTTGGGCACATTCTGAAGTCACAGCCTGGGCGCGTTTCGCAAGTCGCCCTAAAGTTGAACTTCTGAACAAGGAGCGAACTAGAGCGGACTTCCGCGGAGGCGGAAGTCCGCTCTGCGCGGGGGCCGAGCGGATAGGGCTTGGTTCACGCTTCCTAGCTCAGTTGGGACTACCTGAACCACTGCACGAGGTCACAAAAGTAGTTTAAGTTATTGAAATGAAAAGATGGTGGACGAGAGGGGATTCGAACCCCCGGCCTCCTCGTTGCGAACGATGGGGAAAATAAGCTAAGGCAAGGCGCCACAATCACTTAGCTATTTTCACGGGGCCCTTAATTGGCAAGTCTGGCAAGCCGGTTTTCTCTCTGTCCTTTCAGTGCAGTTCGACGGTGAGAAGGCGGACAACGCCTTGCTTTTGCCCGCTGCCCCCAGGTCATCGTGTTGGACTGAAGTCCGATCGCGCCTGCCTCGATGCGTTCTGCGTGCGATTCAACGGCACGCCTTTGTGCATCTGCAACAACGTGGCCGTAGATTCCAAGCGTCGTGCGTACATTCGAATGTCCTTCCTTCTGCATGACACGCGGGGCTCTAGCCCCCTCCAGCGTGTGCTTTAGACTTTTGCGAACCGAGCCACTCATTGAATTGCGCGGGCGTGGCCATGTGAAAGTCCATCCGTCCACACTTCGGACATACTCCTGCGAGTACCGGAAACTCCCGCCACTCGTCGCTGCCAGTGCTCACGGCGCGGAAGTGTAGCGACACCTGTGAATCCATAACGTCTACATTGCATTCTGGACATTTGCTTGCCACGACCCACCTCCCAAAAGTGAATTCTACCACGTCCCGGCCAGTGGCCGCCTTTCCCCACGCTGACTATCTTCGCTTGCTTTTCTATCTATCGCGTTCGTGGTAAATTGGAGTAAGTGGGGCGATTCTAATCCCCCGCAGAAAAAGATTCCTGTGCGTCCCTCGACGCGCAGCAAAGAGGATTTGGCCGTGTAGTGGGGACGAGAAAATGATTATCCTCCCTGGCGACGCTGACGCTCTCTCATTTAACGACGATACCTCTGTCGATGGCCGTCTCTCTCACGGTCCAAAAATCGCCGTGAACGCTCAGGTTATGCAAGAGAGCGATCTGGACTGGTATTTCAGACTTCTACTCCTCTGCCCCAACATGCCGGGCGAAATAAAGACCTCATCGGTGTGGGAACAATTTCGCCTACTGAGCCCCGACGAAAAGGAGCCGATCTGGAAGGGGCTGTCGAAAGTTCGCATACACATTGTTGACCCGCGCCCCTACGTCGAGCGATCCAAGGAACTGCTTCGAAGAAGTTGGCGTCGCCAAGATGCGCCTGAACTTTTGGACAAAATGCGCGCCGAGGGAGTGTACGGAGCCAAGAAGATCAGCGCGGACCTGGCGAGATTCACCGCCGACTCAATACTTCGGGATTCGACTGCCGTGCGGGTGAATGACTTTGGTCGAGTGCTAGGACCGATCTTGCTGCCGCACCCCTTCGTCAACCAACTACACAACGACGCCGGTCAGCCAATTAGTGTGGATGATTTCCCCGACAAGCCCCGGTCAATCATTCGGAGCGTTGCTGCTTGGTCAGCAAAGTCCGCCGCCGCCTTCGAATCCGCACTCCATTGCATCGAGGATATGGAGGAAGAGATTGAGAAGTACCGATACTTCCCTGAACAGCTCATTAAGCGAAGGATGGAGAGCCGCGTTCTGGGCCAGCACGCATTCGACGAGGGGAATCAGCGCCACATTAAACTTCTGGAGGATGCGCGGTCTTCGATCCTGGAGACACTCTCCTCTTTCGAATCTTGGAACCTATTACTGGATCGGCGACCGAGTTATCCGCAGTTTGATTCCCGAGAGTCTCTCTTTGGCCAAGCGGCTGACATCGCAGCGGGCATCGCCACGCACGTAATGGAAGCATACGGGCTCGTCGGCGTTGTGACTCAGTTTGAATACGTGACCTACAACGGAGTTCGACTGTGCAGGCAAGATGCCGAAGAAGAGATGCGACGGAGTATAGGAACATGAGCAGCAGGCCAGCACTTGTTTCCCTCACATTTGACGACGGACTGCGATGCCAGTTTGAACGAGCCGTCCCCATCCTCGACAAATACGATCTTCGCGCCACATTCTTCTTGATCGCCAACAAGCAGCCGAGACATGAAAACACATGGTCCAAAATTGAATGGCACGAGCGAGACATTTCGATGCTAAAGGAAATGGCACAACAAGGGCACGAAATCGCCAGCCACACTCTCAACCACCGACCTCCAACGATGCAAAATCTGGAAGCCCACCAATCCAAACGATTGATAAAGGAGTGGATGGGGGGAATGGAGATTCCGTCTTTTGCTTACCCGTTTTATGCCATCGATCAAACCATCAGGAATTCTGTAATCAATGCAGGGTATCAGCAAGCACGGACGGGACCGCACCAGTCTTATTATGCTTCGCCGAGTTCTGTTGACTGGTTCGCTGTGGATTGTCGTCAAATTATGCCAACGGGAGATGTCGTCAGCACTTGGGTAAAGCCAGCCTGTTGGCATGTTCTTACTTTCCACGGGATCGGTGGCGCTCAAGACGGATGGGAACCCATCACTGTAGGGGAGTTCACAAGACAGATGGCGGAACTGGCGAAGCTACGGGATTCGGGTGCTGTGGAGATTGTCACCTTCAAAGATGGGGCAGACCGAATGCGAACCTGGTAGGCGTTTCAGCTTGAGGTAGGTAATGACGAACACCGATGAAATGGTATTTGGTTTCCCTGAATTTGCCGCCACTGTCTTCGCGGCACACGGCCCCGAGCTTCGATTGGCTTACGCCCATTCTCAGCTAGCAAATAAAATGTTCGCGGGATTACCGACAACGATGAAGAAGCAGCAGATCGTCATCTACATGCTCGTCCGAATGACAACGACGGGAGTTATTTAGTAGCTTGATTCCTAGGAGTTCTTCCATGCAAAAGCCCGGGGTCTGGATGGGTGCGAAAAAGACGCTGAGTAGGCCAGAGGCGGTTGAACAGTACGTGATTCTCCGCATGCGCGTTGACGAATTAAAGCGCCTCGACTATCTCCTGAAGGCGCTGAAGTATAACAAGATCACGCTCCCTGCCGACTCGCCGTTCACATCGAGAGAATTGGCGGATGTTGTGCGGACTTGCTTTTTTGGCTGGTTGGCTACTCTGACCGACCGGGACGGCAGGGCAATTTATGCATTCGACTGCCTCTTGAATCTTTTCACGGCCAGAAACGGAGAAATTATCAAGGCACAAATCTCGTTGGAGGTCTGCCACGGTGGGCTTCAGCAATTCCGAAATAACGTTGCTTTCCATTCGCGCTCCGAAATTGAAGCTCATATCCAGGCGCGCATGAGGTTAAGGAATGACGACGTTTTTTTGGACCTAACTTCGGCGGTCAGTGACTTCCTACATTTGATGGAACGCCTCACAGCCGAGGAGCTTGAAGCGATCCCTGAACTGCCCAGCACAATGGAGCAGATGCACGTCAGTCATCTTCCGGCCTTCAAGGAAGTGCCTGCCGCGACGCATCCTTAGCTTGTCCACCCATGCCCGTCACGCTGATAGTCAAGTCGGAAGAGCCTACGGTCAGGGCACGGCGCGAAGCAGCGGCACAGCGCGTACTTGACTACTTTGGTGGTGGGCTTCCCCTGTCGAGGTTGTTGTGTTTTTTAGATGACAGCGACCCGCCCATCCTCAAACAAGTATTCGGTGTCGCTAATCGTGGAGTCTACGGACCTATCAACGACAGTACTCCATTGGCCGACTGGCCGGAGTACGTTTCAAGCTGCATCTTGGTCGATGACGGTGTTTCTCTCTTCTACCCCCGGGTCATCGATGACCTCGTCTATTTGTACGGGAGCACTTGCGCCAATGATGTAGGTCTAACAATGACTTTGGCCCACGAACTCCAGCACGCTATTCAACACGCCATTGCGCGCAAGGTGTGGGCCATGAATGGCCTCGTGCCCCAGCTCTCCAAGACGGCTATCGCTGCCCTGGAGTTGCAATGGTTTGATATTCCCATAGAACGAGAAACGCGGATCGTCTCCAAGCGTGTGGCTGTCCATTTCTTTGGCGAGGAACGCGTCACGCAATACATAGACGAGAAGATTGCGGAAGCCAATACCCGGAGTGATGTCGCCGATGTCTCCGACTGGCAGTTTGTTCGCGCGCTGACGCCTTCAAGTTCTGTCGATATTGTTGGTGACACTCAGCGGCTTTTCCAGCGACTGAAATGCTACAGGTCAGAACTTGAGGCGGTCCTGACAGAAAAGAAGGGCAACCCGGACTTTGGCGGGATTGATTTGGATGTGTGTTTTTGACGGTTACATAGAAACAAACAGTCTGGCTCCTCGCCCTAGCGCGGGAAATTCCTTTCGAGGCAATCAGGTGCCGCTGCTCCTCCAGGGAAGCTACCAAGGCTTTCACGACTTCTGGTGAGCCTTAAATGCAGCCGCTAAATCTGCCTCAGACGGTGGGTAGATGTCGTACCAATTGTGCTGATAGACTTTTTCACGCTCTTCATCAAATTTCGCGGCGTCAAGAGGTATTCGGTCTCCCGGCTTTCCCGGCCCCTTCCCAACCACGATGGCTGTTAAAGGCGGGATGTGGTTCTCAATACAGTAGAACGCAATGTGTCCGAGTATTGCGGCCAGTACGCCTGCGGCTTCCTTCCCATACATCAGTATAGAAAGACCCTCGTAGGTTGCCGTCTGCCGGTTCATGGCCTTACCCACAAGTATTTGCCATGCTTGGACAGCGCGTGCCGGGTGTTCCGCCGTTGGGTTGAAGGTTTTCACTCGGGATTGACCTCTTTGATTATGCGATGATCTGGCGCTTCCTCAACGGCACCACTGTGGCAGATTTGTCCGAACGCACTTCAATCCCAGCGGCAGAAAGTTCAGTGACCAATTTCGAACGCCAAGTTCCGCTCTCATCGTATTGAACGTATAGCACACCATGATAATCAGACGGTAGCCCCACTCCCTCGACGTACAGCGGGCACACTCTCTTTCGTCCCAATTTGGCGAGGGCGACGTTCACAACTTCTTCGCGGAAATCGACTTTCGGCATGAAGGCCGATTATACAGAGATTCGGGACAACGGGGGAGCGACGCGGAAATCAACTAACTTAAAGAAATTGATGATGACCGGCAGCGAGTGGAATTCCTTTTCGCCCTGTACGAACGATTCACCGCGCCTCTCATGGCCCCCGCCAAGAAAACGCGACAGAAAAGGGCGGCGATGAAAAGCCGAAGATAATCTGTCTTGACTCTGAAAACCGTCCGTCCTAGCATCGGATATGGTCCCCTACAGGTGGGGCCGGAGTAAAAGATGAACACAATCAAGGCATTCTGTCCTAATTGCGGAATCATAGAACGGACGGTTGCGCAACAGATCGGAGGCAAGATCGCGTTCGGTGCGGCGAGCTATGCCTTCGGGCAAGTGGCACTAAAGAAGGACCCCGTGGTTGGCATCCTTGCCACAATACTCGGTCTGGCGATTGGACATTACATCGACCAGGAAGTCAGCAAGCGGTGTCCTCAATGCGGTGCGCTCCTCCAGATTACAGGTCTCTTGCCATGAACGAACAACCTCTGACGCCAGGAAGTTATCTCCAAGAACTAATCACGCAGGAGTCCCGTGAAGTAGCGAAGAGGCACAACGACGCTGGCTACATTGCTATGTGGCCGGACGCTGTGCGGAAAGTGATGGAGAAATTTCCCAATCTCACCGCTGAGGAGAGGGCAAATTTGCGTGGCACCGTCAATGCGGGAATACAGAACTTGTCTGTCCGAATCAAGATGGACATTCATCAATTTTCGGGAGCACTTGGTTCCGTGGCTCGGATTCTTGGCGGGGCGTCATGCTAACCCTTCACCCATATATGTATTCCTTCGAGGGTCCAAACCTCTATAACCATCGCAGGGCGTTTGCGTTTAAGGTTATCGGGCTGCCCGAGCGCGAAGAGGCTCGGATCGCCGAGTTTCGTCATAGGTGGAAAGTTCTTCGTACTACTGATGGTGTTTCCGGCGAATGGTCGGGCCGGTTTCGGAGTGTTGATGAGGCATTGGCAAGTCTTCAGTGATAAGCGTGGCGTGAAGCCACGGTGGAGGTACAGAATGCCCCGATTCAAAGTCGCTCATATTCGAGAGCAGGGCGTAGACCTCGTGATAATCCCACTGGAATCTTCTTTCGGCAATAAGCTCCCAAACGAACAACATCAAATTATGGAAGAGTTCCAGGCGCATTCTACGGCGGCAGGACTAGCGGGCGCTGTCGTTCCCGTTTGGCCGCAAGGGAGAAGCATGGCTTTTATCGCCCCTCGCAATTGGCATCCGTTCTTTAAGAGCCTTAGCCTGAATAGCGTACTGGCAAACGTCAATAGAGAACTTTATTGGTAGCACTCCCCGGCTTGCTACTCGGCTCCAAAAGGCTCCAATTGAATAAGGGCGGCGGCGCTACGTCGTTTCTTTTGCGAGACTTATGAGATAGTCCAACAACTCGTTGCACACCCGTAGATTTGCCCGCTCGGTTTTTATTTCCTTCTCCAGTTTATCGATGGCACTGCGCGACTCTTGCAGTTGCTGAGTGCGTTTTTCGCGGATTTCTGCCTTTTTGCGTTGCTCAGTTGCGCGTTTTGCTTGGGCTGATTCGCTCTTGGAGTCGGCATTGGTCATTCGAACTCTCCTATGTTGAGAGTTATTCTGCCGTAGTTCTTAGCTAGTGTATAGTTTGGTTACCGTCACTGGCTCGAAGCTAACTCTGTGCAATTGACCGACTACCACGCGAAGTATTTTGCGTACGAACTCACCAAACGCTGCGCCTCCGATAGCGTCGAAAAACTTGCGTCTGTGCTTGCTGACGCGCAAGTTGATTTGAATCCTCATCAGGTGGAAGCTGCTCTTTTCGCTTTCAGAAGCCCCTTCTCAAAGGGCGCGATCCTGGCGGACGAAGTCGGCCTTGGGAAAACCATTGAGGCCGGCCTGTTGCTCGCTCAGAATTGGGCGGAACGCAAACGCCATCTGCTGGTGGTTGTGCCCGCCAATCTGAGAAAACAGTGGGGTCAAGAGCTTGCCGACAAATTCTATCTGCCGTCTACCATTCTTGAGACGAAAACTTTTAACGAGGCTATCCGGTCCGGCAAGCTCAATCCGTTTGACCAGGATTCTGTGATCATCTGCTCGTATCAGTTCGCCCGTTCGAAGGAACCGTACCTTCAACAAACCCCATGGAATTTAGTCGTAATCGACGAAGCGCATCGGCTCCGCAACGTTTATAAGACCTCCAGCAAAATTGCGCTCGCCATTAAGCAAGCTGTAGCTCCATTCCCGAAAGTCCTCCTCACCGCCACGCCTCTTCAGAACACACTCTTGGAACTATACGGCCTAGTCAGCATCATTGATGACCATGCCTTCGGTGATCTGGCGAGCTATCGCGCTCGCTTCGCTCGCTTGGGAAATGACGGCGACTTCGCGGAGCTGAAAGAACGCCTAAAGCCCATCTGCAAGCGCACGCTGCGCCGCCAAGTCTTGGAGTATGTGAAATACACGAATCGGCATGCACTCGTGCAGGAGTTCGTTCCTACTGAAGAAGAGCAACGGTTGTACGACTTGGTTTCGGATTACCTCCAAAAACCGACTCTTTATGCTCTCCCTGCAAGCCAGCGGCAACTAATGACGCTCATCCTTCGCAAGCTGTTGGCGTCATCCACCTACGCGATCTCAGGAACGCTCGACGGCCTCGCCCGAAAGCTTGAGGCTGCCGAAGCAGCAGCCACCGCCATTGACACTCCACCCGAAGAATTGTCAACAGATTGGGAAAACATCGACGAGCTAAGCGATGAATGGGACTCTGACAAGGGCGAATCTCCGCAGCAAGAGACCAGCCGCCTCGCGCCGGAGCAACTGGCCGAGCTGCGGCAAGAAATGGCCCGACTTCGTGAGTTTCATGCGCTAGCCAAGTCGATTGTCAGGAACTCAAAAGGCGAAGTCCTTCTCACCGCTCTTCGACGCGGTTTTGAAATCGCGGCGAAGGCCCAGCAAGAACAGGGGGCCGCTACTCTTCAGCAGAAGGCAGTGATTTTCACTGAATCCCGACGCACCCAGGAATACCTCCTCCATTTGCTATCGCAGACGGAGTTTGCCGGCAAGGTCATGCTCTTCAATGGGACCAATAACGACCTCACATCAAAGGCAATCTACCAGCAATGGCTCAAGCAGCATGCCGGAACAGACCGCATCACGGGCTCTCCAAGTGCTGACATGCGCGCTGCTCTCGTCGAAAACTTCCGGGATAACGCATCGATCTTGATTGCTACAGAAGCCGCTGCCGAAGGAATCAACCTACAATTCTGCAATTTGGTGGTCAACTATGACCTGCCATGGAATCCCCAGCGCATCGAGCAGCGAATCGGTCGGTGCCACAGGTACGGGCAGAAGTTCGATGTAGTTGTCGTGAACTTTCTCAACAAAAAGAATGCAGCTGATAAGCGCGTTTACGATTTGCTTGCTGAGAAGTTCAAGCTCTTCAGTGGGGTGTTTGGTGCAAGCGATGAGGTTCTCGGGGCAATTGAATCAGGAGTGGATTTCGAAAAACGCATCGCCTCCATTTACCAGAAGTGTCGCACCACGGAACAGATCCAATTCGAATTCGACCAGCTCCAGCATGAACTGGAAACAGATATAGCCGCAGGCCAACGCGATGCCCGCGAAAAGCTACTTGATAACTTCGATCAGGAAGTCGTGGAAAAGGTCCGCGTGGATAGCCGCAACATCTTGGATCGTTTCAATGAGCAGCTTTGGAATCTGACGCGACACCTCCTCGCTCAGTTCGCCCGTTTCGACGAGCAAGGCTACAGTTTCATGCTGCACTCCAACCCGTTTCCGGGCGAGAAAATTCACCCAGGACCGTACCGGATGGGGAAGGTCGTAGAGGATGCAAACACATATCGCGTCGGCCACCCACTTGCCCAACGGGTGTTACATAGAGGCAAGGCCCTCACCCCAGCTCCCTCCGAAGTCAAATTCCAGTACAGCGGAGGCGGGAAGAAGATCGCGGCCTTGGAGCCCTTACTCGGCAAGAAGGGGTGGCTGTCTTGCTCGCGCATGACCGTCTCGGCTTTGGAAACCGAGGATGTCATTGTCTTTTCTGCTGTCTCCGAAGACGGCGCTTTTCTAGACGAGGCGCAGTGTCGCCGGCTGTTCGATCTCCCAGCTAGTGTAGGTTCAGGTTGCCCCGTTCCTGCGACGTTTGCTTCGACCTTAGATTCTGGCCAGGCTCAACGTCGCCAAGCTCTGTTGGACGAGACGACGAGTCGCAATGGACGCTGGTTTGAGACTGAGATAGAGAAACTCGACCGATGGGCCGAAGACCGGCGCAGTTCTTTGAAAGCCGAGCTGGATGAATTAGACGAGGCATTCAAAGAGGCCAAGAAGGCTGCTCGTCTCGCGCCGACTCTACCGGAGAAGCTGGAGAGGCAACGCGCTGCGAGAACACTCGAAACGAAGCGTGAGGAAGCCTGGCGTGCATACGATGAAGCCAGCCGCGACATCGACCGACAGAAAGACTCTTTGCTCGATGAAGTCAGCCATCGGCTTGAGCAGCAGATTAACGAAGAACGGTTATTTACATTGCGCTGGTGTGTGAGTTGAGTAGCGAGGGAATCGCACATGAAGGCTACTGAAGCAAAGTTGCTTGAATTTCTCAAGAAGTCGCCGCAGTTCGTAATCCCGATCTACCAGCGCACGTACAGTTGGACAGAACGTGAATGCTTCCAATTGTGGAATGACATTCTGCGGACTGGCAAGAATGAGAAGATCTCTGCTCACTTTGTTGGCTCTATCGTCTACGTCGAAAAGGGCCTGTACCAAGTTTCGAGCCAATCACCCTTACTTGTGATAGACGGACAGCAACGATTGACCACTGTAACTTTGCTGATCGAAGCGCTATCGCGGGCGCTGGGAGCTGAGGAACCACTCGACGGTTTCTCTTCTAGGAAGCTCCGGAATTATTATCTGCTTAACCCATTGGAAGACGGAGAGAGGCGTTACAAATTGGTGCTCTCCCAAACCGATAAGACATCCCTGAAGGCCCTCCTAGACCAGCAGCCTAAGCCCCACGACCATTCCCTGCGCGTTGAGGGAAATTTCGCCCTGTTTCAGGAGTGGGTGACCGCATTAAAAAGCGACCTGGTTCCGCTTTGCAAAGGTCTGGCCAAGCTAGTAATTGTTGACATTTCGCTAAACCGTGACCAAGACAATCCTCAGCTCATCTTTGAAAGCCTCAACTCGACAGGCCGCGAATTGAGTCAGGCTGATCTAATCCGCAATTTCATTTTGATGGGACTTGAGCCCCAATTGCAGACGAAACTCTATGAACAGTTTTGGAGGCCGATGGAGGTCGAGTTTGGACAAGAGGGGTACACCACGCATTTCGACAGTTTCATGCGTCATTACCTGACGGTGAAGACCGCGGACATCCCTAACGTGCGTGAAGTCTATGAAGCATTCAAACAATACGCGCGGTCGCCGAAAGTGCTGGGCGTGGAGGCTCTTGTAGCAGACATTCGCACATTTGCCGGTTACTACTGTGCGATGGCTCTTCGCTCCGAGCAGGATTCAGAACTCAAGACAGCATTCCACGACATCCGCGAACTCAAGGTTGATGTTGCCTTTCCATTCCTCTTGGAGCTTTACCACGACTATGTAAGCCAAGTTTTGACCAAGGGTGAGCTATTACATGCCGCAAGACTTGTGGAGAGCTACGTATTCCGTCGTGCGGTCTGTGGCATTCCCACGAACTCGATGAACAAGACCTTCGCAACTTTTGCGCGTTCCCTGAAGAAGGACCGATATCTGGAGAGCATTCAGGCAACTTTCCTCTTGCTGCCATCTTACCGAAGATTTCCAGCGGACGATGAATTCAGGCGGGACCTCCAGCTTAAAGATCTCTACAATTTTCGCAGCCGCAGCTACTGGCTTCGCCGACTCGAAAATCACGATCGGAAAGAGCGGGTTTCCGTTGACGAATACACCATTGAACATATTATGCCGCAAAATGAAAAACTTTCCGCTCAGTGGCAGATTGAGCTCGGACCTGACTGGAAACGTGTCTGGCAAACTTACTTGCATACCCTTGGTAACTTGACGCTGACCGGCTACAACTCCGAGTACAGTGACCGTAGCTTCGTTGATAAGCGAGACATGAAGGGCGGCTTCGCAGAGAGTCCGGTTCGACTGAATCAGGGTCTCGGCAAACTCGATCACTGGACCGAGGAGAGTATTCGCCAGCGAAGCGAACGACTTGCGGCTCAGGCGACGACCGTCTGGACAGCTCCAGTGCTGGAAGCGGCTGTCCTCGACGCGTATAAGCCAACGGCGGTTGCGGCGGGTTACGCAATCAGCGACCATCCTCATCTGGCGACTGGCCCGATGCACGAACTCTTCATGGAGTTTCGCAAACAGGTCTTTGCGCTTGATCCATGCGTGACGGAAGAGTACCTGAAACTTTATGTGGCCTACAAAGCAGAGACAAATTTCGTCGACGTTGTTCCGCAAGCAAAGCGCCTTCTCCTTGTGCTCAATATGGCGTTCGCGGAAATTACGGACCCAAAGGGGATCTGCAGAGATGTCACCGGCCTCGGTCGTTGGGGAAATGGCGACGTGGAGGTTCGGCTTAGTTCCATCGAGGAATTGCCGTACGTCATAGGACTG
>Ga0207141_10129_pt1 | contig 23691 bp, 20 predicted proteins | sample Alteio_BWMinHeat_5_FD_153553 | JGI IMG/M metagenome (GOLD analysis project Ga0207141, IMG submission 153553) | Enriched cells from forest soil in Barre Woods Harvard Forest LTER site, Petersham, Massachusetts, United States -... | ecosystem: Environmental > Terrestrial > Soil > Temperate forest >... | reverse complement strand
CCTGAATCTTTTCCGCCGCTTTACCGGTCACCAGATATTGTTCTGGAACGTTCTGGGCCTGTGCCACTCCAACCGCAAGCACTCCAGCCAAAGCCAACCCGAAACACGACACGAACCGCCACGCTCGAACTCCCATTTGACGTCACCCCCGTTTCTTTGTGTTTTAACCGATCGATGAGTTTGCTTGGATCTGTTCCTGGTCTCACTTTTAAACTCACTGTAATGCAAACAAATCTCGGCCATCGAATCGTCGCGGCAGTCGGACGACATGCAGTTCGGTCCGGGCGATCATCCTGGACCAGAGAGTGGAGGGATTGGAGTCGAAGACAAGCCCCTCGCTGCCGTCGAAAATGTACCAGCCGCCCTGGTTTATTTCATTTTCTAATTGCCCGCGGCTCCATCCGCAGTATCCCAGATAAATGCGGAGTCCCTTCGAACTCTTTCCCCCCGCCAACGCCTTTTCCAGCTCGACCTTTTTCAAAACCATATACACATTACCCAGGAGGTGCGTTCCATCATGCGGCCCCGCAGTCGACCGGAGCAGCGCCTGTGCCAATTCAACCTGCACTGGCCCGCCGGCGTACAGTGGCTGTGAATAGTTGCTGGATCCCTTCAGGTCGCGCAGTACATCGGAGGCTGGTAGTGTCGTCTGGCGATTAATCATGAGGCCAACGGTGCCGTCCTCGGCGTAGCGGACGATTAGAACCACCGATTCCGCGAAACTTGGATCTGGAGATTGGCGGGGAACCACTAACAGCTTGCCGACACCCAGATCCTCGGGTCTTCTGGATTGCGCCAGGAAAATAGAAGCGCCCAAAAGCCCCCAGATCATCAGCGAAAAGGAGTGTCGGAATCTGAACGCCACAGCTGGATTCTGTTCCTCATTTGTGATTGGCACAAGCAAAACTGAAGGGTGAGACTACTTCTGAGTTTGGCGAGCAAGAGGTTTCAGCACGTTTCGGTGGAGGAATCGCCGGAGACAGTTCTTAAGGCCGATCGCGCATGTAGCTGAAAGCCCACTCTCCGATAACCCCCGTTTTTAAGGACTTGACCGAAGACTCTCGCTTTCCCACTGGACTTACCCAAATAGCAAATTCGTTTGTATCGAGCACAGGAGGAGCATACGATGCGCGAGCCGGATGTCTAAATCAGAAATTCCGTTCGCCAAGGGCTACGCAATGAAAAAAAGTATTGGACGCAGTTTCCATGATGGACTGTCGCGCCGTGAGGTGCTCCTAGGAGGACTAGCCGCAGCGGTAGCCCCAAGGGCCACGGCGAGGGATGCGCTGACTGCTGAAGTTGACGTGCCGACAGCTCCGAAGACGATCGGGGTGCGCACGATCGACATCCACGCCCACTACTACCCGCAGGCTTACTTCGATTTATTTGTTTCTGAGGGTCAACGCTTCGACGCCGAGTTCCGCACAAGCGAACAAGGCTTCTTCTTTAAAACTCGCGCTGAATCAGATGGGCCGCTGCCGACCAAATTTATCGACCTGAAGGAACGCCTTGCTGACATGGACGCGCGCGGCGTAGCTGTCCACGCGCTCTCGCTGACCGATCCCATGGTGTATTGGGCGGACGGCGAATTGTCACAGAAGCTCGCTGTGGCATGGAATGACGGGGCGATCGTTGCGCATCGCGCCCATCCTGATAGGTTCGTGGTTTTGGCGACTCTGCCCATGCTTGATCCCGACCGCGCCATGGACGAACTCAACCGCGTGAGCAAGCTTCCTGGAGTGCGGGGTGTCTACATGGGGACCAATATCGACAACCGTGATCTCGATGATCCCCTATTCCAGCCCATTTTCGCACGAATCGAAGTGCTCGGCCTCCCAATTTTCCTACATCCCTTAGCGCCAATCGTCGGCGGTAATCGGTTGCAGCCGTTTTTCTTGAACCGCTTGGTCGCCTATCCGATTGACACCACGATTGCGGCCTGTCACCTCATCTTTGGCGGAGTAATGGACCGCCATCCGAATCTCCTGTTCGTCCTGCCGCATGCGGGCGGTGTGCTGCCAAACCTCATTGGCCGTCTCGATCACGGTTGGAATGCGATTCCGGCAGCCAAGCACTCCGCCCAGGTTCCCAGTGCGTACTTGCATCGCTTTATGTATGACACCATCGCTCATTCGACGCCAATGATGGAGTTCATAATCTCCCAAGTGGGTGTCGAGCGAGTCATGATGGGCAGCGACTATTGCTTCGCCGTCGGCGATGACCGTCCAGTCGAAGTTGTCGAGCAGCTTCGCCTGAGTCCCGAGCAACGCAAGATGATTTTGGGAGGAACGGCAGCGAAAATACTGAAAATCTAATGCGGGCCCAGTTTCCGGGAACCCCTGCCAGCTCAACCGGTCGATGCAGCACCATTGTAATTTGTTGATCCGATAGTGTTCTTTCAAAAGGCCCTGATCTTTTGGGCTGTACTCGATTGGACCTAGACAGGGCAGTGCTTTTCTTGAATCAACGCTCGCGAACGTATTTGGCATTGGAATATCTGCAGATGGGAGTTCGGGTGAATGTCGCAGTTCGCGACATTTAGGGCGCTCCTCCGGTTAATTCAGGTTCGACTGAGTCAATTTAACGGCGCATCCCACGCCGGTAGTGGTGTTGCAATTTGGCAGACCCGGGCCGGTCCCGCCAGTATTGGAGACCGAGAAGTAGATGTTCGAGGTCTGCGAACTTGCGGAAACATTGTCGACAATGATTCCGCTCGAGGATCCCGCATTATTTCGAAGTAACGCGACGGCGTTCGCGTTGTTGTTGGTGCCTGGTGTGTTGAAGAATGCATTGGCAGGGGGCCACGTTCCTCCTGGGTTAATCGCGGGATTGGCTGCATTTGTTAGGTTAATCCCGATCATGCAGCCTTTATTACCGTTTGTGGCGCTGACGCTGGCCCGGCAGTTGCTAGTAGGAGGTATGGGAGCGGCGTTGGCTGCAAAACCTCCGATGCTGAAGAATATCCATTCACCCGATGCGGATGACGAGCCCGTATTATTAATCTCTGTAACTGGGGAGCATGCGGCGCCATCATTAGTCGAATTCATGAGTAGGGGAGTCCCCACGCTATTCAAAACACCCGCAGACGTAAAGCTGAGCTGATAGATCGCCGGCCGATTGATGTGGGCGGGGTCTTTACCGCAGACGTACATAAAACCTGCGGTATGCCCCGCTGAACTGTCGACGTACGTTTGGTCAAATGCGCCGCCGTATAAGGTGCCTGGGCTTGAGGCGGCCGTTCCACCGATGGACAACTGGACCTGACTTGTCAAAGAGGTGTTGGCCTGCAAAATGGTTCCATTGTTCAATGTATCGGTCCCGTTCACGGCGAAGACAAATCCAGAGGTGCTGTCTAAGATTGGGCCATCTACGATTGCGCCCGCCGTCCCAACTTGCTGCGTCGTTGCTCCAAGACACGGAGGACTGGGAGTACCTGAAACACAGGATCCCACGGTGCTGCTCGCATCTCGGACGTAGCTAAGTCGCCCCGCTGCATCTCCAACGAATATATTCCCCGATCCGGAATCGTAGACGGGACTGGCGAGAGCATGAGCTGAATTAACCACGATTGGCCAGCCGGTAGTCACCTCGGCGGGTGTGCCGTTGAACACCCCGGTGAACTTATGCAGGGATCCTAGGTTATCTCCCACATAAATGACATCGTTCGCGTAGTCCACAAATGGCGCTGAGATGCTATCCATTGCGGTTCCGCTGAATGAAACAGTAGCAATGCAAGAGTTCCCAGCTGTGCAAGCTGTCCAAGGCGAGCCTGAAATATCCTGGTCTACGGCTACCGGGGATGCAACTCCCGAACCCTCTCCGGCCTTCCACTTCAAGATATTTAGAACCGCGGTGCCGAATCCTCCGTCTTCCACGAAGGCAACTTTCGAACCATCAAGGGAAAGAGCAACAGATGTCCGGGTCCTCCCGATTCCAGTAAAATATGACCAATACACAGAGGGCCCATCCTGATTGCACAAGCCGCCCGCAATGCCTTGCGTTGAATAAAGATTGTTGAAGGCCACAATGTTCGCGGACGATCCAAAAGATCCAAGCAAGGCGGTGTTGAAAACAACAAAATCATTAGTGCAGTCCGGAGTGGCGCTGACATCAAATGAGAATTTAGCCGGGACTTGACCGGCACCCACCGTCCCACCAGAAAGCAAGCTCATCCCCCAATCTGCTCTTTGTACAGTATTGGGCGAGGATATAGAGGGTGTCACGCTGCCGCACCCCCCGTTCGCCAGCGCGCAGCAAATGGAGGCCAGCCCAAGAATATTTCGTAAGGCCCTTTGCACTTTGATTCGTCTAAATGTCTCAATCATAAGAGATCCCATTGGAATCCTCACATCGACCCTGTTATCTCATTTAGGAATGACGTCACTCTGCGGTGGGGTCGCATGCCTTTTTTGCAACTGTAGCTGGTAACGTGGCTCCGACTGAAGTTTTAAGGACTGTGCGAGAGAGGAAGGGGTGGAATAGACCACATGACGATGGCTCCAGTCGTCTATGGCGGAGACCCGGGCGTGCTGTGGAACTTGATTCTGAGCGTGCGTTTCTGTCTTCCGTGATCCCAGGTATACAGTTCCAGCTAAGGTGGACAAAATAAAGAAGGCGAATCGGCCAGTCGGTATCCGCATCTGCTTTGAACTCATATTCTTCCTCGCAAAATAGAATCACCCAGGAACGCAGATCCTTGCTAAGGAACGCTTCGAGCACGTTGAAAGTAGAAGGCCCCATTGCCACCGGGCGAAATAAGCAATTGAAGTGAACGAGATGTCAGCATTATTTTTGTGGGTGGGGCTTTCCTGCAAAACAGAGTATATCCTAGTTAGATATTCAAGCCGGTAAATACGAAACACGTTCTCGTTGCTGGTTATAAAGAAAGACTTATCGGGATGCAGTAACCGCATCAATGCGCGCGCTAGGCTTCTTGGGCGTGGCAAGCAGAAGCCGGCGCTCCTTTGTTGTCATTTCGCGTTTGACGACGTTGTAGAAAATCCGCTCGATGAGAGTCCGAGTTTTGCGTTTTCTTTTGATCGTCGACACAGCGAGTCCCCAAGAATCAAGGTGCGCCGGTAATAAACTATCGTCGCGATGTGGGAGTTCACAATAACGCAAAATCCCTACGTAGTATTACGTAATGGCAAGCTGCACAGTTTCGAGCGACGGAACCTCTTTAGACTGGACTGCGCGACCGACAGCATACCCGCTGAAGAAATCTCCAACGAAAACTCTGCTACTCTAACGCTATCTGACCGTGACGGTCAGATCTTGCAATCGCTCCGCGTCGCGTTCAGTTGTGTTACTGGCCGATGTTCATTTCGCGCACGGGCTGGAGGAGGGCACCATGAGCCACGGCGCATCTAAAGCGCGCAAAATCGGTGCTGACGAAATATTGAGTGCCGTTGAATCGCGCCTGCGGCTCATCATTGACACAATTCCCACTATGGTTTGGAGCATTCGGGATGACGGCGCTGTTGATTTCGTAAACCAGCGCTGGCTGGACTATACGGGGCTTACTTTGGAGGAGGAAATTGAAGATCCAACGCGGGTAGTGCATCCCGAAGACCTGCCACGTGTCATGGAAAAGTGGCGCAAGGATATGGCCGCTGGGGAGGCTTCCGACGACGAGATGCGATTGCAGCGGGCTGACGGAGAATATCGCTGGTTCCTCGTTCGTACGGCGCCTCTGCGCGACGAAAAGGGGAACGTAGTTAAGTGGTACGGAGTGTCGATCGACATCGAGGACCGCAAGCGCGCGGAAAGTCAGTCGAAGACACTGCTTGATGTAGTCCCGCAGCAGATCTGGAGCGGTCCGGCTGACGGCACGCTTGACTATTGCAATGAGGGTTGGCGCTCCTACATGGGACTAGGAATCGAAGAATTACAAGGCGACGGCTGGCAGAGCATGCTTCATCCCGACGACCGAGACAGAGTGCTGAGAACCTGGCGGGACTCAGTGGCAAATGGGACGCCGTACGAGCAGGAAGAACGTCACCGCGGCGCCGATGGCCGGTATCGTTGGTTTCTGTCTCGTGGTGTGCCGCTGCGCGACCACGAGGGAAGGATTCTTAGATGGTATGGGACAAACACGGATATTGAAGACCGAAAGCGAACCGAAGAGGAACTGCTACACCTTTCCGGGCAACTCTTGAAATCACAAGACGAAGAGCGACGAAGAATTGCACAGGACCTTCACGACTCGACGGGTCAGAATCTCGTCGCGCTGGCAACGATGCTTGGCCAACTCAGTAAATCAGTTCCATCGGTTGGACGAAAATCACGCACGCCTCTTTCTGAATGTGTGGCGTTGGCCAACCAGTGCATCCGCGAGGTTCGCACCCTTTCTTACTCGTTGCACCCACCTTTGTTGGATGAAGTTGGACTGGAGGAAGCGATTCGCGAATACGTAACCGGCTTCTCCACGCGAAGTGGAATTCAGGTGAAATTGGAGATGTCACCGCGCCTTGGACGCGTAGCACGAGATATCGAGTTGGCGCTGTTCCGAGTTGTGCAAGAGGCCCTTACCAACATCCAGCGACATTCGGGAAGTCGGCAGGCAAAGATACGAATTCATCGCAACTCGAATCTGACGCTGGAAGTCAGTGACCTTGGTCGGGGAACCTCGGTCAAGGCTCAAAGAGGCAAGGAGAAGGCCAGGTTTGAGGTTGGCGTTGGCATCCTTAGCATGCAAGAGCGAGTGAAGCTGATCGGTGGGCGACTTGACATTGTTTCCACCGGTCGCGGCACTACGGTGCGGGCAACTGTCTTTTTCGGGGAAAAGAACATGAAAAAGCTGCGAATTCTGTTAGCTGATGACCACGGGCTGGTTCGGGTTGGGGCGCGGGTGGTTCTCCAGTCGCACCACGGATGGAGAGTTGTCGGCGAGGCTGTGAATGGCCGTGAGGCGGTAGAGAGGGCAATCGAACTTAAACCGGATGTAGCCGTTGTCGATATCGGCATGCCCGACATGGACGGAATCGAGGTAGCGCGCCAAATCCGGAAATTAGGTCCGGACATTAAAGTTCTTATCCTCACGATGCATGAATCAGGCCAGATGGTACGACGCGCCCTGGACGCGGGAGCCTCTGGGTACCTTTTGAAATCGGACCTCACGGAATCGCTCGCGAAGGCCGTAGAAACGGTTGCTGACGGCAATCGGTTTCTACCGCCCAAAGTATCTGAAATCGTGATGGACGAATTTCTCCGTTCGACAAGCAAGAATCAACAAGGAGAATCGGCAAGCACCCGAGCAACCCCTCGCGAGATCGAAGTCATTCGTCTCTTGGCCAAGGGGAAAGCGAATAAGGAGATTGCGGCGCTCTTGGGAATCACTGTTCGGACCGTGGAGACGCATCGGGCTAAAATAATGCTCAAACTCGGTCTCCATTCCCTGGCCGAGCTTGTTCACTATGCTGTGCGCCACGGCATCGCCACAGTGCAAGGAGGGTAGGACGCCCCTTACCCAAGGTGCGCTTTTCGATTCATCGAGAAAGATGGCAGCTAGATTCTGCAAGAGACCGCAGAGTTTGGTTTTATTCTCATCCAACAATCCGCGCACTTTTCGCAAAGACGCTTGCTCCGTGAAGGGCTTGTGGAGCAGGTGAATCCCCTCTTCGAGCACTCCATGGGCGGCGATGAAACTGTCCGTATAGCCGGACATGTAGAGCACCTTCATCTCAGGCCTGGGGCCTGATAACGCCCTGTGTTTCGAGATGTAACCGTTGGCCTCCCGCTCCGTGTTTTCCCCCGGTGCCACTTTGTCAACGAATCGGACAATAATTCGGTACTTCATTCAGGAGGGCAGGCATTTCGTTATGAGTTATTTATCAAAGAGCGGCTATCGGTTTGACCCCAAGTGGGAGCATACTGCACGACGAATTGATGTCACGAACCAAAATGTTCTGTGGCATGCAGCTTGGAGGTGATCCAAATGAAATTGAACTTTGAATGGAGGTTCAGGCTGGGACAGATTCTTTTCGGCGCAACGATCCTGATCGCACTCGTTGTTGGGCGCGGAATACGCGCCGGAGACGAGTCGATTCATATGCCGACCGATTGGAGCCACCGGCATATGGTTTTCTCTCCCGCCAAGACTTGGGAACAACAAGCTCGCATCTCGCGGAACGAACGTTATCGGCAGCAATTGGAGCGGCGAAAAGCAAAGGACGACGACGAACACGACGACCGGCGATGGAGGCGTGCGCCAGAGAACCCAGGCCTTTTGAAAGGTGACTGGAGCGAGGATCTGGGCAGCGGCGCCACGGCAGGCACGAATCACTTCCCAGCAAAATTCTCGTTTGATACGACGACCTCGAACTGCGCGAATGCGGCACAGCCCGATTTCGTCGTGTACAACACGAGCCTGGCAGGGTCAGCGACCCAAGCCACCGTCGTCGCGTATGACAATCTCTATTCTTCGTGCCCTATCACGTCCGTTCCCTTTCCAAACGTGTACTGGGCGTACAACACTGGCGCGACCGGCGCAGTCGTAACCTCGCCCGTTCTGTCGCTTGACGGCACGCAGGTGGCATTCATGCAACAAGTCACCGGCGGTGCAGCGGAGCTAGTCCTATTGAAGTGGGCAGCGAGTCCGACTCCTCCTGCCGGTGTCACGGGAACCTTTGCTAGCGGCAGTACGACTGTCACGATTGTCGCGGGAACGATCACCGCATCGGATGTAGGTATGCAGATTTCCGGCACAAGCATACCCAGCGGCGATACCATCGCCGGTGTCACCGGAAGTCCTGTGACATCGATAACGCTGGCAACCGCGACGACCGGTCTCGTTACCGTCGCTGAAGCGCTCACTATAGCGGCAGAGACGCCCGCCACGCCCGCGGTCCCTCCGACTGTAACGAATGCCAACTATCGCGCATGCACCGCGCCTTGTATGACCACGATCGTGCTTAACGATGCATTTAATGTGGCCGGCGCTGCTGCATTCCATTCAGATACTTTCTCATCTCCTTTCTATAACTATCAGGTTAGTCCTTCCGTTGCGGATACCCTGTACGTAGGCGACGATGATGGCTACCTCCATAAATTCACGGGTGTGTTCGTTGGTACGCCTGCAGAAAACTGTAACAACTCCGCAGGGACGGTACCCACGTGCGCTGTGATGAACGCTACTTACCCCTTCCACTCGGCCGTGACGCCGCTCAGTAGTCCCGTTTTCGATCCGGGGACCGGAAGAGTATTTGTATTCTCCATGTATTGCCAAGCCACCGTGACGGCCCCGTGTCAGACCAACAGCGGCGGCGTCACCAGTGGCGGCTCCGGACCCAAAGTTCATGCCATTTGCGACGCTGTAGTGACAGGGTCCTGCGCTGCTGTGGGAAACACCTTTGCGTCGGGAGCGTTGGGTCCCGCGGCTTCGAGCTGTTCCGGCGGTACTACGGGAAATGGCGTCAATATGCTCGTGGATGCGCCGATCGTGGATGGGACGACTGAAACTCTGTATGTTGTCGTCTCGCAGGACGGGAGCGGTCACAGTGCTCTTTACCAACTTCCGGCAACTTTTGCCGCATTGGCTTGTGGTAACAATGTGTCGCCGGTGACGATGAATGAGGAAGTCACTTTGGGGACGGGATCGACCACCGGTTTACGAATTTTCATGGGTGATTTCGACAACGCATTCTACGCAGGTGGGGCGGGGCACATGTACGTCTGCGGCAATACAGGCGGGAATGCCACCCTCTATCAAGTTGCCGTCCCGGCTTCGGGCGTCATCGTCAACCCCACGACCGCGGCCGTTGGGCCTGCCCTCACCACCGCCACTGTCGCGTGCGGGCCGGTCACCGAATTCTTTAACCCGGGGGGCACGGGTACCGACTATATGTTCGTGAGCGTCACAGCTAGCGCCGTAACGGGCGGGACAGTTGTCAATTGCCCGGCGGCGAGTGGGTGCCTTTTGTCCTATATCATCGGGAGTACCCCAGCGCCTCCGGCGTGGTCAACGACTTTTGCAAGAACTGCGGCGATTACGGAGGCCGGCGGCACCAGCGGCATCGTAATCGATAACTCTGCGGCGGTAGTTGGAGCTTCGCAGGTTTACTTTACGCCATTGATGAACCAAACTTGTCCGACGTCGGGCGGCTCGGGTGGATGCGCGATCCAGGCATCACAATCAGCGCTAAATTAGCTGAGCGCAGAGAATCACCGCTCGGAGGCGAATCAAGCGACGAAATATTCGGATCGACGTTTCGTTGCGGCTGGCCTTCCACGGAGGGGAAAACAGATTCTACGGGGCGGTCGGACTCACAGTAGCCCGCCAGATGACAATCCCCGTGGCCGCGGCAGCCGCTGCGATAATAATTATGAGAAGTTTATTCCGATTTCGACCAGTCGGCACGGTTCCTTGGGGGCCTTGCTCTCCTGAGCTTAAAGATTCCTCGGAGCCTGCGATTTCAAGCTTGTAGGAATTTCCAGCCGCTACTGTCCTGACTTCGTCACCCATCGCAATTTTCAGATTTCCTTGCTCGACAACTAGTATCGCCTCAGTTGAGTTCACGCGTTCCACTTGAGCGACGGCCCGGTGCGCATCCGCTGGCCTGATCGATATCCCATTCACAATCAATTCAAACGTGTGCCCTTCCGAAGAAGCTGCCGATGCTGTACCACCATCGAGGTTTACCGAAAATCCCGAAGGAACCGCATGGACGATTACGGCCGTGGCATGGAATAAAAGCAATTGGCCGTTCCCAAGTCGCAATCGCATCGTGCCATCACCTTGAGTCGCGAATCTGTCGCCGTCGTAGACAGTCGCTCCGGCGTAATTCGTGTCAACGCCCACACGGGAGTTCTCAGCTGAGACAACGATCCCTAACGGTGAAGATGGGGGCGTGCCAGGAGCGGCAGCATTCGCGCTACTGCCGATCAAGGGAGAAGTCAGACTTATGAGGAACAAAATGTAACGAAGATTGCGCATCGGAACCTCCGACGAACAATACGAGTGGCGGTTCAACAAGTCAACATATATCCAATACGCTGAGGAAAATCGACAATCGATTCGCTGTTATGGATTCTCACCAATGAATCCGCCTTCGAAGACAACGTGGAGCCAACGTGGACACGGAACAAAGAAACTCATATCGCGCATCACGCACAGACTCCTGAATCTTCGCCTTGGAACTCCCGTCACACAACTGCGAAGGGGCCTCACCTGCCGCATTAAGCACTCGTTTTTTTTACGGGCAGAGGCACTCAGTCATTGGCTTATGAACTTGGGGTCGTAACCGCGGTGACCGATACCCGAGAATGATGGCGGAGAAATCTCTCTTCAAAATACTCCCGTGACAGCCAGGCGAGCACTATTGCTGCCGTTGCGGAGACACAGAAACGCAGTGCGAGGCCAGACAGCGCGTGCCAGTGCACCAAGCGGTCAAACGCATCGAACACGAGCAAGTGAACGAGGTACAGGCCGTAGCTGATGCGTCCAAAGAAACGCAATGTGGGGATATGGACCAAGTATTTCAAATGGCTCGTCCCGATCAGAAGAAAAGCTCCCAATACTCCCATAAATAGAGCATGCCAGGGCACAACCTGCATCGCCGCGCCAACTGCAGTCTCACGGTACATAACCGCGAATGGGGACAAGAGGGAAGCAGTCACCAAGCTTGCGGCCACCAGCCCACGCAAGTATTGCCGGTTCTCTTTCCACATTCTCAGCAGGATCGCCACAACGGCGCCGCAGGCAAGTCCGTCGGCTGAGTTCCATGTGTAGTTGTTGAACTGGAAATCGTGTGCGGTCTGGAAGCTGATAAAACGCAGAACGGGTGACGCTAAAATAATAACCGCGCAGAGCGTCAGGAGGCCAGCGCGGGAAACGTGCCGCACCGTCGCGGGCCACGCGAGATAGAAGTGTTCCTCAACGGCGAGAGACCACAGCACCGGATAAGCGATAGCGACTCCGACTAGCGGTGTTAGATTCGACAGAAAGGCCGCGCTCAGCGCGAGAAACGCGGGCGGATACCGGAGAAGCGCCAAGATTCCTAGGATCGCCACATAGGCGGGTAGGATGCGCTTAGCTCGCCGGACATAAAACCGCCCGTAATAATGCGGGAGCTCGCAGGAATCGAGCAATAGCCCGGTAATCAGAAAGCCGGAGAGCACGAAAAACAAGTTCACGCCCATGCGGCCAGACGAAGCGAGGTTCAAAATCCTGCCCTGCCAAAGAGGGAAGGTGGTCAGATCGATTTTCCAGTAGAAGCCGTGATAGAACAGCACGCCAAGAATCGCCAAGCCTCGAATGGAGTCGAGCTCGGGCATTACGGGGCGGAGTATGGGTCCGTGCGAAATGTAACCCGACATTTCAGATTTGACCGTTCCAGAGCGGTCGTATCCTACAACAGCGAGGCCGCCCACGAATCGGCTTTGTTTCTCCCCATTTCTGACAAGCGACTTATCGGGACCTCCCGGGTCACCGTGAATCGAATGCGGCGCGTGGCCTGAGACTCGCGGTTACGTAATTCTTGAAGCACGCGCCTTTGAAGGTGCCCACGCAAAGGATTACGATTGCCAACGAAGGAAAACCTTTTCCGGCGTTCACAGATGCCTCGAAAGATCTCCCATAATCTCTCATCTCGTAGGCCGTTGGTTCTGGCTCTCAAGAACGCCATTCGGCGCTTCGCTCCGATGATTGCGCGACGAAATAGGTGGCAGACGCCAGTACTCGAGACCACGCGCCTTGTGCTGAGGCAGATCAATCCTACTGACTTTGACGACGTTCGCGCATGGTTTCCGGGTGCTTCGGACGCTGCTGCTAATGCGCAAGCGCACCTCGATTATTTCGCTCGGGAATATCGAGAGCACGTAATCGGCCCTTGGGGAATGCAGTTCAAGAAAGCGGGAGTGCTTGTGGGCAACTGTGGTTTTCCCGACCTTAGTCTCCGAAATCGTTGGGGTGAGGTTAACTATTTCGTCGCGCCTCAATTACGCGGCCAAGGGCTGGCTCCTGAAGCCCTGATCGAGATCTTACGATTCGGATTTTGGGGTCTTGGTCTAGTTCGAATTCAAGCGCGATGCGAGCTGAATAATGTGAGCTCCGAGCGCGTGATGCAAAAAGTTGGGATGAAGTCTGAAGGGCTGGTGGATCGAAGTCAGCCGTTGGAGGGCGCGGTTCCGAAACAAAAGCTTTACGCGATGCTGGCAAAAGATTTCGATCTGACATATGGGCAGCAAATTCGGCCTCACTACCTCCCTCTGATTTCAGCATCGTCCTAAGAGATTTCACAGGAAACCCACACAATAAACGTCCGTTGTTTCCGATGACAGGAGAAGCGTACGATGCGCAGGCTTGGGATCGAAATCGTAAATTCCGGTTTGTACGATGAAAACAAAACTCGATACCAGCGACGAAAACTTGTGGCTTGCTAGACTGGTTGTTCTTACCGCCGTGGTCGTGCGTCTGATCCTGCTGTTTTGGGCTGGGAACGCCAATGAAACCGCGTTGACTGGTGGCAGTGACACACTGGCTTATCAGACATTGGCCGACAATATCCTGCATCTTCGTGGAATGACCTATGCCTCGATGCCCACGGCACTGCGTGCCCCTCTGTATCCATACTTTTTAGCACTTGTTCAGTTTGCATTTGGCCACTACTACCGTTTTGTAGCTCGTGTGATTCAGTTTTTTGCAGGTATTTCAGTGGGGCTGGTTTGCGCGAGAGCATCCGTTAAACTAGGGGGCCTTGGGTCGGTGGCTCTGGCAACAGCTTTAGCCCTGCCAACGCTCATATTCTTTTCGGCCGAGCTGCTGACCGAGACGTTCGCGACATTGCTGGTTGCCACTTTCCTCTTGTTCGTTCTTGAGCGCAGGAATCCGAGCACAATCGGAGCCATCATAGGCTTGGCTATGATCACGCGGTTCAATTTGGCCGCCTTGGCCGTTGTTTACGTCGCATATCAAGTCTCCGTCAATAAATTGACGCTTGCAGTGCGAAACGTCTCGGTAGCGGCCCTGGTCGCTGCGGCCATTGTTAGCCCCTGGTTTGTACGCAATCTCGTGGTGTTCGATGGACAAGCGCTCTACTCAACTCAGGCTGGCCTGAATTTTCTTCAGGGGACGGTCGCGCCGGACGGCAGAATCCACGGGGCTGATTGGGCGATGCTATCCTCCCGATTGGGATATCCGCTTCAAGACATTGAGGTCAACTCAGAGGCCAGGCTGGCGCTCCCATCAGAACCAGACCTCAATCGGATTGCGGCTCGTGCGGCTCTAAAAGAATTAACCCGAATCAATCTGTTTCGGCTGGTCGCGGACAAGCTTGGCTACTTTTGGTTGAGCTTCGATCAGGCCTTTGAGACACAAGAAATGCAATTCGGCAAACGCTTTGTTCGTCTTGCCGGGGTTTTTGCCTACTGGCTTTTCCTAGCGATAGGTCTGTGGGGTTGGAGGAGGTGCAGGCAAGGGAATCCCAGCGTGGCACGATTGTTTGTCATTTATGCGGTGGTCATAACGTGTTTGCATCTTCCGTTCGTCATGAGTACGCGGATACGCACCCCTTTTGTGGAACCCGCAATCGCTATTCTCGTCGGGCTTGCGTTCGCTCTGCCTCTACCGATGTGCGAACAATCTTTAGCGACGCCGGTTCGCTAGCGATGGTCTTGTGAACTGCGATGGACTATGAGTTCTCTTGATCCGAAGGCCGATTGCTCGCGCCCCCTGATTCCGCCAGAGATATTCAATTGCGACGCGCCAAGGGCAAGGCGGGGAAAACAGTTGTCGCTAGGCCCGACTGAAGCAGAAAAATGAGGGCGTTCGAGAGAATATGGAAATTGAAATCCACTCCGGCGTGGACGAGGAGTCCGAGACAAGCGACAAGGGCACCGGCATGATAGGCGAAGCTCTGCGCATCGCCGTCTGTGCTGAGAATTTTCCAGCACGTCCAAAAGAGCATCAGTACAAAAGCAAGACCACACAGCCCGCCGATAATCCCGCTCTCCGCGAGCGCCTCAGCGTAATCGTTGTGACTGTGATTCACGATCAGGCCAGTGTATCGCGATTCATAGAGAGGAAAGACCTCCTGCAATGTGCCGACCCCGGTTCCCAGAATACGGTAATCGCGGAAAATTCGCAGGCTGTCGTGGAACATTTGCACGCGGAGGCCTTCGCTACTTTCTAGCTTCTTATACTGGGCGAAACGATCGAGGGCGGCGCCGATTCCGAGCCAAGAAACCAGGATCGTGCCCAAAACGAGAATCATTGCGGCGGCGGGCAGCACTTTTTTCTCTCTTCGCCGGATGGCAACCACGATGGCGAGGAAACACACTTCCGCGATAAAGCTAATAATTCCGCCTCGCGATGCTGATAGAAAAAGTGCGCCGACCGGCAGCAGGGTAAAGAGCGCCAGGAGCGGCAGTTGATCGCGGCGCTCCGCGCCCAGGATCTGGATGGCTAGACCCGGCGGGATGAGCAACTCCATCAGGCCCGCGAAATGGTTGCGGTTGACATAGGGGCCGAAGGGAATCCCGCCGTACGGCAGTTCGCGCAGCCAATAGAGCTTTCCGTTGAACGTAAAGTGCTGCAGGATGGCGAATAAAGACACAGCAAATCCGAGGCTCAGCAAGAACCAGACGAATCTCCTCCATTGGCCCCGCGTCCTGAAGGACTGAACAAGCAGAAAAAACAGAGCCAGTAATGCCGAATACTTTAGCAACTCGATGTGGGTCAAGAACGGCACCAGCGAGATTCCCAGCGCCAACTGAAGCGCGGCAACGGCCCAAAACGCGAGTAGCGGCCACAGCAGAGGATTCCAAACGAGCTTCAGTTCGCTGACCGTCAAGGCCTTGAACGCCCACACGAGCAGCAAGATGGCGGCACCAATTTCAAGGACTGCTTCCGACCACGGCTCGACCGTGCCATGAGCAAGGACGGCAAATGTAGCTAGAACGCAGATTCCAGTGCGGATTGAGCTCAACGAGATCGGCGGTGCACTCGAGTTCGTCTTCATGAGCCCGCCGCTCGGTTCCCCGCTTTGCTGGCGGCGGCCGGGACAATCGCCACATCGTCAATCCACGCCGAGCCGCGCAACTTATTGTCCAGACGCTGGCTCGGCCTTCGCACGATCCGTACGAGAATGCGACGTTCGCTGGGGCCTGTCGCGAAATCGCTTTGTTCCAGAGTCCACGGTTCGGTTCCGGTCGTATTGGAAGTAAGAATATCTAGACGGCGCGGGTCCTGGGGATCCAAAATCTCAAATCGCAGTCCGCTCTCGGTCGAAATCTGATCCGTACGCAGATATCCCTGGAAGTGGTACCTGGTATTCGGGGAAACGAGGGCGTATTGAAATAGATTTTCGTAATTCAGATTCAGGGAGCCATCAAACGTCAAGCGGGCCGACCGCGCCCCGGAATGTTTCTCGTCCGTGTCAAAATCGAAGTCCGCACCCTGAATCGTGGTTTGTTGCCAGCCCAAGCCTCCTCCGCATAAGTCCTTCTCGAAGCCGCCGTCGTAGATCTTGGAATCCTTTTCAGAATCCGGCGCAAAACCGGTGGCCTGCCGCCAGACGGTCGCGGCTTCGTCGAATTTCTCCTGCTTCACGAGCAAGTCCGTGAGCACGGCTGCCCATTTGATGTCAGGGTGCGGGTCTGTTGCGATCAGCCGATCCCAGACTTGGATAGCGGCCCCCGTCTCGCCAGCGTCGGTTAGAAAGCCGAGCGCCTGCTGGTAAGCCGCGGGCGTGGCAGGCAAAACTTGATCAATCAGCAAGCGAACGTCCGGGTCGCTGTGCCAGACGCGCGATACGGCGAGCGGAAGCAAGGTGGAATCCGTCAGTAGCGCCCGATGAATTTCGGCGAACGCTTCGGGCGCGCGGTTTTGGCGAAGCAAGAAATTGCCGTATTTCCAGGCAATTTCCGGTGAAATCGGATAGGCCGCTTGTGCTGCCCGGAAGCTGGCTTCCGCTTCACTTTCGTCGTCGGAGATTTCGAGGGCGTCTGCAAGATCCAGCTTGTAATAAGGCGACTGCGGATTGAGCTGCGCGGCCCGCCGATAGTACGCGATGGCCGACGGAATATCGGCGTTGTCGAAATCAAGATGCCGGAAGCGGGCCAGTCGGTACCAGAGCTCGGGATTGTCGGGTTCGACGCGGGTGGCGCGCTCCCAGTTTGCGGGACTGGAAGACAACGCGTAGTGGCTCGCCAGTTCGTGCTTGCCGCCCGCGTACATGAGCCAGACAGCTGCGGCGATGGCGAGGAAGGCTGCGAACCGCTTCGGAGCAGAATTGGGAGATCCCGCTAACATCGGCGCCTAATCTGCTACGAATGCTGGACGGGCGCAACTGAAAACCCAGAAAAGAGTTGAGGTGTCGTTCATCACGGCAACAGACCCATTGAAACCACCCCGTTTATCAGGACCTATCAGAAGCCAAAGACATAATGGTCACGGATCACGCGGCGCTTGCGCGCGTCCTGGGCGGTGCGCTCTACTTGCGAGCTGGCCTTTCGGACAGGTTTTTCCTAAGAAACGCTTCGTTTCGACTACCTTGCGGACACATGCATCGGGCGGTCCAATTGAAGTATTATGAAAAACCTCCAACCAACTCTTCTACTTCCGATTCTGATGGTGGTCGGGCCGCTGTGCGGGACTTCGCTTGCACAGCAGCAAAGAGTCTTCGACTGGCAGCAGGCGAACAACGAAACAGTGCGCTTGGACCCTGCAAATTACCATTCAGGGCGGACCTATGGTCCAAGTCCCGATGCCGGAAAAATTCACGTGGATGTTAAATCGCAAATGCCGGTGACGGTCTTCCTGGCCGACGCTGGAGCCTGGAACCAGGCGCTTCAGCATCCGGAGTCACTGCCCAATGTGTCGCAATTCTGCACGCAGGAACACATCGTGGAGCTGACCTATGTCTGTGCCTTGCCGCAGGTCTCCACGACGTTGGTGGTCCGCGATGAGCGCTACGACTCTGCCGCCGGCACCAATACCGCAGTTTTTGCCGGACTAGGAGCGGTCTTAAATGGGAACGCTAAAGCGGACAACGCGATCGAAGCCGGCGTGGCCGCAGTGCTGGGGCGCCAGGAATCCGCGGCGCGCAAGTTTGTCTCGCCGAATGACGTCCAGATCCAGTACTACCAATGGATCTGCGTGGAGAATTGCATTCAGCCGGAATTTCAGTGGATCTCCCAATTCAAAGAAAAATACCAGCTCACTTCGTTTCCCAAAGTCTATGGCGGTTTTGCGCCGGACCATGACCAGACCCTTGTGAGCATCAAGATCAATTCTCCCGCGCCGATGATCGTGGCCATACTGCCGTCAAAAGTCGCGGATCATCTGTACGCAAAGCCCGAAACACTGGAAACCGCGTTGCAGAGCAACTCCTGCCAGCAACGTGGCGTGCAAAAGCTCACTTTCCAGTGCTCTTTCAACGTTGCCGACGGACCGCAGTCTTTGGTCGTGGTTCCTGAACCAACATCAAACGTCTCTCACAAGAAGGCAGAAGTCGAAATGCAAGCGGTGAAATGCGTAGACAACTGTCAACTCATTGAAGTGAGCGGAAAATCTGACGCCATGGCTGGGGCACAGAAGTAAGGACCAGCGGCGGCGTGACCGGATTTTGGAAGAAGCCACGTGTAAATGGGCTTCCCCTAGGCTCGCTAGGAGGTTTTTCTGTTGAATCTGCAGGTAGATTCGGTCGAACGAACCTTGCCGCACGACAAGGCCGATGCCTCTAAGACCCGTTCACATCGAAAGGAAGGTTTCGTATAGACCTTCTTAGCTGGCGCCCTCTGTTCCTGATCTTCGTTCAAGTCTCACGCCCCAGAAGACTAGTTCAATCCCGCCTGCGACGCCTGAACCGCGCAGCCACCGATCCCCACGGTTGGCGAGGTTGTGCAGGTGCCTGTCGCCAGAGGGGTGAAGTACACCTGGGAATCGCCTGATGCGCTTGCCGAGTTATCGACAACGACTCCACTTGCGCCGCCGGCGACTGCAGTCTTCGCAGCAGTGGCCGTGCTCACCGAAATGGCTGCTCCACTAGTCACATCAAATGACATCAGGCACCCCGAGGCGCCGGGACAGTTGATCGGGGAGGTCGTCACCGCGCTGGCTTGCGTGTTCAGGAAGATCCAATCCTTCGCTCCGCCAGTGGCGTTCGGGTTGTCGAATTCAACTACGGGTGAACAAGTTGCGGTAGCCGAGGCAACGTTAGGTCCGGTTGTAACCGTCGATAGAGCACCGAGGGAGGATACGGCGATCTGGTAAAGCGTGGGATTACCGCCGATGTTGCCACACACATAGAGGTGCCCCGCGCCGCCCGAATAGTAAGCGTTATCGAAGTCTCCCGCATAAAGTGGCAGCGTGTTGCTGCACACCCCGGCTGAACTTACTTGAGCGCTTGTCGCGGCCCCGGCTCCACTCGCAAAATTGGCCGCCACCTCGTACACATTGTTGCTCGTACTCAAAGAAGGGCATCCAGTTGTGCCGCCGCTGGAACTGTAGAGGTAGACCGTGCCGTTGACTGGATCAACGACCGGACCCTCCACGAATCCGGCACCTTCTGAGAGTCGGCCGGACTTAACCACGGTTCCCGCGGCGCCATCCACCTTGTAAAGGAACCCGCCGGTGGGAGATGCTCCCGGTGTGTTGGAATCCGCGATGAACACTTGTCCATCACTGGCGTCATAAACTGGACTCGTCAGAATTTCAACGCCCAGCGTCACAGGCCAACCTCCAGCGACCACCTCAGCCGGATTTCCGTTGAACACACCCGCGAACTTGTGAAGCGCAGAGCTGGTTGTGCCGCGTGTGGCTGGGTCATCGCCTACGTAGATGGCGTCAGTGTCAATGTCATAGTACGGTGAGGAGTTCGTGTCGTCGCGGCCACCGCTAAACGCAATCGTATACATGCAAGGTGCAGTGCAGGAACGGTACGCGGCGGCGCTCGCCTGGGACGAAAGATTGACCGGGGTGTTTACGGCACCGGAGGAGGGCGCCCACTTTAGAATGACGAGATTTGCAACGCCCACTACGCTTTGCACGAATGCGATCTGGGTTCCGTCAAACGACAGCGCAACAGAATTCGTCACGGTGCCCCCGGTGTTGTAGGCCCAATACGACGATGGCACCGTGCCGGTACAGTTCGAGTACAAATTGTTATAGGCAACAACGCTTGGCACACCGGTCGCTCCATCGACAAGGTTGTTGAACGTCCACGTAAGACTGCTTGCCGCTTGAGCTGCGACCGCTATGCTGTTCCCGGCCGTCCCTGCCGTGGTTGCCGTTACGGTCACCGTGGTAGTTCCGGCGGACGTGGCAGAAACACCCACGAAATCGCCGTTGCCAGCTATGATGATGGCTGCCGCGAGCCCTGTGGCGCTCTGTATCGCACTCCCGCCCTGGCTGAATGTGCCAAAGCTGTTGTTCCCGAGGGTCAATACGTGACCATTGACTCCGGCCGCAGACATAGTTAGGGTTTTCGCGCCGTTTGTAATCGTAACTGTCGATAGAGCTCCGGCCGCAGCCGAGAATGTGCCGATATCCAAAGCCGCTACTGGTGTGCTTGAGCCAGCTAAGTTCGTATTCCAGGCCAAAAAATCGGGTTGCGTCGCCGACCCACAATTGGCAACTGTCACATCAAATGAGAACTTTGCCGGATATTTGCCGGCGCCAACTGTTCCGACGTTGCCCAGATATACGGTCCAGTCCTCCTGCAGCGGATTCTCCTCTCTGCGGTGCCGCCTTTCATGACGTCTTTCTCTCTCTCGCTCGCTTTCTTCTTTGCTTCTCCGTTCGGCATTGCGCTTCACCCATTGTTGGACGTAGCGGTAATCCGAGGAGAACCTGAATCGGTCCATCAAAGATTTGGGAGGTGAAAACACTAGATGCCTATGACTCCAATCAGTCGCGACTGGAAAAGGCTCGTGACCAGCATATGCCGTAAGAGCTATGACAAGCCCAGACGCGAATGAACCCAGTAGGAATATTCGCGCCAGCGGAGGACACCAAGAACGGCTCTGGTTCATTTGAGGCCTACAATCTCAGCGTGCGGACAAGTATCGGCACGCGAAAATTCAATATCAAACAAAAGTCCACATTCTCAAGCGAGTCTCTAGCAACGACTTCCGTTTTCCTGAGGGATATCCGGATTCACATTCACCCAGACGACCGTGCCAGCGGCACCGGCATCGTACGCGCCCCTAATTGGCCCGCTCTCATCAGTCAATGGAGCACGTTAATTTTGTCGAACCATCTCTGCAGCACCTTCAACTGGCTCCCCTGCACCTCAACAAATTCAATCCCCATGCCCATATTGGCTTTGGAATAAGCCACAACACCCCGAACCGTAATCTTTTCGCTCTTGTATGAGATCCTGAGCTCTATATCCGTTCCAGCAAGCAGCGGATTTAGCGTGTCCACGTAGCAGCCCATGGTGCTCAAGTCTGAGGTGCGCGCACTTACTCTTACCTCGGTTCGCCGTTCGCGGATTTCCACAGTCGCGACGATTGGATTCCGAGTGGCGCGACGCAGTTCGGTCGTCATTTAAGGCTTAGGGTGCTCTTGAAACCCACCTGCGTGTTTCGTGCTGTCCTCTGGCAATTCGTTGGGGCCACCCATTGGTCGGTCGGACATCAACAGAACGCCACACGCGGCCAGATTCTTCACGACTGCCTCCGCATCCAGGAAGGCACTTTCCGGTCCAACGTCAAAAGTGCTGCAAATATCATTTGCCACGACCTGATCGAGCGGTGTCACGCCGTCGGCCGCCTCCCAGATCAGAGACGCAATTTCATTTAGCGTGAACAGGGTGGAGTTCGGCGCAAACATAACCAAGATTTCATCGCCCAGACGGCGCGAGCTCGCTAAAGGGTTGCGGGCCACATACAGTGTGCTCCTCATACGATCAGATCCCAGACGGATGTCTCGGGCACGAATGTCAGCCGGCGCACGGGTACCTGCTCGACAAACTCACACGCTGTTTCAAAAACTGATTCCACCAGTTCAGGGTCACTTGCAAAGAAAAGGACATTCTCCAGCAAGCCGCGAACCGCAGCTGCGCGCTCGAGGGATTCAGTCCTGTTTTCTGACCCCTGGGCCAGCAGGTAAAGGGTTTTGATCGGTGCTTCGAGGTTTTCGCCGGGCCGCCCCAGTTCACAATAAAAAGGCGTCCCCACTGCGTTGTAAGAATCCCGTCGGTGGATCACGCAGGATATGTCATCGCTGAGCAAGGAGGTGTTGGGAGGGGTCAATCTCACTATCGTTGTTTTACCTGCGCCGGAAACACCTGAGAAGAGAAACACGCGGCCGTTCCGAATCGCGCTTGACGCATGTAACAGGAATCCGCCCATTCGGGCCAGAATCAGCGTATGTACGATCCTCAGAACAGAATCAAGCGAATAAATGCTGGCGGTCTGTTGAATCAGTCCGTGGGCCGTAGTTGGGTTCCACCGAGCACGAAAATCTGTACGCTCGATCCACCATTGGCCGGAGTCCCAAGTCACGCTGATATCTTCGTGTTCAACGTTGACAGCTGGCAGGGTTAGCTCAATTTCAAACTCAGCAACCGCGTCACTAGAGGAACTCAGAAAACCGGAGTATCGCTCTTCAATGAATTGAGAGAAATTAGGGTTGTCGCACCAAAGCCGAATTGGTAGGTTAGCACACTCGATCACCACACTCCGGGCCCGTGCCGCCGCGGCACTACCCCTGGGAATAAACATAGGGACCTCAGCCGCCCAGACTGAGATAGATGGTACTTAGCAAGATATCGTAACTCTGCCGCAAGCGGCACTTACAAGTGACGTTTGTAATCACTCTGACATATGATGTCAATAGGCAAAATCATGTATTCGGCGCGTTTTCCACAGGTGACACTTTACATGACCCCACCTGCATGCAGCCGTGAATGCAACGTCACCACTTCTGTTATCCGTAATTTTCTGTGATCCGTATCTCTTGGGGCACACGAGCACACTCCTTCATTATTCCGTATGTAGTGCCTCGGATATTATAGATACGAGTTTATACTCCCCAATGGAACAACGGCGGCAGGTCCAAGACGTAGACAGGCGAGAATTTCACTTAACCTTGTTTGCATGTATTGCGATCTTCATTCTGGCCACCGGCTTGGCAATGCTGATGTATCCAGCCGTCTTTGCAAACGGAACTTCGTCAGCAAATAGGACGCCCCAGGTTGCATTTGTGGGATTCTGCGGACTCGCCTGTCTTCTCGTAGCGTACATCGTTGATCGTCAGCTTACAATTCGAGGTCTTCGACGCCAGATGGCGGTTGATCGTGAGCAGGCTGCGGAGGAGTTGGGGCAGGCCAGCGCCGATCTATTGGGGGCGGTTCCGAATTTCAGTACCTTCGAGGATAGGTTGTCCATGGAGTTCCGTCGCGCGGCGGCGACGCAACGGGCTCTGTCGGTATTCATCGTCGCAATCAAATTGCGTCCAGGATTTTCTCAGTCAAAGCTTGCCATCTGTGCGCTCGGCGATGCCACCAAAGCAGTTTCCAGGAAATTGCGCGACGGGGACTCTGTCTATGTTCTAAGTTTCGGTTTCTTGGGGGCTATTCTGCCTGGGGTCGATACTTCAACAGCTTTGCGAGTTGCCAGTCGCTTCGCCGTAGGTTTGTCTGATACCTCAGGCCCGAGCGAGCGTTTTGATTTTGAGATTTATTCGGTCAACTATCCTGAGCACGCAAAAAGTTTGCACGATTTGGAGCAGCTCGTTTGTGGGTATCT
>Ga0207141_10128_pt1 | contig 23709 bp, 31 predicted proteins | sample Alteio_BWMinHeat_5_FD_153553 | JGI IMG/M metagenome (GOLD analysis project Ga0207141, IMG submission 153553) | Enriched cells from forest soil in Barre Woods Harvard Forest LTER site, Petersham, Massachusetts, United States -... | ecosystem: Environmental > Terrestrial > Soil > Temperate forest >... | reverse complement strand
TAGGCACGCGATCCAACCGCGACGGCATCGGCGCCAAGGTCACCGTCAAAACCAACAGCGGTATGCACCTGTTCGCCATGGTCAAGACCGGTTCCAGCTATCTATCTCAAAGCGAACTGCCCCTCACATTCGGCTTGGGCAAACCGGATCCTGGCAAGACCATGAGTGTGGAGATTTTGTGGCCCAGTGGCGAGGAAGATACCATCCCAAACGTGAAGCCCAATCAGTTCATCACCGTGAAGGAAGGGAAAGGAATTATCTCAGCACAGCCGATCGTTTTCGCCAGGACCGCACCCCAGCCTGCGACGCCTGCATCTTCTCAAAAGTGAGGCATTGAGGAACTGCTGTCACAAGCAGACTTCCTCCGCGAATCACTTCGTGAGCCGCGCGAGAATTTCCTTTTGATTCTTGATGATCGTGCTGAGGGCGCCCTGGTTTTTCAGAATTCCCGTCTGATTCTTCAGAATCGTCGCCTGATTTTTCTTGATGGCTGTCTGATTCGCCCGGAGGGCAGCCTGATTGGCGATAATTGTCTTCTGATTCTGGATAATTGTCTTCTGATTCGCTACCACCGTGCTTTCTGACATTTGTGTAGGCGGCCTCCCGCCGCTGCAATCCCATGCGGAGCATGTCGCTAGGAAAATCTGGCGGAGAGAGAGGGATTCGAACCCCCGATACCCGTAAAGGTATACACGCTTTCGAGGCGCGCGCCTTCAGCCACTCGGCCATCTCTCCGCGCCGCTCGCTTCACTTTTATCTTATCAGGGATGTTCTCAGCCTCCGGTCTTGCCGGCCGATCTTGACTCGTAATAATCAGGAAACTTCCCTCAGGCAGGCAACTTATTGTCCAACCCAGCCACTCTGTGTAAGAGACCGCGTCACCCAACATAACTCGTTGTTCCCGTCCGCATCAGGTAGAACCGGATAGGAGAATAATGTCACCTCACAAACCGGATCCAAATCCCGCCGACGAGTCAGACCTTCATCTCGTTCTCCCTGCCACGTTTGAGCCCTTGTGGAGATCGCTTTTCCACGGCCTGAACGAATTTTTCCTTCCTCGGAAACTGCCTCCGCTCAAGCTCGAATCGAAGCCTATCCCAGTGAAAGATATCTGGGGACCCTCCAGCCGCAGGAATGGAGCTCTGGGTTCAGCTGCCGCTCACGTGCTGATACTCGGCCTGATCCTCGGCGTTTCATTGATCCCAATCTCCGCTCCGACGCCCGCTCGGTCCAAAGCGCTCAATCGTACCGAGGTGATTGATCCCCTCGACTATCCGCTGAAACCCGCATCCACGCAGGCCGGGGGCGGCGGTGGTGGCGGAGATCACGACGTACTGCAGGCGTCCGCGGGTCGTTCACCGAAATCCTCGATGCGGCAGATCGCGCCTCCTGCCGCCGTCAGACGGAATCCAGCTCCCCGGTTGCCGGTCGAAACCACCATTGTTGCGCCACCCGATATTTCCATGGCCATGAATAACTTGCCCAACCTCGGCGACCCTCGGTCCTCCGCCACGATTCCATCGAGTGGACCGGGCGCGAACGGCGGCATTGGCAATGGCTCTCACGGCGGCGTCGGCCCGGGAAATGGACCCGGAGAGGGACCGGGCGATGGGGGAGGCCGCGGCGGCGATGTCTTCCGCTGGGGCAATGGAGTGATTGCGCCTCGCGTCATTTATCAGATCGATCCGGAATTTTCCGAGGAAGCACGCAAGGCGAAGTTCCAGGGCAACTGCGTTCTCGGACTGGTCGTCGATGCCCAGGGTCGTCCAACAGACATCCGCATCCTGAGCGCTCTCGGGATGGGCCTCGACGAGAAAGCCATCGAGTCAGTGAAGAACTGGAAATTCGAGCCCGGCAAGAAAGACGGCCACGCCGTTGCTGTAGAAATCGCCGTGGAAGTCGACTTTCACTTGTACTGAGAGTTTTGGGCTGAGGTCATGTACGAGCTATCATGCGTCGCGCCTCTGACATCGTCTACGTAGTCGCCATTTTGTCGGCCTCGGTCGCATGTCTTCCGTGGCCCAATGGCGAGGTCAGCTCCAAAGAGCAGGACAGGGGTTTGTTCCAGCACGCAATCTCCGCCCTGGAACATAACCGCTTAGACGTTGCGAATCTCACCCTTCAAACCCTCGTGAATACATATCCGGATTCTGATTACGCAAGAGCAGCGTCGGAAATCTTGCAGGATCCACAAGTCGCAAAGTGCGGAAGTTCCTGGAACCCTCTCCCTAATAGGTGTGATGGCAGCCTTGCGTCAGCTCCTTCGCGGATGAACTGAGGAACCGGAAATACTACCGCGCAGCATGCGTTCCGCGGGCTTTCCTCGACACTGCGGCTCCTCGCGGTCCGACGGCGTTAAGCCCATCACTCACCGCGTCGCTGATCCGCTGCGCGCTCTTCAGATCCCAGCGGCACAGAACGCAGCGCATCGCCACGGTGTAGACAAAGTGCGCGTAGGCTGGACACTTGCTGTTCGTGCAAGCCTTCGTCAACATAGTGCATCACCGATCCCGGCCCCGGAATGAATAGCCGTACTGAGACCTATTTGGGACGGTAGCACGCTTCGCTCTGTGCTCGGCGCGGATTTTCAGCAGCAGACGATCAGATTTGTTTCTGCGGGTGCTTACGCATCTCGAACGAAAGAAGCTGGAACGAAAGAAGACTGACGAAAACACACGCAGCGAAGTAAAAGCCGACAAGATCGACTTTATTTCCCTGCTAATATCCCTTCGATCTGCTGCAGGTGATTGATGTCGTGTCCAGCAAACATCTGCGTGATACGCTCGATCGTCTCCTGGCCGCGCTCGGCATGAATCCCATAATGCTTCCACTGCTCAGGCGTCAAGGATTTGAGTAACGCAAGATTGGCTTCCCGGACCACTCGAAACTGCTCAATCGATTTCCGCGGATCGCGCTTCTCATAGTGTCCGCTGGTGACCCACGCATCCTGATCGAAGGCGGCGATGGGCGCACCCGGAGCGCCGAGAATCAGCCGCATGCGAAAACCCCCGACAATCTCCGCGTCCGCCAGGTGCGCGAGAATCTCAGCCACGGACCATTTCTCCGGCGCAGGGCGTTTCCGCAGCTTCCGCGCGGGGACGCCCTTGATCAGTCGTTCCAGCTTCTTTGCCGTGGCGGCCTGCACCGCCAAAGGCTGCTTCCCCTCTGTGTAGCCACTGATACGCTGTATGTACTGCTCTACGGTTTCTTTCATTGCTTTTCCCCCGCCTGAAATTTCGTCCAGGGCCCCGCTTTCATATCTCGCAGCAGCGGCTTCTGCCAGGCATATTCCGGATGCTTCTCCAGAAAATCAGCCGCCACAAAATCCGCCCCGCAGGGATGCCCCGCCCGCGCTACGAAACTCATGGTCGCCGCCATCTTGCTATCGGTGGCTTTGCCCTGCACAGCGCCACCGGGATTGAATTCTTCCCACCCCCACTGCTTCACGCCACGCGGGGAGTTGTCGACGTGTCCGCACAGCGAGCGCTCATTCGGCTGTGCTCTTTCTGCCCCGGAAGACGTTTTCTCGAAGCTATCAAAGTGATCTGCCAGAAAATCCTCGGCCATCTCGACATCAATCGTTCCCTTGGCATGCTGTACCAGTTCATCCGCGCGCGCATGCCGCGCATTCATCGACGACGACCTATCGCTCGCATCGAAGCCGTCCGTCTCTTCTCGAATCAATTTCGGATCGCGCGGGAAATTTGAGCTGACAAAATATCCGTCCTTGGTCCGCCACATTGGCGTGTTCTTCAAACCCAGCTCCAGATAAGCGATCTCACCCGTCTTCCGATCGCCGATCAACCAGTCATTGGCGTACCCGCCGTTATTCCCTTCTTTAATAATTCGCGCGTAATCGTCAATGCTTTTCGCATATTGCAGCGCCTTGCGCGACCGCATAAATTCCGGCTTCCCTTTCGGATCCCAGCCCTCGAATTGCGTGATGGTCGTCTCGGTAATCATGATTCCCGCGGCATTCACTCCGAAATCGTCGTCGCTCGTAATCACTCCTGGAAATCCGTCCATCAAAATCCGCTGCCCATGCTGCGGCAAAATATCGAAGATCACTACCCAACGCTCGCCCGCCAGATAGCTGGTCCAATTATTGTGCGCGATCACAATCTGATGATCCTTGGTGTAGGCGCCGGTCGCGATGAACGCGCTGCAATTTCCCGGAGCCTTCAACTTCGGCGCCCGAGCCTGCTTCTCCCGCTTGTTCAGCCACGGCACGTAATAGTCCGGAACTTCTTCAAACGCGTTCAGCGCAACAATGTCATACACGTCCAGAACCACGCCATGCCCCTTCACGCCATCGGCAATGCCCTGCAACTCCTGCTGATATTCCGCGTCGATGTGAGGCCAGAGCATCTCCCGCGCCGTCTTTCGGAAAAATTCCCAATCCCGCTCCGTCTGGTGAGTATCAAAAAGTTTGATCGCCTCCAGCGCGTCGGCTATCTCCGGAGCCAGCAGGAACCCATGCTGGTAGCCGATCTCCGATGGCGAGCCTTCCAGATGAACATACGTCCACCCACCCTGCTGGAAGCGGTAAGCCTTCTGCAGTCGCGGATCGGACGATGCTGAACCCGCCTCCTGCGCCCGCGCCGCCAACCCTGACCCCACCAATACGACCGCCAACGCGGCAGCCAACACTCTCCCCGAAACTATCCAGCGACGCCCCTGGCTCATGGAATCCCTCATTCACTTCAAGTCTGTGAAGTTGAAATCTTTATCCTTATAGATTTCGTTGCAGGACGCCATTCTAGCGCAGTCGCAGCCAGCAGTCTGCAAGTTCTTGCAACTCCCCATCGCGCAGAGTTTTCTGCATTCTTAGCTCGTCTTTCCGTAGTAATATGGCGGCCCTGAACTTCTTCGGAGGATGCCCGTGAAATTCCGTTACGCAGCAAACATCGCGTCAGCTCTGTTGATCATTCTGCCCGCGCTTTCTTCGGCCCAGGATTCCCGGCCGCTTGCGCATCATGTTTCCGCGAATGTCCCTGTACAACCATCGCAATCCGCGCGCGAACTCTCCGCCGAATGTCCCCTGGCCCCCGCAGCTGAGCCCCGACTCGAGAATCCCGTCGCGCATCATTGGCAGTTGCAAGCGACCCTGCCCGGCACGATCATCCACGACATGGCTTTCGCTTCGCCCTCCGTCGGGTACGCAGTCGCGGAAGGAGGTCAGGTATGGAAAACCACGAATGGCGGCAAAAATTGGACCGAAGTTTTAAACCTCGGCTACCCCTACTATTTTTACGGTGTTTCTGCGCTCAGCGCCAATGATGTAGTCGTCTCCGGCTTCTACGATTCCTCAACTTTCTACAGTCTCATCCGCTGGAGCCATGATGGCGGCACGACCTGGACCAGCGACATTACTCTCCCTACCACCGGAACGGCGCAGCGTGTCCACTTTCCCAACAGCAACGACGGTCTGATCATGGATTTAGTCGGAGACTCGTCCGGCAATCTCGCGCAATATACCACCGACGGCGGAGCCGCCGCGACCGACTGGACCAATGTCGTCGACAACACCGATGGCGGCTGGTTTGGCCTGCAGTTCAGCGAGCTTGCCAACTTACACGCCCGCGCTTCAGGAATCAATTTCTGCGCCAGTGGAAACAACGGCGCCAAGTGGAGTTGCGGTCCTTCCGTCGACTCAGTTTTCGATGGACCGGTTTTCTTTTTGAACGATACCGATGGCTGGGTCGGCGGCGGCGAAATCAGTCCAAATGTCGAGGGATGGGCTCACGTCACTACTAATGGCGGCAAGACCTGGAGCGCCCGCACTCTCGATGGTCCCTGGCCGATTCGTGAAATATTATTTCTCAACGCCAAGACCGGATGGGCGGCTGGCGGAAATCTTTACTCCGGCGTCGGGGGCATTTACTTCAGCAATAACGGCGGCCAAACCTGGTCCGTCGACGTCACCACCAACGCCGAGATGGACGCCTGCGCGGAACAGGCGATAAGCACCGGTTATCGCGTCTGGTGCGCCGGCTACAATGGATCACTGACGGGATACATCTATTCTCTCGAACTAAAGTAAAAAACTCCGGGTGCGCAGATTAAGAACACAAAAAAATGCGGAGCACATTTCGTGCTCCGCATTTCCCATTTCAGCGATCAGATCTTAGCGGCCACCTCCGTGGGAACCGCCACCGCCATGGAATCCTCCGCCACCGTGGAACCCGCCGCCGCTAAATCCGCCGCGCGCTCCGCCTCCCGCCATTGCAGGTCCGGAGTGGAAAGCTCCGCGCTCGGCTCCGCGTCCGGTATAAACGCCGCGCGCATAACCGCTGCTGGTTGCATAGTGCGGACCCGGTCCCCAGGCCCGAACGTTCCCCGCATTAAACGTATGATAAAAATGTCCACCGTAGAACGGAGCCCGATAGACCAACCCCGGTGAATAGAATCCCCAGCCAAACGGACTGTAGAAAATTCCACCCACGGGCATGAACGTATAGGCGGAAAACCACGGATCCCAGTACCATCCGCCCCAGGGACCAAACCCCGCTCCCCACAAGCCAGCGCCCCAGTATCCAGCGCCCCAATAACCTGGACCCCAGCCGTCGGCTACAACGATTCGCGCCGCGTCCACGTTCGCTTCCGCTACATAGTCTGACCGCAGACTGCTCCACCGATAGAGATCGTCGCCGTTGAAAGCCTTCTTGTTGAACTTCTGCGCCTTCTCCGTCGCATCGGCGGCGATCGCCAGTTCGTGATCGCCCTTCAGTTTGATTTGCTTGTCGCCGACCTTAACCGTTGCTTCGCCATCAAACACGCGCATTCGATTCTGCTGCACGTCGAAGTCATAAAGGCCTGGCTTCAGAATTCTGGCCGTCGCCCCACCTTCCTGCACGAGCAAGTCATTCTCCGGATAAATCTGGTCCACCTCGATCATGGCGTGACCTTGCTCCACCGTTATCTCCGTATTCGTAAGTCCGGCGGCCACCATCTTCACCGAGCTATTGTCGCCCACGCGTAGAAAAACGCCCGGAGTCAAAAGCACTTCGGCCTTGCCCTTCTCCGTGTTGAGCGACTGACCCACTTCCAATGTTGTTTTTCCGACCGAGTTATGGTCGACGGGCTGATCCGCCACGTTGGCCTGTCCCTCTACATAATTCAAACTTCCCGGCACAGCTGAATTTGAGCTCGCATTATTACTGGCCCATGCGGGCACAGATAAAACCGCTGCCAGGAACAAGCTCGCTAATCCCTGCACCTGTAACAGCTTCATAAAACAACCCTCCTAACCAAATCCCTCTTTGTTTCTTACCTGGTTAGATGAGCTCGAAGCCTTTCACGATGCCCGCGTAGCGCCTTGAACCAGCGTGACTTAGCAGCGGTTGAAATGCACCACTCCGGTTGAAATTAGCCAGAGCCGATCGCGTGGAATCGCTTCGGGAGCGCACGACGTTATTCGTACGGCTCATGCGTCGAAAACGTATGCCCATTAAGCGGCTGAGGTGTGCTCTTTCTTTTTTAGTAGGAGGCGACTTTTAGTCGCTTAGATGTCGGCAGTCTCCGCGGAATCGCGCCGCTATAGAATGACGCGCTCGTGCGCGACAAAATAAGCGACTTTGTTCGGATCGACGAAATTCGCTTCGTCGTCGCTGGAGGCCTTCCACTCTGGCGACCTTCGAGCTGCGCGCAAAGCATCCATATCATCAAACCACAGCTCCGCCACTCCATCGTAGTCAGGCGGGCGGCTGTCCCCGGCAGTCAGAATGCGGTGACTCTGCACCAGCCTGCGAAGTCGAGGAATTCGCGCACCGATCGTCCCATGGACGTTCTCCCAATAATCAAAGAACTCCTCATCTGTTAGCCCCGGTTTCTTGGTGATGCAGTACACAACCTTGATCATGAATCACCACTAAAAGAGTTTTGGGAAGGGCATGGAGTGCACTCGTGTCGTGAAAGCGTCGAAAACGTGTCGGCCTTAGCGACTGAGGGTCCTCGTTGTCTTTCTTTCTTACGTTCTTAAATATTCGTCCGCTGTTCGGTGTGACGCTGCAAATACCAGCAGGGCAAGTATCCCGCGCGCGGAAACAACGAGTTCACACAGGTCTGCGCCTGCGGCGGATCGAAAAGAAATTCCGTCTTGCCATTTTTCTCCTGCACTGCATCGTAGGTGGTGACCGTAACCTGTCCGAAGGCGCGGTTCGTCCTCACTCGATAGCGGAATACACCGTAATCCACGGTGTAGGCGATCAGAATCAAACCCGCCGCCGCGATCAGCGTCCCCGCTATCAACCGCGTCAGCAAACGCCGGATTCGCGCGCTCAGCACCGGGCTCACGGCGTACAATTATAAGCGCCCTTGCAGCTCCGTCCGAACGTTCGGGCCGACATTTCCAGTGTTGCCGCAAAAACAATCCGGCGCCTCGTTGACAATTCCAGCTTCGACAGGCAAACTACCGCATTCGCTGCAATGCGGCCTGCGGCGAGCGCCTAAGGGCGATTCTGAGCACAAGTGCGGATCTAAGACGTAATCGATAACCATGGAGCAACAGGTCTCCTATACGCTCGATTCCACGCTGGATACGGTGGACCATGCGGAAGAAAGCGCCACCCGTATTGCCACTGAATTGGGCTTTGGGGAAGACGAAGTGATGCAGATTTCCATGGCGGTGCGCGAGGGCGCGGTTAACGCGGTCCTGCACGGCAATAAATATGCTCCGGATAAAAAAGTAGTCCTCGCCTTCGAGCGAACTCCTGAGGACCTCGTCATCACGATTCGCGACCAGGGCAAAGGTATTGACTTGAGCGAAATTCCGAATCCTCTGGCTCCGGAAAATCTGCTCAAGACTTCAGGTCGTGGCATTTTTCTTATGCGCTCTTTTATGGACGTGGTGGAAATCCGCCCGTCCCAGACAGGCACAGAAGTGAAATTGATCAAGCACGTCCACGGATCATCCGTGGGCAACAAGGAGGGTTCTCAGTGAGCATGAAACTTAGCACGCGGCAGGTCGACGGTGTCACCATTGTGGATTGCAGTGGCCGGATCACTCTGGGCGAGGGCAGCGTCACTTTGCGCGACACCGTTCGCGATCTGCTTTCCAAAGGCAACAAAAAGATCATCTTGAACCTCGCCGAAGTTAATTACATCGATAGCTCCGGCATCGGCGAACTAGTCAGCGCCTTCACCACCACTAAAAATCAGGGTGGCGAACTCAAACTTCTCCACCTCACCAAGAAGGTGCACGACCTGCTCCAGATCACCAAGCTCTACACCGTCTTCGATGTAAAGGACGACGAGACCGCCGCAGTCAAAGGCTTCAAGTAAACAACTGATGTCATTCCGAACCGGGCACCAAGCCCGGTGAGGAACCTGCTGTTCTTCCCGGCGCCGATAAACTACGCGGGCGCCCCACTCCAGTCTCGCCGTCCTTTGGCGAGACTAGAGCGGAAATTTTGACTTCCCGTCCCCTACATCAGAAGTCGAACCGTATGCGCAGCGAACTCCCCGCACTCTGTGCGCCATTTCTCACCCCCTTATCATCTTGAAGGCAGCGGAGTCGCCCGCGCAGCGCCGAAGCCGCCGACAGTTTGTGGGGGATTGACTTACCTCAGCGCCGCCACGGTTGAGGCTGCCCATCCGTCGTTCCCGCTGATGTATAGTTCAAGGTGCGCACATTCATGTATACTGATTGTGCGCACAAGGAAGCCTCATGCCCGCCACCGGAGCCAAGCCCGACAAGACCCGAAGCCAGAACATCAACCTGCGCGTCACGCGCAGCCAGAAGGCTCTGATTGACCGAGCGGCGACCGCCCTTAGCCGCAATCGTTCCGATTTCATGCTGGAAACGGCTTGCCGCGAGGCCGAAGCCGTCCTGCTCGACCGGCGCTATTTCTCCTTGCCGCCGGAGGATTTCAAACGCTTCATGTCATGGCTTGACCGTCCCCCGGCTGCCAATCCCCGGTTGCGGCGTCTGCTGCGAACGGCGGCGCCGTGGGAGCAATGAACCCGCAGCCCCTTAAGCCTCCGCAAAAGATTCAAGACGACCACGATCTTTCGCTGTTCGAGTGCGGCGAATCTGCATTGGACGACTGGCTGCGCCGGCGCGCCTTGCCGAATGAGCAGAGCGGTGCATCCCGCACCTACGTGGTGTGCATAGGCCTGCGCGTGGTCGCCTATTACGCGCTGGCCGTTGGAGCGGTCGCGCACGCCGGCGCTCCCGGCCGCGTGCGGCGCAACATGCCCGATCCCGTCCCAGTAATGATCATCGGTCGGCTCGCGGTTGATCACGAATTTCACGGCCACGGTCTTGGCCAGGGGCTTTTGCGCGACGCTGTGTTGCGTACTCTTCAGGCGGCCGATATCGCAGGCATTCGCGCAATCCTGGTTCATGCCATCTCCGGCGATGCCCAGCGCTTCTACGAGAGGCACGGCTTCGTGCGTTCGCCGATTGATCCCATGATGCTGATGATTACCTTGGCGGATGTGGAGAGAGAACTCTCGGGCCCCAAAGGAAAAGGAAAATGAGCGATACCCGCCTTTCTGCGGGGCCGTGCCCGTAAGAATTTTTCACACCCCCTTGTGACATCCAACCTTGCGCCTTACCCAAAACTCATCCATCATTGCCCCAGCAAGGGAAGTAAATCCTGCGAAAGCAAGAAGCTCCCAGCCAAAAATCCCGTGTAACTCCTTTGTTTCATGATATTTGGCTCTAAGTCCTTTAGATGAAGGATTTTGCAGAGAAAATCTCACGTGATGATTCCTAAATACCGAGGGGGTAGGGGTACCCACGCACAAATCCGTTTCCGGTTCGGGAGACGGGCTGTCGCTGCTCTATCACTCATGTCCAAGGTAAATATCTTCGCGCTGCTCACGGTCCTCCTGTCCGCGACCGCTGCCCTCGCCTCCGATTGCCTCCCTATCCGCGAAGCCGCGCAGCACGTCGGCGAAACCAAATGCATCACCGGAAAAGTTCTGCACGTAAAAGCCGGTCCTAAGGGCGTGCACTTCATCCGCTTCTGCGAAGAGCAAGCGGCGTGCCCGTTCTCGGTAGTCGTCTTCGCGTCGGACCTTAAAGATGTTGGCGACGTGCGCCGCCTCGAAGGCCGCATGATCGAAATCCATGGCCCGGTCAAACTCTACGACGGACGCGCCGAAATCATTCTGAACCGCGTCAGCCAACTCACCGGCGGCTCAACCCTCATCCCTCCCATGCCGAAGAACTACGATGTCGAGAAACAAGGCCACTACAGCGCCGGCAGAATGCGTCCCACCAAGAAGCCCAAGAAAACCAAAGCCACTCCCAACCCCACCGCAACCTACGGCAACGAGGCAGACGTAAGCGAGGAGCCGCCGCAATGAACCGGATGCAGCAGTATTCCACTCAGCCCGTGGATACCTCGCCCGAGCTAGCATGCTTTGGGTACTCCCATCGTGTGACTGGCAGGACGCGATGCGAGAGAGTAAATCTCGCCTGATGGTTATGCCATGGGAACTGTCATGCCAGCTGTGAGAGAAACCGCCCAGCCACACCTCACTCCGAGTCCGCAACAGACTCCACGCTATCAGGAAACAATCAGTGGCTTCACCCGGTACAGTAACGCCCTGAAGGCCCTGCCGCCACGCGAACGCAGCAAGATTGAGACTCTGGCCCGACGCGTTCTGGCCAGTCACCGTCAGGGACAACAGCCCGTACGCCGGATTGAAATCGTGGGCCACGCCGACCAGGACACTCCCAGAAGGCCGGCGGTTGAACAAAGAATGAGCGTCGACCGGGCCCTCCGCGTCAGAACCGCCTTGGCCGCTGTCATCGACCGCCTCAGCACCACTCAGTCGTCTGGGCTCCCTTTACCTCCCTACTCCACGCGAATTCAATGGGACTGGTCGGGGGCAGCAGCGTCTCGCCTCGCGGTTCCCTCTCCACGCAATGAGGCAGAACGGTCCCGCAATCGCCGCGTCGAGATCACTCTCACGCCCCTTCCACGCCATCGGTTCACAGTTGGCTCTGCTGTCCCTGACCGCGAGGCCTCGTCTCCGATGGACGCATGGAAGACACAGATTGAAAGTGCGATCCGCGAGTTCTGCGCACGCATCGGTACGGAAGAGATCAACCGGGACAATTGCGCGAATGCGGTAAACGAGGCGGCCAGGAGATTGGGCAAATCGGCGCCCAAAGGTCTAAATTGTAATCTCGTTGTCGGCGCCAACTTCGTGGATTCCAAAGACTATCGATCGCCCATTCATGTTCCGCCGGCATCCCTGAAGTGTTGCGCTTTCAACGCGCCTTGCGACAAGGAGCCATACAAATCGAGTTGCGCGCACTGTGCGGGCGCCCTCGGTCCGTATCTGATCCTGAAATACGGTGCTGTCCTCGCCAACTCCGTCGAGAAACTGAGGTGTGCACTGGATCGCGGTTGTCTGGCTGCTGCCGGAGTCTTAAGTGGCATCTGCGACGACAAACCCGATGCCGGATGCAGCCGCAAAACCAGGAAAGATCTGGTCTGGAAGGAGTGCCCCGAACACTGGCTTCTCATCATTGGATTTGCGGATGATCCCTCGGGACGCGGCAACTACACTTTTGTCTTCTGGGATTCTGCAAGGATGAGTCCCCTTCAGGTATGTGGGCATCAGTTCGGACTCCTCTATTTCAACCGGTCCGAGAATAGACTCTCGACCGCACCCACTCTCGCCTACATGGACGTGGACAAAGACGGCTTTCACCCCTGGCCCTATCCGCAGCCGCAGGGCACTTGGTATACGCAAAAGCGCTATCAGGTGCTCAAGCTGGGGGTCTCCGGACCTTACCGTGCACAAACCCGTGCCTGCTGAGTCTGGGAGGCTGGCCCGCGCTTGTCGAAACGCTCGCGAGCTGCGCTTACACCATTCCCTTCCTCAACTCCTCCAGCGGATACCTCGTCCCACGCCAAATGATCCCGTCATTCCACAACACGTGAAACATCGAGCGCAGCAAGGTATAGATGAAAAGAAACGTGCTCACCGGATGCAGTAGGAAGTAATACGCCGGAACCCCTGACCGCAAAGACATTCCCAGATAAATCAAGAACATCGACCCTAGCGCCACGGCATACGGCACGCGCTCCCACCCATGGGTCAGCCACACACCCAGAAAGGGCATCAGGTTCAAGAAACCCAATCCGAATGCCGAGATCAAAGTCCGCGGCCACTGGAACGACAACACCGCGAAAAAATTCTTCGTCAGATTATTCACTACCCCCATCGCGCCGTTGGCCCAGCGAATCGATATCAAATCGCCGCCGAAAACATTGCGCTGCGCAAAGCCCGCATTCTTCACCACCTTGCCCAGCTTCATGTCGTCCAGCACCTCCATGCGCAAGGCTTCGTAAGTCCCCACGGAGTCGTACACGCTGCGCCGAATCAAATTAAACGCGCCCACTCCCATGTGATCCTTCGACTTCGGATCCGCCACCTTCCACGGCCGGTGCCCGAATACAAACATCGTCTGAAAAAATGCGATCATCATGTATTCGCCTGGCCGCTTCATGATCATCTGCGGAAACAGCACCACATGGTCCGCCTTCTCCGCCTCGGCGTACGCCACAGCCCGCCGCACCGAATCCGCCTTGAACAACACATCCGCATCGGTAAATAAAATCCAGTCGCCCGAAGCCGCATTCGTCGCCGTCCACATGGCATGCGTCTTCCCCAGCCAACCCGCGGGCAATTCGCGGTGATGAATCACCTTCAAACGCGGCAGATTTTGATTGTCGGGTTTTTGACTTCCCGCCACCCTCTCCATGATCTCCCCGGTCCGGTCCGTCGACCGGTCATCCACCGCAATCACTTCATAGTTGTCGTAATCGAGTTCCAGCAGGCGGGTAAGAGATTGCTCAATATCCAGTTCTTCATTCCGCGCCGGCACAATAATCGAAACCCGCGGATGACCGTAAGCCGGATTTGCCGGGAAGTGATTCGCCGAAAGACGATCCCCGGAAGCCACAACTGGATCGCGATCCCACTCCGGCCGCGAAATATCGGCAACACTGGGCATGCCGATGGCAGCATCCACAATTCGCGAGAACCACGCCAGCGCCAGAATCGTGCCGGCAATCCAATGAAAGTAATGCATCCGTCTAGGTCTTTCCCGCTGGAACCGGCTCGCCGTCGACTACGACTGGCGGTGCAAATTTCATCCCATAGAACAGTATGGCGGAGGAAAGCGCGGTTGCCACGACCGGCGCCACGAACGCCAGCCGGAGCGAGTAGCGGTCGGAGACGTAGCCAATCAACGAAGCAGAGGGCACATCCCCCAGCAGGTGGAAAATAAAAATATTGGCTGCGAGCGCGGCGGCACGAATATGTGCGCCTACCGAGTTGATGACGGCCGCGTTGAGCGGGCCGGTGTTCAGCAGCAGTAGAAACTCCGCAACGAAGATCGCCACGATCATCGGCCTCCCATCTGCCTGAATCGCGATCCACATCGCAGGAATTCCCAGCGCAAGACTGACAGCCGAAACCAGGTAGTGCGCGGCGCGAGTCTTGCGCAGCAAGGCATCCGACAACCACCCTCCTGCCAAAGACGCTATCAGACCATTTATGGCGATGCTCCCGCCAAATAAAAGATTGGCCTGACCAAGCGAGTAACCGTGGACTCGATGCAGGAAGGTCGGCATCCACACCTGCAGGCCACCCAGCGCGAAGGTCATCATCGCCATGCCAAACGTTGCCGTGAGGAACGCGGGATTCTTCACCAATCCTCGGAGAGTGTCGCGGTTCGGCGATTTCTCCAGATGATCGAACTGGCCGTAAGCCGGCTCCGGAATGAACAGCAACAACAGCGCAAGGAGTGCTCCGGGCGCGGCTCCGATGTAAAACGGCACACGCCACCCGTAAGCAGGACCCATGAACCCGCCCAGCACATAACCCATCGCCGTCCCCACCGGAATCGCCAGATAAAAGACACCCATCACGCGCCCGCGCTGATTCTCAGGAAACATGTCGGCCACAAATGTGGGCGACAGAATCACAAAACTGGCCTCCCCAATTCCCACTAGCGTGTGCCGAATGAGTAGCCCCGTAAAATCATGCGTAAACGCCGTCAGCAAAGTCGCCCCGCTCCAGACGAGCGCTCCGCCGATAATGACGGACTTCCTCGAGAATCGCTCCGCCAGCGGCCCCATGAAGGGCGCGGCGCACATATAAAAAATGAAAAAGACGCTGGTGAGCAAGCCGAATGCGGCGTCGCTGCGATGGAATTCCGCCTTGATCAAATCCTGTACCGCAAACAGCACGGAACGGTCGATGTAGTTGAACAGATTCAGCGCCGTTAACAGAGCCAGCGCCGTGCGGGGATAAAGTTTTGCTGAGTTCACAGAATCAGCGAATATAGCATGCCTGCAACCAACGATGCTGCCTGCCGAGTCCCCCGCAAACCGCGGCTTATCCCATTTTGACAACAGCGCCATTTGGCGCTATCATAGACGACAAATGGTAAATGAACTTCGAGCTGTTGCCCGTGAGTTGGGCGGACGCCGCACTCTGGGGCGCATTCCCGCCACCGATCATGATCTGCGCGAAGCCATCCGCAAAGGCTTCCCGCCCGCCGTGGTCGAAGCGCTCATGCGCGCCTCAGGCCTCACTCTCAAGGAATTGGCGGCTGCGCTCGATCTTTCCACACGCAGCCTGCAGCGCCGGCGTAGCAGCGGCCGGCTCGCGCGTTTCGAGTCAGATCGTCTCTACCGCCTGGCTCGCATCGTCGCTTTAACCGAGCAAACTCTGGGAGACCATCCTCGCGCTGTTCGTTGGCTCAAACGCGCCAACCGCGCCTTGGGAGGCTCATCGCCACTCGCCGCCATCGATACCGAACTCGGTGCGCGCCAAGTGGAGAATGTGCTGGGGCGCATCGCCTTCGGCGGAATCAGTTGACTCGGCTCTATCGCATCCTCCGTAAAGCCTATGCCCGCGCCCCGTTTGACGGCGAGGGCGCATATCGTTTCGGCGGACGATGGTCCAGCAGCGCCACCCGCCTTGCCTACACTTCTGAGCACCAATCTCTCGCCATGCTGGAATTCTTTGTTCACCTGGATCCCGACGATCCGCCTCAAGACTTGATTCTGGCCTCTGCCGATGTGTCCGACCTCGTCTCCCGCGAGCGCATCGCGCCCGCCGTCCTTCCCCCAAACTGGCGCGAGACTCCAGCCCCCGCCGCGCTGGCGCGCTTCGGCGATCAATTCGTGCAGAAAGGAAAAAACTGTTGCCTCATCGTTCCTTCCGCCTTGAGCCCCCGGGAGAACAACTGGCTCTTGAATCCACAGCATTCTGACTTCGAAAAGATCGTCGTACTGCCCACCGAGCCCCTCACCTACGACCCGCGCATGTTTTCCCGATCCCGCCGGCAAGAACACGCCGCACCCAAGCGGCAGAAATCTGTCTGAACGAATCAGTTCACTTTTTTCTGCGGCGCGGCCACTTCGCCACCACTGTCGTAGAAATCCCACCCCGCGGCCGGAATTCCCCCTTCACTTCCGCCCACACCGGCTTCGCCCACCGCACCACATCGTCCAATACCTGGTTCACTACGTTCTCCTGAAAAATCCCCAGGTTGCGGTATGACTGCAAGTATTCTTTGTACGATTTCAATTCCAGGCAAGCTTTGTCGGGCTGATATCGCAGCGTAATCACTCCAAAGTCCGGCAGCCCCGTCTTCGGACACACAGATGTAAACTCCGGGTCGTCAATCACAATCTCGTATCCCGGAAACTGATTTGGCCAGGTCTCGATCTCAGGAAACTTGGCGTCCAGTCCGGCCTCGGCATGCTCTGGCGTATAACGGGGTGGTTTCGGCATAACAATATTGTAGCGGCTAACCCCTCACGCATTCTCCCAGGCGTACAGTTTTGGATGCAAACTCCACGTGGGAATCGGTGAGGAGCACCCCACCCATCCCCTCCTCAGCATCCGGCAAGCCTCGCCCGCATCTAACCATGCAACGGCGCGGGGAGCGGAGCGTCCTTTCGCGGCCGCCACAGTGGTAAATTAATGCTTGCAGTTGTCCCCGCCGCAACCTGAAAGATAAATAGTTGGCAGGAACCAACCACAATTCGAATGGACGACCCGCCTCGCGCCAAGGTCGCACCTGGCTTGCAGTCGGCGTAGTCGCAGCCTTGGCGACGATTCCGCTCTTCACCCGCCAAGCCCCGCTGAAGATCCGTTCCACCAACGTAGAGCGCGGATCCATCCGTAGCCTGATTTCGACCAATGGCAAAGTGGAACCCATTCAGAATTTCGAAGCCCACTCACCAGTTTCCACTACGGTCAAACGTCTACTCGTAAAAGAAGGAGACCACGTCCGCAAGGGCCAGCTCCTGCTCCAACTGGATGACGCCGACCTGCGCAGCCAGGCCGCACGCGCCCAGGCCCAGATGAAAGCTGCGCAAGCCGATCAAGCCAACCTGGCCACCGGCGGAACCCGTGAAGAAGTTCTCACGCTCGATTCTCAACTGATCAAAGCCCGCAGCGCCCGCAACGACGCTCAACGCAATCTCGACGCCCTGCGTCGCCTGCAGCAGCAGGGGGCCGCTTCAGCCGGTGAAGTCCAACAGGCCGAGGAAGCCGTGCAGCGCGCTCAAGCCGACAGCACTCTGCTGGAGCAGAAACAGAAAGACCGTTACTCCAAACCCGAGGCCGCAAAAGTCGAGGCCCAGGGCGCCGAAGCGCAAGCCGCCTACGAAGCCGCCGAAGTCGCCCTCAGCAAATCCAGCGTGCGCGCCCCCTTCGACGGCGTCATCTACACTCTGCCCGTCAAGCAAGGCGCCTACGTACAAACCGGAGACCTGCTGTTACAGGTGGGCGATCTCTCCAGGATGCTGGTGCGCAGCTTCGTCGATGAACCAGAAATCGGGCGCCTCGCCACCGGGCAGCCTATCGAAGTCACTTGGGACGCCCTCCCCGGACGCATCTGGAACGGCAGCGTCACCACCGTTCCCTCCATCGTCAAACTCCACGGCGCGCGCAATGTAGGCGAGGTCACCTGCACCATCGACAATCGCGATCTCCGCCTCCTGCCCAACATCAACGTCGGCGTCACCGTCATTACCGCCGAACATAGCAACGTGCTCACCCTGGCTCGTGAGGCCGTGCGCATGGACGATGCCAAACCCTACGTCTACCAGGTCGTCGACGGCGAACTCAAGCGCCGCGACGTCGAAGTCTCTCTGCAAAACCTGACGCAAGTCGAAATCACCGCCGGTCTTCCCGAGCATTCCCAAGTCGCCCTGTCTTCCACCGACTCCAAGCCCTTGGCCGATGGCGTCCACGTGAAGGTGGTCCAGTAATTTCATGCAGTCGATTCAGAAAAGCTCCTGTGGGTCCCTCGGAGACTTACGGAGTGCCCCATTTCTCGCGTCCTTTGCGAGAAGTGGGGCACTCCGATCCATGACGCGGAAACTGTATTCCCTCGTGATGACGCTACTCGCGATGGTCTCGCTTTCCTCCGCGGCCGACACTCCCTCATCTCTCCTCGCCGCCGGACGCGTCGACCAACTCATCCAGCTCCTCGAACAACAGATCCACACCGCCCCCACCGCCGAAGCCTACAACCTCCTCTGCCGCGCTCATTTCGAGCTTGATGCCTGGGACACGGGACTTCCCGCCTGCGAAAAGGCCGTCTCTCTCGAACCCACCAACGGTCTCTATCATCTCTGGCTGGGACGAATCTATGGTGAGAAGGCCGATCGCTCTGGATTTCTAAAAGCCGCTGGCCTGGCTAAAAAAGTGCGCGTCGAATTCGAACGCGCCGTCGAGTTCGATCCCCACAGTTGGGAAGCCCGCACCGATCTTGCGGAGTTTTATCTCGAGGCCCCCGGCATCGTCGGCGGCGGTGAAGATAAAGCCCGCGCCCAAGCCGATCTTCTCTTGCCGCTCAATCCTGGCATGGCGCACTGGGTTCGCGCACGCATCGCCCAGAAAAATAAAAATACCGACGCCGCAGAGCAGGAATACCGCCTCGCTATCGAGGCTAGCCACGGCGGAGCCCGCGCCTGGGTTAGTCTTGCCGGATTCTACAACCGCATCAATCGCCTCGACGACATGGAGCACGCCCTCGTCACCATGGAATCCCGTCCCGTCGATCGTCCCGCCGCTTTGATGGATGCCGCCGGCATGTTATTTCGTACCGGACGCAACGATGCCCTGGCCACGCGTCTCGCACGCCGCTATCTCGCCTCCGGCCCGGTCGAGGAATGGCCTGCCTTCAAAGCTCACTACCTCCTGGGCCAACTACTCGAGAAGCAAGGCGACCGCGGGGCCGCCGAAATCCAATATCGCGCGGCCCTGGAGATGGCCCACACCTTCAACCGCGCCCAACAGGGCTTACAGCGCCTCGGACGCTGAGCGCACTTCATTTGGCCGCCTCAGCCGGTACGTCAAAACCGTAACTTCTCAGTGCTTCTCGAATCGCCGCTGTCTTTACGAACGACAAAAACTCCCGCGCGCCTGCCTTGTTCTTCGAAGACGAAAGGATCACGCACGCCTGCTCGATCGGCGGATACTCCCCCGCAGGCACTTCCACGTATCGTCCCTTGCTTTTCATATTCGGCGAGAGAGCGAGGGAGAGCGCCACGATCCCCGCATCCGCCGCCCCCGAAACCACAAACGATGCGGTTTGCGAAATATTCTCTCCCAGCACAAACTTGTCTTTCAATCGGTCGTAGATCCTTTCTTGCTGCATCGCCGCCACCGCCGCCTGTCCATATGGCGCGTGTTGCGGATTCGCAATCGCGATCTTCTTTATCGATGGATCCAGCAACGCCTTCAACCCGGAAACCAAATCGAGTTTCGAATCGCTTGGAACCCAGACCACAAGCTTGCCTTTTGCGTATTCGTAATAGCTTCCAGGCTCGGTTAATCCCGTAGCCTCCAGTTTCTTCGGATACTCCAGATTCGCGGAAAAGAAGACGTCGAAAGGAGCGCCGTTCTGAATCTGCTGATAAAAGTTTCCCGACGAACCGTAAATCGGCTTTACCATCCTGCCAGTTTCCTTCTGGAACCGGCCAGCGATGTCCTCCATGGCAAACTGCAAGTCTGCCGCGGCAGCGACACTTATCTCCTGAGCCGCACATATTGGAAAAATGCAGCCGAGTGCCAGTAACAAGGTCAGGGTAAACCTGTGGACTCTCATAAGTTCTCTCCTGACTTATAATGACTGCATGCCAATCTCAGCCAGAAACAAACTGCGTGGAACCATCGAAGAAGTTCAACTGGGCGACGTCATGGCTCACGTGGTCGTAAGAGTCGGCGATAACCTGATTGAGAGTGCAATTACTCGCCGCAGTGCTGACGAACTTAAGCTCAAAAAAGGCGACACTGTCACCGCCGTGGTCAAAGCGACCGAGGTAATGATTCAGAAGGACTGACAACTTCACTGCACGTCCACAACCTTTAACGTCGTTACTTGCCGCACCCATCGCGCCTTCCGCCTCTCATCCGGTATCACGATCCGGTAGGGGCCTTCCTTATCATCCAGCGGCTTCCCGTCTTTCAAGTAGGCCAAGACGACTTGCTTATCCGTGAATGCCGGATCTATCTCGGGTAGCGCAATCACGGCACGATATCCGTCTGCAGCTTCCGCCAATAAACATGACGCCAATCGCTTGCCTTTGAGAGTATCTCCAAACCCAATGCCCGCTCTTTCTAAAACGACCTTAAGCGCGACCGCATCGAATGTTTCCGTCCCATTGGAAATAGGCGCCGTGACCTTGATATGTGGCAAGGCTTCGATATCCGCCCGGGTCAACACACTCGTTTTGCCAGCCTCATTCTGAACCGTCAGCTGTTGAGCCTGGGCCGCAGCCTGCAAGATCAAGGCCCCCATCAAGATAAAGGTCAGAACAAAAACAGTTCGAAGATTTCTCATGAGACTCTCAGAATCATCACTTCCGTTGCCTTGATCAGCGCGGCAGCCGTCTGGCCGGGTTTCAACTGCATCTCGCGCGCCGAGCGGGCCGTGATGATCGAAACGATTTGCTGGCCGCCAATGGAGATCGCCACCTCCGCCATCAACCCGCTGATCCTGACCGAATCGATTCTGCCCACTAACTGATTCCGCCCGCTGACGCGCCGGATTACCTGCTTGCGCTCCTTCTCGGTTTTTCCTCGCGTCCTGAAAAGCAGCCGGTCCACTTCGTTTTCTGGAATACGGTGATGCCCTCCCACTGTACGGACGCTCCGGATTTTTTTCTTGTAAATCCATTGCTTGATCGTCGGAAAGCTGATCCCGAGTTGCAAAGCCGCATCTCTTAACTTCATCAACTCGCCGGGTTTCCCGTTGGTTTTCATCGGAACGAAATCCTACAGTCATCCCGAGGCATGGTCAACAACCCGCGCCCTGCTAATCGCGCGTCTCCGAGTCCTACGAAATCATACTTAAACGTATTGTAATAGACATTATAAATATAGTTCATATACACTTCATAATTCTTCGCGCAGTCGGATCCCCGATTCGGAGGTCGGAATGACCACAATTGCTACCGGGAGGTGGGTGGTTGCCTTATTCAAGATGCTACCGGAGTGAAATCCATGCGGGGACAGATCGGATTGACGGATTTTCAGGAAAGGTGGTCCATCGTGAAACGCTCTTACCGCTCGCAGATCTTCTTCCGGTACGGGAGGACATGGAAAACTTTGACGCGCGCCGGCTACATTCCAACGGCTGCCTCACTGCTGCCGGCCCAACCCCTCTTGCTGCTTTTGTGGCTTGCGATGGGGGCGTTCTCGGTGTGGGCCCAAACGGGGGCGGCAGCTCCACACACTCCCGACCCTTGCACGAGCGGCCACGAGTTCGCCACCACCGATTGCACCCTCACCTGGCACGGAATCACGGTGTACGGTGCGTATGATGTCGGCGTCGGCTGGGTGAGTCACGGCTTACCGGAAAACGGCTATAACTATGAAGGCGCATCTCTGGTGAACCGAAACGGCTTTCAACATCGGTTCCTCGTCGCACCGAACAACCTGCAACAGACGGGTCTGGGCATCAGGGGCAAGGAAGAGTTTCGGCCTGGCTGGTCCGTTGTGTTCAACGCTTCCACAGGGATCAATCCGCAGTCCGGCCTGCTGGCCAACGCATCCAAGACTGACATCATCAACAACGGCCTTCCCAGAAGCAGCTATTCGTACGCCATCGACGGCGCGCGGGCGGGTCAACCTTTCAATGACGAAATCTATGGCGGAATCTCGTCCGAGCATTTTGGCACATTGACCTTCGGGCGTGAGCGTTCTCTCGGCACCGATGCGATGCTCCAATACGATCCGGCCGGCGGGAGCTATGCGTTTTCGTACATCGGGTATAACGGCACGATGGCTGGCGGCGGCGATACCGAAAACAGCCGTTGGGATGACGCCGTGAAGTATCGCCTCACCGTTGGCCCGGTTCATTTTGGCGCGATGTATAAATTTGCCGACGGTTCTGCCGGCTGCTACTCGGCTACTGCAGGCTGGACTGCAGCAACTTGTACGGCTGAATCGGCGCATAACAATGCCTATGGGTTTGATCTCGGCGCAACCTACCGCAAGTTCTCCGTCGACATCGTCCCTCAACATTACAACCAGGCGATCAGCGTGCTGAACCCGTTATTGGGGGCTCAGAGTCTGACGCAGCCCTATCAGTCGACCGTCAATAGCATCAATACGAACCAAATCACCGGGGCCAACATGGTCGACCCGAGTGACACCGTATATGGCATCGTGACCGACAACTACGGGATAATCGTCGCTGCCAAGTATGCCTGGGACCCGATCAAGTTTTTTGCTGGGTATGAATACATCTGGCAGAACAACCCGAAGAATCCGTTGGGCGTTGGCGCCTCGGACCAGGGCGGTTATCGTATGAGCGGGGTTGAAGACAACAATCTCGATCATGAAAAACTGGTGAACATCTGGTGGACGGGTGCGAAGTATACCTACCGCAGCAAAACCGACGTCACTTTCTCCTGGTACCAACAGCGGCAAGACACCTTCCGTGTCCCACCGACATGCGTACCGGGAAATTTCCGCGCCTCCTGCGCTGGCACCCTCAACGAAGGGTCGCTTTATCTCAATCATCACTTCACCAAGCGTTTCGACGGTTTTGCCGGAGTTGCATATTCCTGGGTAAGCGGCGGACTAGCGATTGCGATTCCTCATGGCCCCGGCGTCCCCTATAACTACAACAACAACTGTGCTCCGACAGTCGGCGGTCGTTTCACTTTCTGATCGTTTCCGGAGCGAGTGTCCGCGGCGGGCTCAGTCAGAGCCCACATGGATTGTGGTTTACCAAAACCTCGCGGCGGATTCGAAATCGCCACGGCTTGACTCCACCCAACAAACCAAAATCCGATTCTGTCGATACGTTTCGAGGCCACCGCAGAAAACTCATTCGAGGATGTCGTTCTTATAGGAAAATGGAATGAGAATCCATCATGACCTCCGTACGAATGGACAAGTGGCTCTGGGCCGCCAGGTTCTTCAAGACACGATCTCTCGCCGCACGCGCCTGTGAACTCGGCCGGATCGAGTCCAACCGGCAGACCGCCAAAGCCGCCCGCGAGGTCCGCATCGGCGATATGCTGCGCGTCACTAACAACGGCGGCGATTTCGAGATCGAGGTCCTACTCCTCAGTGACATTCGCGGCCCCGCCTCGGTCGCCCAAACCCTCTACCGCGAGACCGACGCCAGCCGCGACCTCCGCCAGAAAGTCGCCGCTGAACGCAAAGCCATGCGGCAGTTCGAAGAGCTGCCTG
>Ga0207141_10126_pt1 | contig 23830 bp, 19 predicted proteins | sample Alteio_BWMinHeat_5_FD_153553 | JGI IMG/M metagenome (GOLD analysis project Ga0207141, IMG submission 153553) | Enriched cells from forest soil in Barre Woods Harvard Forest LTER site, Petersham, Massachusetts, United States -... | ecosystem: Environmental > Terrestrial > Soil > Temperate forest >... | reverse complement strand
AGACATATGCTTCACACCCGTGCGGGTAAGCGCACTTGCCCAGCCCTGCGGGTCTTCATCCGATACATCGCGCAACGTCGCCGATGTCACAACAACGCCCTGCGTCTGCGGCTTCAACTGCTCGGCAAAAACCTTGGCGGGATCGACGAAATAGCGGTAAAAGCCCACATCATCGTCGCGGCCATCGATGCGGGCGATTTCGAGCCAGTCCACGCATTCCGGCGGTGTGGCGGTTTTGAGTGCTTCGAGCATATCGATCCAGCCGCCGAGCACATTTCTGGCGCGGAAATTCAGGCTGGTAATCGCGAAGTGGATGCGCTCGCGCATCTCGGTATCCAGCGCTTCGGCTTCATCAGCGAGACGATCCTGCAGATGTTTGACGAGCGAGGCAATCGGTTTGCGCACATCATTAAGTTTTTTTGAGAGGGCGGCTGCAGCCTCAAGCAAGCCGGGAATAGGCGGCTGCACGCCGGTTTCGAGCGAATAGAAACCATTCTGCTCAGGGTTGCGCGCGAGAACCTGCTGGCGGCACAGGCTCAGGAAAACTTCCGTTACACCCTTCGGTGTTCCTTCGCGCAGGCGCTGACGCCACATCGGTGCGGGCAGACATTGCGCGGCCTGCATCAACGCATCGAGATCTTTGTTAGCAGCTTCATTATCCGTTACTAAATCTTCCAAACGTCGTTTCGCGCCGCGTGCACGGGAGCGTTTCTCACTTTCAGTGCCGAGCAACCAGCGGCGTAAATCAGATGTCCATGTGCCATTCAGTTGCAGATCAAACGCCCCATCCGCCGCTTCAAACAGGTGATGTCCCTCATCAAAAATATAGCGCCCCGGCAATATAGAATCCGGCCCCGCCATCACCACCTGCTGCATCACCAGCGCATGATTGGCGATGACGATATCGGCACGCTTGGCCTTGCGCACGCTCTTCTCGATAAAACATTTGTTGAAATGCGAACAGGCGGAATAGATGCATTCGCCGCGCCGGTCGGCAAAGTTGTAAACCCTGCTGCGCCCGAGCAGGCTGTTAAGCCAGCCCGGAAAATCTTTTCCGGCAAGGTCGCCGTCTTCCGTCACTGCCGCCCAGCGCAGCATCAGGCCGAGCGCGGTGGCATTGAGATCGTTGGTGGCGATGCTGGGTGCCTGCGTCGTGTCTTCAAGGTTCAGCAGGCACAGATAATTTTCACGTCCTTTGCGCGTCACGACCTTGCGGCTCTTGGTGACAGGGTCATCATACAAACGGTCCAGTTCGCTTTCCACCTGACGTTGTAAATTACGCGTGAAGGTCGAAATCCATACCGCCCCCTCATTCTTCTCTGCCCAGACGGTCGCAGGCGCAAGATAACCGAGCGTTTTACCAACGCCGGTGCCGGCTTCAGCCAAAACCGTATGCGGCGTCTCGGGCAGATCATTCGGCGCGAAGGCAGCGCTCAGAGCCTCAGCATATTGATGTTGTTCAGCACGGTGCTCTTTATGTTGCTTCTGCAAAAGTTTATCAAGACGCTCGGAAACTTCGGCGGCGGAAACCCCGTGATGGCTCGGCGCAGGCTCCGGCCCGTGCATCGACCACTCGGGCAGTTTGTCCCAGATGCGCATGGCGGCTTTGATATCGCTGCGGGTGGGTGGAGTCTCTGTACGACCTAATGCAGCCAAGATTGTAGGCGTCCACGGCCATCCACCTTGTTCAATATTCACCACACCCATCAGCCCCATCATCGCGGCCAGCGCGGCAGGATCGCTTTTCTCCTCGCGTCCCGGTGCGGTTAAATCCACCAGCAGATGACGGATTGAATCGCGCAGGCCGAGGCACTGGTCTTCCGGCGTTTCGGGTTCAAACAGGTTCAATGCCCGCGCGATGCCACGCGGCGTCGGCACGGCGAACTTGCCGGGACGGATAAAGGCAAAAAGTTCCAGCACATCGTAAGCATGGAATCTTTCCATGCCCAGCCGCGCCGCCAGTTGCGGGCCATTGCAGACGATCGGCATATGCTGCTGGATCAGCAACCGCGCCTCGCCTGTCTCGAGATTTTTCAGTTCGCCTTCCAGCGTCAGACAAAACAGCTTGTGCCCGTCCATGACAAGCACCGGCGCTTGCGGAATCAGCAGCCGTTTTGGAATCGTCTGTTCTTTGAGTGCCTGAGTTGTCATTTGTCCCGTTATAGCATTTTTGAAAAGCTAAAGACATAAACTTATACAAACAGAGAACGATCACTTATGGTATGTAAAATTCTTTCTCTTAGTGATTAATCCCCCGGGAGCGAATATTATCATGTCAGTATTTTATCCTTCTTTCCCCCTCTTCTTTTCCAAGGGATGCCCGCCATGAAAATTTCCATCGCCAAGAAAAACGTGATTGCGCTGTTCGTTCTGACGTTGCCACTGTTCTATATGACCTACTATCTCGTCAGCGACAAAAATGACCTTATCACTTTCACCACATCGGAAATGAGCGGCGTGCACGACATCCGCCCGCTAAAAGAAGTTTTGGGCCTGCTTGCCGCCTCCGCGCCGTCGAAAGAAGTCCTCGCGCCGGTCATCAAGACCGTCCGCGAAACGCTCGATACCGATCCGCAAAACCTCACCCCGCCAAAGAAAGAGAAGGAAATTCTCGATGCGCTGGGCAGTCTCGGCAATGCCGGTGCAGTACCTGCGGATGCCACAGCCAAAACATCGGACCTGATATCCTCGCTCATGGATAATTCAGGCCTCGCGCTCGACCCCGATCCGGATGCCTATTATGTGGGCGATATCGCCACGCAACAGACAACCGCCGTGCTGACACAAGCTAACGCCTTGCTCGTAACGCTGAAGAATGCCGAGGACGACCGGACCAGCACAGCCGACCACAAAACCACCATCGAGCACAAAATCGCCTTTGCCGAAGCGCATGACGGGCTTACATCTGCCGCTGCCGCCGTGGCTGCCGAACTGACCAAGGCTATTGCAGGCAATATCGACGGCTCCGTGAAAAAGAATCTCGCGGGTGGCGTAAAGGCGCTCGGCGATGCTGACGATCGGGTCAACACTGCCATCAAGGCAGCGGATGCCACGGGCGTGCGCGACTCTGCGAATGCCGTCATCAAGGCCGTGAACGATCTCAACAATCCGCTCAGCGATGAGCTGGAATTATTGTTGAAAAACCGCATTACCCAACTCCACCACACCGTCACGTCGCGCCTGCTCATCTCCTTCGCGCTGCTGCTGGTCGGCCTGTTTATCTCGCTCCGGGTGATAAAATCCATTACGCGCCCGCTGCGTGATATTTCGGCGCTGATGGGCCGCATGGCGGAAGGCGACCTTGATGTCAGCGTTACCGGCACAGACCGCGGCGATGAAATCGGCGATATCGCGCGCGCCACCGAAGTGTTCCGCGAGAACGGTCTCGAAGCCCGCCGCCTGACCGGCGAACAGAAGAACGAACAACTGGCCAAGGAAGCGCGCGCCCGCAAGATCGAGCAGGCGCTGACCGGTTTCGATGCGTCGATGAACAGCATTTTCAAAACCCTGACAGCCGCCACCAGCGATCTTGAAGGCACGGCCGGAAAAATGAGCTCGATCGCCGAAGAAACATCGAGCCAGGCAACCACGGTTGCCACCATCTCGACAGAGGCCTCAAGCAACGTGCAAACTGTTGCTGCAGCAGCGGAAGAACTGGCCGCCTCCATCTCTGAAATATCGCGGCAGGTGCAGGACGCCAACGGCATTGCGGCGGAAGCCGTGCAGGTCGTGCAGACAACGAACACCAGCATGCAATCTCTTTCCAAGAATGCCGGACAGATCGGCGACGTGGTCAAGCTGATCACCGACATCGCGGGCCAGACCAACCTTCTGGCGCTCAACGCCACCATCGAGGCAGCGCGCGCAGGCGATGCGGGCAAGGGCTTTTCCGTCGTGGCCTCCGAAGTGAAAAACCTCGCCGGACAGACGGCGAAGGCGACGGAAAATATCAGCCGCCAGATCGCTGCCATCCAGCAATCCACCGCCGGCGCCGTGGCCGCCATCAACCATATCAGCACCATCATCGAGCAGATCAGCCGCGCGCAGAGCAGCATCGCCATCGCCATTGAGCAGCAGGGCGAAGCAACGAAGGAAATCTCACGTAATGTGATAGAAGCTTCTGCAGGCACTGCTGAAGTGTCGCGCAATATCGCCAACGTCAGCACGTCGGCAGAGCACACCGGCGAAAGCGCCTTCGGCCTGCTCGCCTCCTCCAAAAGCCTCGCCCAGCAGACGGATATGCTGCGGAAAGAAGTACAGAAGTTTATCGCGACGGTGAAGGCGGCTTAAACAAGCTGCTCGCGTGTGAGCCAGAAGACTTCGCCTTCGCTCAGCTCGGTATCCAGCCACAGGAACGGCAGCGCCGGATATTCTTCTTCCAGTATCTCGCGGCCACGGCCTACTTCGCAGAGCAGACCACCCTTCGGGGTCAGATGTTCCGGCGCTTCTTTTAAAATCTGCCGCACGATATCGAGGCCGTCTTTGCCCGAGGCCAGCGCCATTTTCGGCTCATGACGGTATTCGGGCGGCAGCTTCTTCATGGCTTTCGCATCGACATAGGGCGGGTTGGTGATGATCAGATCATATTTTTTATTTTTGAGCGGCTTGAACAGGTCGCCCTTGAAAAGATGAACTTTTTTCTTCAGGCCGTAATCGCCAACATTGCGTTTGGCCACCTCCAGCGCCCCCGCCGATAAATCCACCGCATCGACAGCCGCAGAGGGAAACACCTGCGCCGCCAGAATAGCGAGGCAGCCGGAGCCGGTGCACAGATCGAGAACCGTTTTCGGTTTGCGCATCAAATCAAACGCAACCAGCAAATCGCCGATAAACGAGCGCGGCACGATCACGCGTTCATCCACATAGAAAGGCAGGCCGTGGATATAAGCTTTGTTGAGCAGATAAGCCGCCGGCTTGCGTGTCTTGACGCGTTTGTCGATGATCGTTTTCACGGCTTTGCGTTCATCTTCCGTCAGGCGCAACTGCGGCTCAAGACGGTCTACCGGCAAACGCATCGTTTCCAGCACCAGCCACGCCGCCTCATCGAAGGCATTGTCCGTGCCATGGCCATAGGAAAGCTTGGCTTTATTGAAGCAGCGCACGCCATAGCGGATAAAATCCTCTACGGTGAGCAGCGCATTTTCTTTTTTTAATTTTTTCGGCAAAATTATTTATCCTGGTGAAAGTGGTGCATCAGCCGGTGCAGGATCGGCGCGATGACGATGCCCGCCGCCGCCAGCAGGATAAAGCCGCTGAACAGGGCATAGAGCGAGGCGAAAATCTTCACGGCATCATTCTGCAGAGGCGAGATCGGCCCCTCGCCGCCCAGAATCATCGAGGCTTCGAGAAAGGAATCAACCCAGTTCAGATTCCCCAGAAAGTGGTAGCCAAGAATACCGACGACGAGCGAGATACCAATAACCGTGCCCGCCATGCGCAAAGACCGCAGCATGCGCCGCCACCACTGTGCCGGCGAAAGGAGAGGCTGGGAACGACGTTCATACATGGCTGTTATCCTCATGAAAAAAGAGCCGCCACAGATGACGGCTCTTTTTCGAGTCTAGAACAATTCCGTTACGGCTTAAAGGCCGCCTTTGCGGATTTTTTCTTTGCTTCTTTAACAGGCCCCTCATCGTTAGCGGGGGTGATATTTTTAGCAGCAGCCACATCGAAGTCGAAATTGCCGCCGGACGGTTTGGTCGCAATGTTATCCAGCGAAACCTTCGCCAGGTCAGTGAGGGTCAGCGTCGTCAGGGCCTTCTTGAGGTCAGCCTCGGACAGACCGCCGCGCTTCGGGCTGAGCAGTCCCTGCTGTTCGGCACGCATCGCCAGCTCCTTCTCGGCCTTTTCAACCAGGTTACGCACGAGACGTCCATTGGCGAAATCCTTCGGATTAACGCGCGCTTTTTCTTTTTCCATCATCGCCATAGCGTGTGCACGGGCATCTGGGTCCAGCGTATAGCCGCGGTCCTTGATCATCACGTCGAGAATCTCGCCCAGCTCCTTCACCGAGTAGTCCTGGAAATCAATATAGGTCATGAAACGGTCTTTCAGGCCGGGGTTGGCTTCGATGAATTTCTTCATCGGCTCCGGATAACCGGCCACGATCACGACCAGCGTTCCGCGGCGGTTTTCCATTTCCGCCACAAGCGTATCGATCGCCTCGGCGCCGAAATCGTTCTGCGAGCCCGTCATGCGCGACAGGGCGTAAGCCTCGTCGATGAACAGCACGCCGCCGTCAGCCTTGTTGATGGCTTCCTTGGTCTTGATGGCTGTCTGGCCGACATAGCCCGCGACCAGGTCCTCGCGCTTCACTTCATATACTGTGTCTTTCTTGATGAAGCCGAGCGCCTTGTAAACCTTGGCGACTTCGCGCGCGAAGGTGGTTTTGCCCGTTCCTGGATTGCCCGTGAAAACCATGTGACGCGATATCGGGTTGGCGGGCAAACCCAGCTCTTTCTTCATTTCATTGAAGCGCGCGACGGCAATGTTCTGCCGGATGTCGTGCTTGGCCGAGGTAAGGCCGATCATTTTATCAATGTTCTTGAGCGACTCAGCCAGCGCGTCGTCTATATTTGTCGTAGCCCCCGGCTTGCTGGGAGGTGCCGCAATGCCGGCCTTGATGAGATCGCGCGGCAATTCCTTTGACGTGATAGCAGGGCGATTGCCTTTGCTCCACTCGGCCTGGGTCGGCCAGACCATTGTAAAAACCTTGACCATCGCTGAATTGTCTTCCTGCGTCAGACCCTTCATTTCAACAGCGATGATTGTCTTCCCGAAAGGGAGGATCGGATTAGGGTCAGTGACCGGACGCAAATCTCCGCCTTTATTTACAAGGACCGTCTGCATGGGCTGCGCCGCCACACATTCGCCCGTCGGGTCAATTCTGAAGCCGTAAGTAATATCGGTGTCCAGATCTATAGCATAATATTGTTTCAATATCATCGTACCTTCAGGCATCTGCTTAGTCCTCCCTGTAAAAAACTGCCTACAGAAATATTATTTCTGAATCGGTGGCGAGTTTATAATTATCCCGACGTTTTGATCCCTCATATGCTAATTTATTTTTTCCACAACCGTCTACAGTTTTTTATAGTTACATTTTCATATGCTGATTTTTTTCTGAAGCACGCATTTTTTATATCGTCAGAATTATATTTGCCTCATAATAAAAAAAACATTAGAAGAGTCATAAGTAACTTTGGAAAAGAATTTTAGCTATGTTAACTGAAAACGCAGTTATGTATTTATTTATTGGAATCATCATCGGTTTCGCCGCGGGATTTTTTGTGGCGCGCCAAATTCTCGGCTCACGCCTCGCCCAGATCGAAGAAAAATTTTCTCTGCAGTTCGAAAATCTCGCCAACCGCATCTTCGATGAGAAGACCGACAAGTTCAAAAAAGAGTCACAGGAAGGCCTCGGCAACCTGCTGAACCCTTTACGTGAACGCCTGCAGGAGTTCCAGAAGAAGATCGACGACTCTTTCGGCAACCAGATGAAAGAACAGATTTCGCTTAAAGAGGAAATCAAACATATCGCCTCCATCAATGCGCAGATGTCTCAGCAGACCGAGAACCTGACCAAAGCCCTCAAGGGCGATGTCAAAGCGCAAGGCAACTGGGGCGAAGTTATCCTCGAGAAGATCCTCGAAAGCTCGGGCCTGCGTAAAGGCGAGGAATACACCACACAAGGCTCGAACATGGGCCTGCGCCATGTAGAAGACGGTACTGTGAGCAAGCCGGATGTGATCATCAGACTGCCGGAAGACAAACACATTATTGTTGATGCCAAAGTCTCGCTCACGGCTTACGAAAGATATTGCGGCACGGATGATGCGGGCGAACGCGCGCGTTACCTCAAAGAATACCTGCTCTCGGTTCGCAACCACGTCAACGGCCTCGCCCAGCGCCGCTATGCCGACAACGACAAGCTCGGCACGCCGGATTTTGTGCTGATGTTCATGCCCATCGAAGGCGCTTATTCACTCGCGATGCAGGAAGATGCCGGCCTCCACAGCTTCGCGTGGGACAAAAAAATCGTTATCGTCTGCCCGTCTACTTTATTTGTGACACTCAAAACCATTGAATCCGTCTGGCGTCTCGAAAAGCAGAACCGCAACACGCAGGAGATCGTGCGTCAGGGCAGCGGGCTCTACGACAAGGTCGTTGGCTTCGTGGAAGAGATGCAAGAGCTGGGCGGCAAGATCAGCGCCACGCAAAAAGTTTATGATGAAGCTTTCAAGAAGCTTTCCACCGGCACGGGCAATATCGTCAAGCGCACGCAGGACCTGAAAGCCCTCGGCGTCAAGACATCAAAGGTCATGCCGAAAGAACTGGCCGATGAAACCGAACAGGAGGTCGCATGACAGTCCTTCGTATCTATGTCGCGCCGCATCCGGTGCTGAAGAAGAAAGCCGAGCCTGTCACGGGCGGCGTCACGCCCAAGCTCAAAAAGCTCATGGATGATATGCTCGAAACCATGTACGCCACGGATGGCATCGGCCTCGCCGCGCCGCAGGTGGGCGAGTCGGTGCGCCTCCTCGTGCTGGATATCGAGCAGAAACGCGGCGAGGATATCCCGCCGCAGGAACGCCGCGGCAAGCCCCAGTGCTACATCAATCCCGAGATCGTCTGGTCATCGGAAGACCTGCGCGTTTATAACGAGGGCTGCCTCTCCGTCCCCGGCCAGTATGCCGATGTCGTGCGGCCCGAGAAAATCCGCCTGAAATATATCGACTACGACGGCAAGGATCAGGAGATCGAGGCTGACGGTTTACTCGCGACCTGTTTGCAGCATGAACTGGATCACCTCAACGGCGTGCTGTTCGTCGACCACCTCACCAAACTGAAGCGCGACATGCTGATGCGCAAGCTCAAAAAATTCACCAAGGAAAACGAAGAGGATATGGCCGAGAGCCATGTTCTGCTGTGACCAGCGCAATGAACAACGCAGCGCCCGTTTACAATTCCCACTTCGCCGTCTATGCGCTGGTCCTCAATGCGGCGAAAGACAGCGCGCTGCTGATCAAGAAATCGCTCGGCTGTTATACCGGCCTCTACGACCTGCCCGGCGGCTCGATGGAACCGCATGAACTGCTGGAAGAAACACTGTGCCGCGAAGTGCAGGAGGAGACGGATTGCACCGTCATCTCTTTCTCGCAACTGCGCACGTTGAGCACGCTCTATCCTTTCAAAAAGGACGGTGCGGATAAAATCCTGCGGCATATCGGCGCTATTTATCTGGCCGATATCACGGGCACACCGCGCGCGCATTCTACAGGGCTGGATGACAGCGCTGGCTGCGTCTGGGTTCCCTTCAAAGACATCACCCTTAAAAATTCAGCGCCATTCGTTGTGGATGCAGTGAAAGCTTATGCAGAAAAAACTTAAGATCGCTTTCATGGGCACGCCGGAATTTTCGGTGCATATCCTCGATGCGCTGGTGAAAGCGGGACATGATGTCGTGTGCGTTTACTGCCAGCCGCCGCGTCCGGCCGGGCGCGGGCATAAGCTGCAGCCCTCGCCCGTGCAACTGCGCGCCGAGGAACTTAAAATTCCTGTGCGCCATCCGCTGAGCCTGAAGAAAGAGGCGGAGGCGCGGCAGGCTTTTGCCGATCTTCATCTCGATGTCGCCGTGGTCGCCGCCTACGGGCTGATCTTGCCGCAGGATGTTCTCGATGCGCCGAAATACGGCTGCCTCAATATCCACGCTTCGCTGCTGCCGCGCTGGCGCGGGGCTGCTCCTATACAGCGCGCCATCCTCGCAGGCGACACCGAGAGCGGCGTCTGCATCATGCAGATGGAAGCCGGCCTCGACACCGGCCCCGTGCTCATGCGCGGCACCGTGCCGATTTCAAACACAACAACCGCTTCGACATTACACGACGCCCTCGCCGCACAAGGCGCGGAACTGATTGTGGAAGCACTCGAGAACATCGATACACTCAAGCCGCAACCACAACCCGAAGCCGGCATGACCTACGCCGCCATGCTGACCAAAGAAGACGGCAAGATCGACTGGACGCAACCAGCGTCCGTTATCGAACGCCAGCTCCGCGCGTTACACCCCTGGCCCGGCGTCTGGTGCCTGCACAACGACCAGCGCATGAAAGTGCTGGAAGTCGCGGTTGAGAAGCGCCAAGGAAAACCCGGCGAAATTCTTGATCGTCACTTAGTCGTCGCCTGCGGCACCGACGCCCTGCTCCTCAAAAAAGTCCAGCCCCAAGACCGCAAACCGATGGACGGTATTTCTTTCATGAATGGCACGCATATGAATGTGGGGGATTTTCTGACGTGACCCAACGCTGGAAACTCACCATCGAATATGACGGCACGCCTTTTGTCGGCTGGCAGCGGCAGGAGCATGATATGTCGGTGCAATCGGCGATTGAAAAAGCGGTGCACGCTTTCTCCGGCGAAACCGTCACCATCCATGTCGCAGGGCGCACCGATGCAGGCGTGCATGCAGTGGGGCAAGTGGCGCATGTTGATCTCGCCAAAGACACCACCGAAAAAACCGTGCGTGATGCCATCAACGCGCACCTGCGTCCGCTGCCAATCGCCATCATCAAGGCCGAGCCCGTCACGGAAGAATTCCACGCGCGCTTCAAGGCCCTCAACCGCGTCTATTGCTACAAGATGATTGTCGGCCGCATGGGCGCGCCCGCGATCGACCACAACCGCGCCTGGCATGTGACGTGGGATATGGATGTGCCCGCCATGCACAAGGCGGCGCAATACCTGCTCGGCAAGCACGACTTCACGAGTTTCCGCTCCATCGCCTGCCAGGCCAATTCGCCCCTCCGCACCATTGACCGCTGCGATGTGATTGAAACCAGCCACAATCTCGGCGCCGGACGGCATATCGAAATCTGGACCGAGGCGCGCTCCTTCCTCCACCACCAGATCCGCAATATCGCCGGCAGCCTGCGCATGGTCGGCGAGGGAAAATGGGCCCCCGAAGAGGTCAAACGCGTCCTCGAAGCCAAGGACCGCTCCCAGGGCGGCGCCATGGCCCCCGCCTACGGGCTGTATTTCGTGCGGGTTGACTACTAATTCGCCGCGCCAGCGGCAAGTAAGTAAGAATTAGCGCGAAGATACGAAGTTACGAAGAAGTTTCATTTACTATTCGCAGCAGTCTTCAAACGGCAAAGTTCTTGAAAATAACAGGCCCGCGGCCTTGAAGAGGATCTCTTCGTAACTTCGTAACTTCGCGCTAAAAACCTTAATTCTTAATAAAACTAGCTTTTTCCGGTAATTTATGGGATACTATAAGAGTCAGCTTGCTGACTATGACGATAAACGCGCTGCGGAATAGGCGATACGGACCCGGGGGCGGTACCCGGCGGCTCCACCACTTTCGAGATTAAGGTCGTAAAAAACCTTTACAGTATGGGGCCGAAATAGGATCGACGTGCGTAGTAAAGGCGGTTGCTTTCGTTCGGCATGGTATCCACCGTTATCGGGCTAAAAACTACAAATGCTAACGACAACAAGGTTGTAGCAATGCAACCCGCACTTCGTCTCGCTGCTTAACAGCGGCCTGACTTAGTTAGCACTTCAATCCCTTAGCTAGTAATAGCTAAGGTGGGGCGTGGGGACAGGCCTAGCAACAGAACTGTCCCCATTTTTTCAATAATACACCCATTAAAATCCAGTGACATGCTCCCGAAGTCCCTCTAGACTGAGACAGAGTATTTAAACGCGCCGGAGCCGGAACAAATGACCCGTGACAATGAAGAAGCCTTCCGATACGACAAAATGGTGGAGAAAGCTCTCCGCAGCGTTGTCAAACAGGCGCTTCAGGAAGTGGTCGACGAAGGCATCGTCGATGACCATCATTTCTATATTACTTTTTTCACCGACCACCCCGGCGTCAAGATTCCCAGCTATCTGAAAGAACGTTACCCCGGCGAAATGACGATTGTTTTGCAGCACCAGTTCTATGATCTGGAAGTCAATGACGAGAAATTCACCGTGATGCTGAGCTTCAACAACGTGCCCGAGCGCCTGACGATTCCGCTCGCCGCCGTGACGATTTTCGCCGACCCTTCCGTCAACTTCGCGCTACAGTTCCAGCCGCTCTCCGAAGAAGACGGCGACGAAATCCACTTCGAGGCCGAAGAGCTCGAAGTCGACAAGAACGACAAGGAAAAGAAAAAAGGCGAAGTCATCTCCCTCGACAGCTTCCGCACCAAAAAGGACAAGGACAAGACCTAAGTCCTTCTCTATTTTATTCCCCTAATCAATGTGCTAGTGTTCCTCCCGTAACGATTCTTTAACGGGAGAAAACACGTCATGATATTTCAGAATTCAGGCTTGCTGAACGACGAACTGGTCGAGCGCGCTTTTGACTATGCGCAAGCCTATACGCAATCCCTCACTACAGAAATGCAGATGGATTACAGGCAGGCCATCAGCGAGAGCTATTCGCTCGAGTTTGACCTGCTGGCGCTGGACCTCAAGAACGAGCTGCTCTCGCCCGAGGAATACGAAGAGGAAAAAGCATTCCTTGAAAAGCAGCGCGACAAGGAACTGAACGCCCTGCGCCCCGAAACCATCATCACCAAGCTTGAAGCGATGCTCCGCAAAGACGCCGTCGGCGCCGCGCAGGAGATACAAAAACACAGCGACAAGGCCTCGCCCGTGCTGATCGCGGCTGCGCTGCTGGCGCAATGCGCGCGCAGCCCGCTCGATTGCAAAAAGATTGAAAAAGAATTCGGCGAAGCCGTTGCGGAGATGGTCGCCGTTATCCTTGATGTGGACGCCTACCCCGCCGCGCGCAAAGAAAAAACCGCTGCCGCTTCCGATGACACCAGGCGCGTACTCATGGCGGAACTCATCAACAGCTTCCGCTACGCAGCCGAGCATAAAGATGCGCCCGGCTTTAAGCCCGAAGAGGTGGAACAATCTTTCAGCAGAGCCGCGCTGCTGTGGAACGTGGATAAAAAACTTGATGAACGGCTGGTCGCTGTTTTCAACCAGGCAGCACAAGTACGGTCTGCTCCCTACACAATGGAAATCAGCGAAAAAGGCGTACTCCAACTCATTGGCGGCACCCTCGCGCAAAAAGCGCCCGCAAAGCCACCCCTCAAAAAACCCAATAACCTTTATGGCGATGATGGATTTTAAACATAAATAAATTCTTTATGTTTAAGGCATATAGCTTATCCGAATACCGTATTGTCTTCATCCATAAGTCATGATACTTCTGTAATATATAAACATTATGTGGAGGAAAAAATGCCTGTGAAATTCGAAGATACAAAACTGCCGGCAGACAAAGTCGTCGTAGATGCCTTCAACCACGCCAACGAAAACAATAAAGCCGGCGCCACCGCTATCAGGAAACAGCTCGACGCGCAGTTCAAGAGCGTTTTCCTTCAACTCGACGCCCTCAAGGAAACGGGCCGGATCAATGAAGCTCAATACGGGATGGAAAAAGCCCGCCTTGAGCAACAGCAAAAGATGATCCCGCAGATCATCCAGCAGGAGCTCGACGCCAGGTTCAAGCTCACCGTTGCCCCCGCGCAGGAACTCCAGGCCCACAGCGAAAATACTTCGCCTGAAGTGCTGGCTGCGACACTGCTGCTCGACAGCGTGCGCGACCCGGTAGATTTTGAAGAAATTGCCGCCAAATTCGGCTCGGAAGTTGCCGGTCCGCTCAAGCAGGTGCTCCATATCCATGCGCACGATGAGCCTGCAACGCAGGAAGCCAACCTGAACAAAGCCAGCAGCGACGAGAAACGCATTTACGCCGCAGAAATAGCCTCTGATCTGGAGCAGGTTCCGGCAGCAGCAAAGCGTGTGCAGCCCGGCACGGCCCTCACGCTGGAAGCGGAGAGCGTGTTCAAGCAGATTGAACAGGTCTGGGGCAACGACAGGAAGCAGGATGCGCGCCTGGTTGATGTTTTCAACAAAGCCGCGACCGCGCTGAAATCAGCCTTCACGATTGAAATCAACGGAACTGCTCCCGTGCTTGTCAAAAACAAGCCGTCCGTGCTTCCGCCCGTAAAGAAGCCGCCGCTTCCGGGTGACGGCGGGTTCTAATCTAAAGTTAAAACGATTCCTCTTAGGAAAACGCGCCCCTCAAAAGGCGCGTTTTCTTTTTCCCGGCATTTTTTGATTAAAATCGGCCAGCTTCGTTGACGCCTGAGTCACGAGTGTGTAGACTTAACAAAGGGTTAACGGGGTTAGTCCTGTCGCAAGAGCCGGGGGGTTTAAGTGGACGGGTTTGACAGAAAATTTTGGGATGTTTAGCTAGCGATGATTAGATCACGCTCTCAGCATGTATCGACGGCGCAAGGGTCGTCAGCGTCCGGACATATCCCGGTGATGCTGGAAGAAGTTCTGCGCACCTTGCAGCCGAAAGACGGCGGCGTGTATGTCGACGGCACTTTCGGCGCAGGCGGATATACACGTGCAATTCTGGAAGCCGCTGATTGCACCGTCTACGCCATCGACCGCGACCCCGAAGCCTATGCACGCGCGATCAGCATGGCGAAAGATTTCCCCGGAAAACTTATTCCGCTGCACGGCTGTTTCGGCAGCATCGCAGAACTTTTAGAAACACAGAACGTTACAAAGCTTGACGGTATCGTGCTTGATATCGGCGTGTCATCGATACAACTCTCCACACCCGAGCGTGGCTTCTCGTTTCAGAAAGACGGCCCTCTCGACATGCGTATGAGTAAAGCAGGCCCGAGCGCGGCTGATGTTGTAAACACAACGGATGAAGAAGAACTCGCGCGTATCATTTTCACTTACGGCGAAGAACGCGCCTCGCGCCAGATCGCCAAGCGGATTGTTGCTGCGCGTGCGGTTGCGCCGATTGTAACCACATTACAACTGGCCGACGTCATTCACAGTGTGCTGCCAATGCACGGCGGACTGCGCAGCGATACAGCAACCAAAACCTTTCAGGCCCTGCGCATTCACGTCAACGACGAACTGGGCGAGCTTGAGAAGGCCCTGCAGGCGGGAGAAGCCCTGCTGCAACCCGAAGGCCGCCTCGTCATCGTCTCCTTCCATTCGCTGGAAGACTGGCGTGTGAAAAACTTCTTCAAGGAACGCGCTGGCGCCCTCGGCAATAATTCGCGCCATCTGCCTGCCGCCCCCACCGGTCCCAAGCCCACGTTCATCCTCGAAAAAACTAACGGTCTGAAAGCCTCCCCGGAAGAGATCGGCCGCAATACGCGTTCACGCTCGGCGCATCTGCGCTACGGCATCCGCACTTCCGCCCCCGCGTGGGCAGGAGGTGTGCATGCGTAAAACCACGCTGCTCTGGCTGATCCTCGCCCTTTTCTGCGGCATCGGTATTTTTCACACCAGCCAGCGCGTTCATGACGAGCGCGAGAAGATCGCCACGCTCAATGCTTCCATCGACAAGGAACAGGAATCCCTGCGCGTGCTGAACGCCGAATGGAGCTACCTCAACCAGCCCGCGCGCCTCGAAAAGCTGGCCAAAACCTATCTGCATCTGGCGCCGCTGAAGGGCGGACAGTTTGTGAAGGTGGAAGATATTGCGATGAGAAGCGCTGACGTTGTCGCAACAACACAGACAGCAGCGCCTGCACCCGCATCTGTTGTAAAAATAACTGAAGCACGTCTTCCCGTCCGCAAGCCTGCACCACACGTTATTCAGGCTGCCAAAAAACCCGCTGCCCCTCATCACGTGATCGCCGCCACACCGCATGATGATCAGGAAGATGATGCTGACAATCAGGAACGGCCCGTCAAGAAAACCGCAACCACAGCCAACACCCACAGCTTCGGCGACCTCATGAAGAACCTGCGCTCGGGTGTCGAGTAATGGCGCACGGCGTTTTCGAGCAGAAAAAGCTGACAATCTCCGGCACGCAGGCACAAGCACTCGACCAGGCGCGTTTGAGACTGGTCTGGGTCGTGATGGTGCTGATGATGGGCTACTTCGCGATCGGCCTGCGCATGGGCGATCTTACTCTTCTGCACCACAAAGATCTGGAAGCCTCCGGCAATGACACTGCCAGCGCCGTCGCCAGACCGCTGCGCGGCGAGATCGTCGACCGCAACGGTAACCTGTTGACAGCGTCACTGAAGATGGCCTCGGTCTATGCCAACACGACGATGATCGATGATCCGCAACAACTCGCCAAAAAACTCGGCGCCATTCTGCCGGAACAATCCTATGCCGACCTGCTGGAAAAACTTTCGTCCGGCAAGGAATTCATCTGGATCCAGCGCGACGTGACACCGAAACAGGAATACGCCATTAATGCGATTGGTAATCCCGCGCTCGGTTTTCAGGATGAAGGACGGCGCATCTATCCAGAAGCCAACATGACCGCGCATATCCTCGGCTACACCGATGTGGATGGCAACGGCATCGCCGGCATCGAGAAATATTTCAACAAACAACTGACCACGACCGACAAGCCCGTGCAGCTCACCATCGACCTGCGCATCCAGAACATCATGCACCGCGAGCTTGCCGCCGCCGTGGAGAAATTCCATGCCAAGGACGGTGTCGGCATGGTGATGGATGTCAATACCGGAGAGATCATCGCTATGGTCTCGCTGCCGGATTTCGATCCCAACCATGTCGGCGACGCCAGCGACTGGGAAAAATTCAACCGCGCGACGCTCGGCGTGTTTGAAATGGGCTCGACCTTCAAGCTCTTCTCGATGGCCGCCGCGCTCGACAGCGGCAAGGTGCACTTCTCCAGCGTCTTCGATGCCTCTGAACCTATCAAAATTGGCCGATTCAAAATTTCCGACTATCACGCCAAGAAACGCGCGCTGACGGTGCCGGAAATTTTCATCTACTCCTCCAACATCGGCACCGCCAAAATGGCTGACAGTCTCGGGCCCACGGCTCTTAAAGATTTCTACAAATCGATGGGCTTCATGGACACAGCGCCGGTTGAATTGCCGGAACGCGGCGCGCCGATCTATCCCTCGCCGTGGAGCGAAGTCAGCACCCTCACCGCTTCCTTCGGCCACGGCATCGCCGTCAGCCCGCTGCACCTGATCCGAGCAGCTTCAGCGCTGGTCAATGGCGGCATCATGCCGCGCTCGACGCTGGTCAAGCAGGATAACCAGCCCTCAATCTCACAGGGCCAACGCGTCGTCAGTGCGGAAACTTCCCAAAAGATACGCCAGTTGCTGGAACTGGTGGTCGCCGACGGCACCGGCACCAAGGCTTATGTCGAGGGCTACAATGTCGGCGGCAAAACCGGCACCGCCGAGAAAAATATTCACGGGCACTATGAGCATAATGCTTCTCTTTCGTCGTTTATTGGTGTATTTCCAATACAAGCACCGCGCTATGCCGTTCTCGCCATTATCGACGAGCCGCAGGGAACGCCGGATACTCACGGCTTTTCCACCGGCGGCTGGACGGCAGCGCCGGTCGTGGCGAATGTGATTGAACAAATGGGGCCGCTCTACCAGATCCCGCCCGATCTGACGCGTGGCCGGCTGGACATTGAAAAAGAAATGTCCGCTTACCTGAAAGACCTGAAGGAAGGAAGCACGCTTGCGTCTCTTGGAACTGACCACTGAACTTGACGGCATCAAGGCCAGCAACCAGATGCTCGCCGCCGCGGCTGAAATCACCGGCCTCACCTCCGACTCGCGCGAGGTGCGCGCGGGCTATCTCTTCGCCGCCTTCCCCGGCGCGAAACAGGACGGTCGGCAATATATCGAAGAGGCGATCAAAAAAGGCGCGCTCGCCATCCTCGCGCCTGAAGGCACCGTCATCAATTCAAAAACCGTCGTCGTACTCGAAGACAAAAACCCGCGCCACGCCTTTGCAAAAATGGCCGCCGCCTTCTTCGGCAAGCAGATGGATGTCATCGTCGCTGTCACCGGCACCAACGGCAAAAGCTCCACCGTCAATTTCTGCCGCCAGATGTGGCAATCGATGGAGCACGCTGCCGCCTGTCTCGGCACCATCGGAATCATGGCGCCGGGCATCAACCGCCCCGGCACGCTGACAACGCCTGATCCCGTTACGCTGCATTCAGAGATCGCCGAGCTTGAAGCCTCAGGTGTAACCCATCTGGCGATCGAAGCTTCCAGCGACGGGCTTGCGCAATACCGTTTAGATGGTGTCCGCGTCACCGCCGCCGGTTTCACCAACCTCACGCGCGATCATTTAAACACGCACGGCACGATGGAAAACTATCTCGAAGCCAAGCTGCGCCTGTTCCGCGAACTGGTGATCGACAGCGGCGTGGCCGTTATCAATAGCGATACACCTTATTCTGCTGCTGTGCGCGCCGTCTGCGAAAAGCGCGATCTGCGCGTGATCGAGTACGGCAAAAAAGCCAAGGACATCCGCCTCGCCAAGCAGCGTCCGCTCGCTGACGGCCAGTTTCTGGAGCTGATCGTCTTCGGCGAACGCTACGAACTTGAACTGCCGCTGGTCGGCGACTTTCAGGCCGAGAATGCGCTGTGCGCATTAGGCCTCGTCCTCGCCGAAGATCCGGACAACCGGCTGCTGCACATGCAGGGCGTCTATGCGCTGGAAAGACTGCAGGGTGTGCGCGGACGTCTCGAACTCGCAACAAAACATCCGAACGGCGCGCCGATCTATGTCGATTACGCCCATACAGCAGATGGCCTTGAGACCATGCTCAAGGCCCTGCGCCCGCACACGCCGAAAAACCTGCACGTCGTCTTCGGCGCCGGCGGCGACCGCGATAAAGCCAGACGCACACAGATGGGCGAAGTCGCCGCACGCATCGCCGATAAAGTGATCGTCACCGACGATAATCCGCGCACGGAAGATCCCGCAGTCATCCGCGCTGCCATCATGCAGAGCATTATAGCTTCAGGCGGCAAAGCCGCGGCCAAAGCAACCGAAATCGCCGGACGCCGCGAAGCGATCCGCACCGCCATCCGCCATCTCGGTCCGGAAGATGTACTAGTGATCGCGGGCAAAGGACACGAGCAAGGGCAGGATATCGGCAAGGAAATACTGCCCTTCGACGATGTCACTGAAGCGAAAAACGCCGTATTGGAGCTCAGCAAATGACCACACTCTGGACCGCGCAGGAAGTTGAACAGGCCACCGGCGGCAAAGCCACAGGCTCTTTTGAAGCCACCGGCGTTTCCATCGACACGCGCACGCTAAAAAAAGGCGAAATTTATCTCGCACTCAAAGGCGAAGCACTGGACGGACATGACTATGTGGAAGCAGCCTTCAAGGCCGGCGCTTCTGCCGCTATCGTTAAAAATGGCTTCGCTTCCGCATCTGGCGTATTAGTCCACGTTGACGACACGATGACGGCCCTCGAAAAACTCGGCCTCGCTTCGCGCGCGCGCAGCAAGGCAAAAATCATTGCCGTCACCGGTTCCGCCGGAAAGACCGGCACCAAGGAAATGCTCTATATCGTTTTCAGCGCCCTTGGCAAAACGCATGCCAGCAAAAAAAGCTTCAACAACCACTGGGGCGTGCCGCTGTCGCTCGCCAACATGCCGCAGGATACCGCCTATGGCGTCTTTGAGCTCGGCATGAACCACGCAGGCGAGCTGGAAAAACTAACCCAGCAGGTCAGGCCGCACATTGCCATCATCACCACCATCGAACCGGTGCACATCGAGCATTTCAAAAATGCCGAAGCCATCGCCGATGCCAAAGCGGAAATTTTCGGCGGCATGGGCAAGGACGGCATCGCCATCCTCAATCTCGACAACCCGCATTTTGCACGGCTGAAGGCCCATGCCGAAAAAGCCGGCCTTACAAAAATATTCTCCTTCGGTGAAGATGAAGAGGCGCAATCGCGCCTGCTTGATTGCGAATTGCACGCCGACAGCACCAAGGTCACCGCCGATATCCTCAGCGAGCGCGTTAAATATAAGCTGAATATCCCCGGCAAGCATATCACCATGAACTCGCTGAGCGTCCTCACCGCCGTGAAAGTGGCCGGTGGCAATCTTGGCGTCGCTGTTGAAGCGCTTAAAAATTCAGAACCTGTCGAGGGTCGGGGTAATCGCATTACCGTGAATATCGCCGAAGGCCAGCCGCCTCTTATCATCATCAACGAAAGCTACAACGCCAACCCGGCCTCGATGATGGCGGCGTTTGAAGTTTTTGCCATGGTTGAACCCGCTGCCGGTGGCCGGAGGCTCGCTGTACTCGGCGATATGCTGGAACTGGGCCGCGACGGGCCCATGCTGCATGCAACGCTGGCCAACCCGCTGCTCAAAGCAAAAGCAGACCTGCTGTTTTGCTGTGGGCCGATGATGGATGCGCTTTATCAAACGCTGCCGCCGGACTGGCACGGCGCGCACACCAAGGAGAGCCAGGAACTGGCGCAACTGGTAGCCGCCGCCGTCCGCCCCGGAGACGTCATCCTCGTCAAAGGTTCCAAGGGCAGCAAAATGCCCTATGTCATACAAGCGCTGCAGGCGCTGGCGCTGCCCCAAACAAAAACAAAGGAAACAAAGCATGCTGTATAACCTGCTCTTCCCGCTGGCCAAGCATTTCGAACTGTTCAACCTGTTCAAATACCTGACCTTCCGCACCGGCGGGGCGATTTTGACAGGTTTGCTCATCAGCCTTTTCGCCGGACCCGCCATCATCCGCTGGCTCAAATCGAAACAAGCCCAGGGCCAGCCCATCCGCAACGACGGCCCCGAAACACACCTCAAGAAAAAAGGCACGCCAACCATGGGCGGGCTGATGATTATTTTTTCCGTCACTATCTCGACATTGCTGTGGGTCGACATCTCCAATGTATATATGTGGATCGTGCTGTGGGTATTCCTTGGCTACGGCGCCATCGGCTTTGCCGATGATTACGCCAAGCTGACAAAAAGCAGCCACAAGGGCGTATCGGGCAAGATGCGTCTGGTGCTGGAAGCCGTCATCGCGCTTATCGCCGCCATCGCCTTCACGCACTTTACGCAAGGGCCCATCAGCACCGGCCTTGCGCTGCCGTTTTTCAAAAATGTACTGATCAACCTTGGCTGGTTCTTTCCGGTCTTCGGCGTGCTGGTGGTTGTCGGCGCAGCCAATGCTGTTAATTTCACCGACGGACTGGACGGGCTTGCCATCGGCGCGATTATCATTGCGACCGCCTGTTTCGGCCTGATCGCCTATCTGGTCGGTAACCTCGCCTTCGCCAAATATCTTGAAATTCCCAACGTGCCGGAAGCAGGTGAACTGGCTGTCTTCTGCGGCGCATTGATCGGCGCAGGCCTTGGCTTCCTCTGGTATAACGCACCGCCCGCGCAGGTGTTTATGGGCGACACAGGTTCGCTCTCCATGGGTGGCGCGCTGGGCGCCATCAGCGTGATCACCAAACATGAAATCGTGCTGGCAATTATCGGCGGGTTGTTCGTGATGGAAACCGTCTCCGTCATCATTCAGGTTGTGTCCTTCAAAACCCGCGGCAAGCGCGTTTTCAAAATGGCGCCGATACACCATCACTTCGAAAAGCTTGGCTGGCCGGAAACAACTGTCGTTATCCGCTTCTGGATCATCGCGATCATTCTGGCGCTTGTCGGGCTCTCCACACTGAAATTAAGATAATATGATTGATCTGACGCCGCTCAAATTCCAACTTAAAGGCAAACCGATCGCCATCGTCGGCCTCGGCAAGAGCGGCCTTCATACGCATGAAGCCTGCAAGGCGGCAGGCATCGAGACTGTGCTCTGGGATGACAACGCCGCCTCGCGCAAAGGCTTTGAGACAGAAGATTTAACAAAGGCCGATTTCCACCGTTTCGCATTGCTGTGCCTCGCGCCTGGTATTCCGCTGACGCACCCAACACCGCACCCGACGGTCGTGCTGGCGCAGAAAGCGAATTGCCCCGTCATCTGCGACATCGAACTTTTCCACCGCGCGCACCCGAAGATAAAAACCATCGGCATCACCGGCACCAACGGCAAATCGACCACCACGGCGCTCGTCGGGCATATCCTCAAGACGGCCAACGTCGAATCCGCCGTCGGTGGCAATATCGGCGAGGCCTCGCTGTCGTTGCCGCAGCTCTCACCCAAGGGCGTTTATGTTTTCGAGTTGTCGTCCTACCAGCTTGATCTGTGCCCAACCTTCTCGCCCGACATCGCCGTGCTGATCAACCTCAGCCCCGACCATCTGGACCGCCACGGCGGCATGGGCGGTTATATCGCGGCCAAAAGAAAAATTTTCCGCGGCAGCGGCACCGCCATCATCGGGCTGGATGACGAATGGTCGCGGCAGGTCTACGGCGATATCGCCAATACGGCGCGCAAGGATATTCCCGTGTCATGCCTGAAACCGCTAAGCGAAGGCATCTGCGTCACGGAAGACGGCCTCCTGAAAGATAATGGCCGCTCGATTTTCAACCTCAAGGAATGCAGAACCCTGCAGGGCCAGCACAACTGGCAGAACGCAGCCATGGCTTATGCCGCCTGCACCGCGCAGGGCGTCGCCGTTGCCGATATCATCGCGGGTTTCATGACCTTTCCCGGTCTCGCGCACCGCCAGAACATCATCACCGTTTACAAGGGCGTCACCTATATCAACGACAGCAAGGCGACCAACGACCAGGCCGCCGCGATGGCGCTGCGCACGTATGAACCCATCTACTGGATTGCGGGCGGCAAACCGAAAGACGGCGGCTATCCCGATTGCGAGCAATACCTGAGCCATGTGCGCCACGCCTTTCTGATCGGCGAAGCGGAAGAGAAAATGGGCGCCTGGCTTAAAGAGAAGAAAACCCCCTTCACCCGCACCGGCACACTCGATGTCGCAGTAACCGCCGCGCACGACATGGCGCAGGCCGAGAAACGTGAAAATGCCGTGGTGCTGCTCTCGCCCGCCTGCGCCAGCTTCGACCAGTTCAAAAATTTCGAGCAGCGCGGAGACGCCTTCGTCAGCCTCGTCAGGAAGATCGCCGCATGAGAACAACAGCGCGCACCGACAAATCCGTGCTCAGCAACTGGTGGTGGTCGATCGATCGCGTGACGTTGGCGGCACTCATGGTTTTAATTGTCATCGGCATCATGCTGGTAACAGCAGCCTCGCCTGCAGTCGCCGAGCGCTACCACCTGCAGCCGTTCTTTTTCGTGCACCGCCAACTCCTCTTCCTCGCGCCGACACTGGCCCTCATGTTCGGCATTTCATTTCTGGAACAGAAAGCCCTGTGGCGCGGTGCCACGATTGTATTGGTTCTCACGCTGGTGCTGATGGTCTGCGCCATCCTGTTCGGCACGCAGGTCAAGGGCGCGACGCGCTGGATCAACGTCATGGGCGAAAAACTGCAGCCCTCCGAGTTTGCCAAGCCGTCTTTTGCCATCGTCAGCGCCTGGCTGATGGCCTGGCAGCGGCAAAAACCCGGCTTCCCCGGACAGCAACTGGCGCTCGGCGTTTTCGCTCTTGTCCTGACGTTGCTGCTGATGGAGCCCGACCTCGGCATGTCGGTGGTGCTCTGTGCCATCTGGGGCGTGCAGGTATTTCTTTCCGGCCTGCCGATATTTTTAATCGTCTTACTGCTCGGGCTGGCAGCACTCGGGTTATTCGGCGCTTATGTTTTCTTCCCGCACGTCACCAGCCGTATCGACCGCTTTCTCGATCCTGCTGCGGGGGACAACTATCAGGTACAAAAATCACTCGACGCCTTCAGTCACGGCGGTCTATTCGGCACCGGCCCCGGCCACGGCCTTGTCAAGCTGACACTGCCCGATGCGCATGAGGATTTCATCTTCGCCGTGGGCGGCGAGGAATTCGGCATGATCTTCGCCGTGTTCCTGATCATGATCTATTGCTTCATCATCATCCGCTGCATCAGCCGCGTTTACCGCAGCGAGGATATGTTCGTCATTCTCGCGACAGCGGGGCTGATGACCCAGTTCGGC
>Ga0207141_10125_pt1 | contig 23963 bp, 24 predicted proteins | sample Alteio_BWMinHeat_5_FD_153553 | JGI IMG/M metagenome (GOLD analysis project Ga0207141, IMG submission 153553) | Enriched cells from forest soil in Barre Woods Harvard Forest LTER site, Petersham, Massachusetts, United States -... | ecosystem: Environmental > Terrestrial > Soil > Temperate forest >... | reverse complement strand
GAGTTTTTCGTCAGCAAGAGGCGGCACGAGGCCGGCGTCTTAAATTTCTCAAGAAAAAGATGAAGCGGCATGGCCACCCCAAGGTCATCATTACCGACGGGTTGCCCGCCTACAGCGCGGCCATGAAAGACATCGGCAGCCTCAAACGCCGGGAAGTTGGTCGCTGGGGCAATAATCGGGCCGAGAATTCCCAGCAACGCTTTCGACGACGAGAGAGGGCGATGCTTAAGTTCCGCGCGACGAAGGCCCTTAGCCACTAAGCCCAACCGTGCGTTCCTGCCCCTCAGCTTTTTTATGCTGCCTCCGGCGGGCGAGGGTTGCGACCGCAAACGACGTGCGCCGTTATGGCATACTCATCGACTGGTGCATCACAGCCTCGTTGCAGTAGCCCGCGTTCAATGAAGAGGAGCTTTCAATGTGGGCATGCTCACGATTAAGGGCCCAAGCCCTCGCGTTCGCTTTCCTCATTCCTATTGGCGCCGTCGCACAACCGGTAGGGACGGCGGAGTTCACGGGGTCGGCCAAGATCGGACCGGTGACGCGCCAAGTCGCAATGCGGTTTAACTGCGCTCTCGATCGCGGAAAGATAAACAACCTCGCGGTGGAAATGGATATTCCCGACGCGGAGAAGTTCAAAAGCTTCTTTGACGTGACCCCGTTTGAAGGACCAGGCGCCATGAGCGGCAAAATGCACTTGACAGTCGCAGCTGCGAGCGGCGGTGCGCAGGTCGACATAGGTTCGACCGGTTCGTTCGGAAACAATGGCGCTCCCGGGACGACCTTCACGTTCGAGGCGGCGGTGACGCCCAGCTCGAGATCGCAACTCCAAAAATTGCAAGCTCTAGCGGCGGCTCTGTCGCAGGACAAAAACAAGTGGTTGTGGCGGATAGAAAATCCAGCTAAAGGCCGGCCGCCCATCGAAGTGATTGCGAATTTGACCGAAGGTGACGCATCGCGCCTTCAGGCTGCCGTTGCAGGTTGCCGGGCATTGTCGCGGAAACTCGACTGAGCCTTGGCACAGGCCGATCAGCGTCCGGTTTCAAGCATAGATCGCAGTTGCGCAACACCACTGCTCCAGACCTGTGGTTCGAAACTACTGTCGCACTACACTTGATGAATGAGATAATGAATCTAGCAAAATCAATACCAGAGGCTTGTAGTTAATCTGAGAATTCGCACTAAATACAATATTTGTGCTTGGGATACCGCATTTAATATGGGCTTCTGACTGCGCAACGTTAGCTATTATTATACCAGCGGCCTGAGAGTGAGACTCTCTGGCCGCTGGTATTAATCAGGGACGTGAGTCTGGATACGCATAAGGGAATTTACGCAGCGAAGCTGCCCGCAATTCGATGGTCCGCGTTGGAAGCGCATCACGACTGACCGGGAAGGGCGCAATGGTTCCCTCGGGGGATGGGGTCAGAACAAGAGCTGTTCTATGCTTTCCTACCCCTACGACGGTCATGGGAGCCTATGATTTCGAACAGCTCTTGCTCTGGCCCCTGGATCATTGCTTGAGACCTGTGCTGCAGCAATCCGCCAAACCCTCACCCGGTGCGACGAATTTCCTCGCGCTTGAGAGCGTCAACTTCGCCTGAGGAAAATGGCAGGTGTAGCCGAGAGGATAGCGCTCAAGGTAATCCTGGGAGCCGAAAACGCCGAAGATCAGGCCTGAGCGTCGTGTGCCGCTGTTGCGCGCGCAGTGAGCAGTTTCACGAGATTTCCTTCGCCGAGACGTGCGCTGATTTCCCTAAAGGCAATATAGGGGATTAGAATCAGCATCATAAGCAGCCCGACTGCGAAAGCTTGTGGCAGATAGCCGTCCGCGATCTCGCCTAATGACTCGCGGGTCGTGTGTCCGTGAATCAGGCCGACAATTACTTCTTCCCCGACTGAGAGCATGACAAGCAGAAGCCCGAAACATAGCGTTTTGCTGAGAATTTTTAGTATGGGGCGGTCCACTCCACTAAGTTCGCCCAACCTGAGCGTGTTCGCGATAACAATAAATTTACCAAGAACCAGTGCCTTGATGAGCGCCAAGCCCAAGGCCTCGTATTCAATTCCGTGTGCCCTTAGGATAGTCGCCTTGTATAAGATCAGGGCGCTGAAGCAGATATATAGATAGGCGGCAATAACAATATATTCGATCAGCTCGTGCCGTGCCCATCGTACAACGGTAATTTTTGTCGCTGTCGGCTCCATCGAACGCTCCTCCTGGAACGCGCCATAGTTTGATCTACCATGACGCGCCAATCGGACCGCAATGTCCAAGAAATTGTTGACGAAGCGGCTTCCTCCTCTGGCTCCTGGCTTTTGCATTCTTGGACCAGACGCATCTGATCGACGGACCGGCGTGCGCCGCCTGGCCTATCGAAAATGATCGAGCTCGCTCAGTCCCATCCTAATTTCCTGAGCGAAACGAAACAGCGATGCGCCCATTAAAATGACAGCGGCTAGGAATAGAACGCCGGCGCCTGGTTCATGTCTGAGGCCGAGGAAGGCGCAGACAAACCCCACTGCGAGAAGAAGCGTTGTGCAAATGCCTGAGCAGAGGGCCAGATAGGTTGATTTGTTCAACAACCGCACTCGCCGCCTTAACCGAGGAAGGTCATCTCTAAGCCGAATTCTGGCCGCATCGGCTTCAGCAATGTCGTGAAGGCTGCGAATTCTATCCAGAATGCTGGATACTCTTCCAAGGAGAATTGAAACGTAGCCCGCCACAGCGCCGAGCAAAAAGGCCGGGGCAGCGGCCTGGGAGAACATTTGTGCGATCTGGCCGCTATCCGGCAATAAATTCATCTTGCAAGTGCCCTCTTTCGTGGGGAAGTGCTTGAATAGCCAGCCGACATCTATTTCGCTCGATCCGAACATTCGTCTGACCCGTCGAGGTGACGCTTCAGGTCAAGATCTCTCCTTGTAGCAGCGTGACGAAGACGCTGCAGATATTCATCGCTGTCCACAGCCAGATCCACAGCCACTTTAATTCGGAACGCCACCTCGTCAGCCGGGAAATCTACATGCAAAGACGCTCGGCCACCTTGGCCGGGTCGCAGACCATCGCGGCCCAAACCGAGGTTCGGTTTGGCCTGCGTGCACCTGGCGGAGACAACTCAGGGTTAGTCTGACAACACCATCCTTACCGATTCCATCGGTGTCGGTAACGCGACGTCTCGTGCCATCGTGCTCGCCTCACGTGACGACCGGACAAAGTCTTATCCGGACCGCCAGTGGGCCACGGCAATCATCGGGGGGAGCTATTAGTTTTCGGACAACGGCGAACGGCTCCTGGATGACCGCACACTGTTCCATTACTAGGCAACCGGCATCACGCCGGCGATGTCCAATTCGAAGCCGGGCAGCGGATCGGTCTACGCGTACGCTGCCCGCGACAGCAAGGGCGAATACCTTGACGGCGGCAAGACCTGCAAGACATCGCCTATCCCAGGCCAAGCAGTTCTGGTCTTTCATGGTCCATGACGGAAAGACCGGCTCTATGCTGGAGACCGATCAGCAACTCGCTGGCCCCGATAGCACCGACAAAAGCATACAGAAGAATGCCGATGGCTCGGTGACAGTATGGTTCGCTCCCAATGCTCCTGCGGGCCATGAGAACAACTGGGTTCAGACATGCCGGGCAAAGGCTGGAACACGCATTTGCGCCTCTACCGGCCGTTGGAGCCCTGGTTCGATAAGAGGTGGAAGCGGGGTGACTTCGAAGAGGTCAAATGAACGCCTTGGGCCATCCGCGGCCCGAATTCGAATACAGGAGCCAGCGAGAATGAGTGGCTCTTGTATTCGAGCAGCGCTTTGCGACCGGCGAAGATCGGGCATTAGGCAACAATCAGTGAGAAAAGCTGATCTTCACGCCATCAGCCCCGCCCGCGAGCATAAGCCCCTGTCGCCTTGTCTTGAGTTTCAAGGTTACGCCCTTGTCGTTTGCCAGCCAAAGATTGCCGCCACCCTTATTTGCAACGGCCCATCCAAGACGAGCCTGACCATACACCCCTTCAAAATCGGGCAGACTATTTAGGTCGTAGACGTTGCCAGTCGCTGTTAGCTTGGACAGGCCGATACCTCCCACGCCCAACCCGGCGATGGTGAAGGGATAGGTGCGCCCCCGAAACGTGAGACGTCCCCTTCCGGCCGCCCCGCTTCCAATATATGCGATCTGCACTTGCTGAAAGTATATTTTGCCCGTTACTCGATGAGGTTGGGCCGCTTGCGCGCAAGTACCAGCCATTGCCAATAGCGACGCCGCGCACACCATTCCTCCAAACCAAACAGCCGCTCGCCAGATGCTCTCTTGAATACCGGTCTGCATCGTCCTCTCCCTGTTTCGACATTTGCAATGAACGCGGTGTAGATGACGCAATTTCAATAGCGCCGTTTGATCGGATCTGCTTTTAACGGTCCAGGATACTCACGGTGAACTGGGACTTTGTTGCGGTCAGTGCAGCGCTCGTGACGATAACATGGACTGCCATGGCAGCGCCCTAACAACTCGGGGTTAGACTGACAACACCCTTTGGTGTCTTTACCCCGTATGGGAAAAATTATCGGTATCGTCCAAGACTTCATGTCTTGCGCTGGCAGGACCGATACTATCTGCGATCACAGATCAGGTTTGGAGCCACCCCTCAGCCACTGCGCGCAATCCGGACCGAGTTCGGCAAGCGCTCGCTCCTCATAGGCCCGGCTCAGCGTTTCTGGGAGCTCTTCGCGCCAGCGTCCGTTCGTGCCCTTGTGTATGAAAGTCTTGCCACCGCCCTCCCACAACGCGCCGCCGAGCGGGGCCGCCTCATCAGCGTTCGCCTTCATGTAGTCGAAACTGCAGTGCTCGACGATTCTGGGGAAAGCGGCCTCGTCGATGGGGATGTCCAGGAAGGATGCGATACGCCGGATCCCGCCAGGCATGTCTCGCTTCATTTCGTCATAATGGAGCAGCAGTACGTTGGGCAGATCGCGCACAGACCACCAACTCACAATATTCTCCCAGAACGACCAGAACGGATAGCCGTCCCTTTCCAGCCATGTCTGGAAATAGTCGACTACCAAACAATCTACCCGTTCGATCGCCGGACCAACGCGATCGGGCGTTTCATTTAGAACTTGATACCAGAGCGCGTTGGCCTTGGCATGGTGGTTGTACAGGCTCCACAGCACGTCGCGGCCGTCGCGACCGAGATAGATGTACTTAGCCTCGGGGGAGAACACGAGTGCATCGACCGGCAAATGAGTCTTGACATAGCGCCTATTTGTCTGAGCCTCGAGTGCTGCCAACTTCACGGCCTTGGGCGGCACTCGCAGGTCTACCCAGGGCGACAGGTCGTGAATTGGAACATGCGCTGCGCCACCAAAAACGAGCTGTCCGACTATCTGCTGCGTCCAAGTAGTCCCAGATTTTGCATAAGTTGCGATGATCACGTCATCGGGCCGGAACCGGAAGTCATCCCAGACGGTTGAATCCATATGATGATTATGGATGTCCCGGGTCTTCACGGGAAATGGTTGGCTGTCGGTTTTCATGACGGTCTGCCCACGATTGCAGGACAAAATCGGATTTGCAGGGCGTATCGCCCCGATAGCATTTACGTGGAACAGTGAGCCAGGTACGACAATGGAATTAGACGATCTGACCGACGCCCTTTAATGCGGCTCTCCACGTATTATCTTCCAGAAGTGTTCCTTGGCGTTGGTCCGGGGGAATGGGATATCCGGCACCGGTCTATCGAGAAATTTGCATAGAGGTTCCCACCCTTCGGTGACGTCGAATACCAGCAATCTTTTGGCGGGGATGCTAGCCCTTACGTCCTCGGTGCGCTTGCGATATGCACGAATCGCGCCCTCGCGATCGGTTACGGGGCTCCCGAATGTCTGGTTCTGGATGAGCTCGAATCCAACATCCAGCATAGTGTTCATGAAGGGCGGCATCTTTTCCCGCTCCGGGGCGTCCATAAGGGCGCCGATCGTCGATGAAAAACTGTTCCACCAGGCATCCTCCGGCCGCACGCTCAGTACGACCTTGGCCTTCGGATAGGCGACAGCAAGTTGGCGCCACGGATGCGCGCCAGGCCAGTCGACTTGGGCGCGATAACCTGCGAACACATCCTCCCATACCACGGGCTTGCCGGCAGCGACGGCCTCCCAATGTGGCACCTGCTCGGGATGCTTGAAAACCTCTTCCATGTGATGGCACGGGCCAAAACCCAGGATCTCCAGCGCGTTCTTGAGCGACATCGTACCCGTCCGTCCAAAACCCGGACCGATCACTTCCAGCGCCATCAATTCCCTCCCGGAGCTGCTCGATGTTTCACCTTATGCAGCTACGGGGTCACACTGCGCCCAATCACGGTATCATACAACCTATAGACTTTGTGGATTGAGCGGCGCAGCTCGGACGGTATTGAGAACTAATTTTTCTGGCCACTCATGTTTCGAATGCCTGCCGTGCGCCGTAGTTGCCATTCGGACGGCGACTTTGTTCATGTAGAGCGAACATCCGACCGGGCAACTTGACATTCGGCTGGGGGTCAACCTGCGAGCTCGACCGAAACAAGGCGAATTTCCCGCTTTTGCATTCGACGCGCTTAAGGCAGTCCGCCTGATGTCGGCCAAACGCGGACGTTGAAGGAAGTGTCGCCAGATTCGCAGAATTTAAAAGGTTTCGTGACGCCCTTGCATGGGGGTGTAGAAATGAGCGCGGAGTATTAGGGCGTTGGGAGTGAATCGAGGCCATCACCGGGCTGCGAAACTGCTTAGTCATTTCACGTCACCTGCGTCAGAGTTCCGTTTGCTATCGGCCTGGCCAAGGCCTCATCGTCGGGCGCTTATCGTTCAAACAAATGCAGATCAGGTCCTTACGCTGCCTTTATGCACACAGTGAAATTCGGCATCGACCCTTTATGCGCCCTAGTCCTAAGGTGAGGGAAGTAGCTCCGCGGCGATGAAGCAGGATCGCGCTCCATGAAACGTCCTCCAACAAACGATCCTCTTGACCCTTCAGTTGGCCACAATACTAACTCAAGGGATTCTACGAAGTGGCTTGAGCACCTTCGACCTGCAGTTGCGAGTTTTGCTTGGCTCACACTGATCACGGGATGCGTCTTTCCATTGGTGCTGTTTGGTCTGGGACGCCTGGTCTTTCCCGACCAGGCAGCGGGCGGCCTGGTGATGAACGCACAAACGGTTGTCGGCTCCCGATTGATTGGCCAATCTTTCTCTCAGCCCGACTATTTCCTTCCAAGGCCGTCCGCGGCCGGGGCCGGCTATGACGGCGGTTCGTCAGGCGGCACCAATCTCGGTCCTTCCAATCCCAAGCTCTTCCAGGACATCCGGCAGTTTGCGGGCGACTACCGCCAGGCCAACGGATTGGCGCCGGACGCATCTGTGCCGATCGATGCTGTGACACGCTCCGGCAGCGGGCTCGACCCGCATATCAGCCCCGAGAACGCAGCTCTCCAGGTTCCACGCGTGGCACGCATGCGCGGGCTCAGTGAAGACGACGTTCGCAGTCTCGTTGCTGAGCATACCCAAGGGCGGCAATTGGGGTTCCTGGGCCAACCCAGGGTCTCGGTCCTCGATCTCAATCTCGCCCTCGATCAGGCCGCTCCTTCCCATGTACGCTGACGCTCTGGCACGCTGGCTCGAATACGCGGTTTTCGTCGGGATCGTTGTTGGTCTGGCCCGGCCTTTCGGTCTCTATCTTGCCCGGGTATTCGAGCGCAAGCCGACCTTCCTCGACCCCGTGCTTCGTCCGGTCGAGACGCTCCTCTATCGTTCGTTTGGAATAAGTTGCGATCAAGAAATGTCGGCTGGCGTCTATGTGCTGTGCTTTCTGCTCTTCAGCGCTGTGGGCACGGTTGCATTGCTGCTCGCGCTGTTGGCTCAAGGCTGGCTGCCCGGCGGCCCGGATGATAGCTATCTAACCACACCCATGACGGCGGACCTAGCGGCCAACACGGCCATCAGTTTCTCGACGACGACGACCTGGCAGGCCTATGGCGGTGAAACGACGCTTCGCTACTTGATCCAAGCTGTCGGACTGGTATCGCAGAACTTTCTTGCCGGTGCGGCCGGCCTGGCTGTCGGTATTGCGTTCATTCGTGGATTTGCCCGTACCGAATCGAAGACATTGGGCAGTTTCTGGGTGGATCTGGTCCGGGGTCTGCTCTGGGTTCTGCTGCCGATAACCCTGGTGGGCAGCCTGGTTTTGATCTGGCAGGGCGTGCCTCTCAACCTTGCGCCCTACACGCACGTTCATACGCTCGAGGGCGGAACCCAGATCATTGCCCAGGGGCCGGTGGCGGCACTGGAGTTCATCAAGAACCTCGGCACCAATGGTGGCGGCTTCTTCAATGCCAATGGCGCACATCCCTTCGAGAACCCGACGCCCCTGGTCAGCTTCATCGCCCTACTGGCGATTGCCGTTCTGCCGGCATCGCTGACGATCACGTTCGGCCACATGGCGGGCAACTTACGCGCGGGTTGGTTGCTGCTGGGCGTGATGGTCGTGCTGTTCGTCGGCGGCTTGGCGGTCTGCGACCTTGCTGAATCCGCGGCCCCGTTGCAGCTTGCCAGCCTCCATGTGGCCGGCGGCAATATGGAAGGAAAGGAAGTGCGCTTTGGTGTGGGCGACTCGGTCCTTGCCGCCGTGGTTACCTCCAACGGCGCCACCGGTTCCTACAACTCGATGCATGATTCCTACCAGCCCATGGGCGTCCTCGTACCGTTGACCAACATGTTGCTCGGCGAGCTGATATTCGGAGGCTTGGGAACCGGGCTCTATAGCATGGTGATGACCGCGCTCATCGCCGTATTCCTTGGCGGCCTCATGGTCGGACGAACACCGGCCTACCTCGGCAAGAAAGTAGCGGCCGAGGAAACCAAACTCATTGTCCTTTATGCCTTGTTGACGCCGGCCGTGGTGTTGATCCTGGCGGCGCTGGCCCTTACGACGAATGTCGGCTTGGCCGGATTGACCACGAACAGCGGACCGCGTGGATTGACCGAAGTCGTGTTCGCGTACGCCTCATCCATGGCTAATAACGGGCAGACCATGGCGGGGCTCAACGCTAACACTCCATTCTATAACGCAACCACCGCCGTCGCGATGCTTGCGGGCCGCTTCGGTCTTGCCGCCCTTGCACTGGCGCTCGCCGGCCGATTTGCGGCCCAGCGACGTCTGGCGACAACCACCGCAGCACTGCCCAGCGACACCCTCCAGTTCGGGGCGCTGGTCCTAGGGACAATCCTGGTGCTGGGGGCATTGAATTTCCTGCCTGCCTTAACGCTCGGTCCGATCCTGGAAGCACTTCGAGGCTAGTTCCTGGGCTGTTTCAAAAGTGTTGCCGCGGCGACATTGGGCGCCAAAAGAGGGTTCCACATGAGTGACACCATAGAGCGTGTAGAGAAAATCGTTGTTAAGCTGCTAGACGTAACAGACGGGAAAGTCACCGAGGATATGAGCTTCGTCAAGGATTTGGGTGCCGATAGTCTTGATGTCCTCGAGCTCGTGATGGCTTTCGAGAGAGAGTTTGGCATCGATATTTCCAATAAAGCTGCCGAGGAAATCCTAACCGTTGGGGATGCCGTTAGATTTATTGAGAGTCGGTTTGTGAATTCTCACGGATGAAGCGTCTTCAGAGCATCAGTTCGACGGTACGCTCAATAGCGCCAAGCGAGAGCGGGTGCTGACCGCCGTTATGGCGCACAAGAAATCTCGCCGCCCTCAGCAAAGCCGCCCGAGGACCTGCGCGAGATCGCGCAGTGCAACAATGAGCACCTTGGCGCTGTCCTTGAAGGTCTTAATTTCGCACAGATTGACGATAAATCGGCGTTGGGTGCGCGGATTTTGAATGGTCGAAAGCGCATCAGCGTTCATGCCTTCGTCCCTGACACCAGCGCAATCACAATCCCTGCTTAGACAGATCAGATCTGGATACGACCAAGGTGGTGAAACAGCTACCCGCCACTCCTCGATTGGTGGAAAACCTCATCTTCGTTTACCATGCAAGATTGATCGATGGCGCGCATCGGCATGGCTTGTCTCAAGGACGCTCTTGCTCGGCCTATCGCGAGATTTGGTATCAAACTCGTTGCGAGTCGAGATTACGTGTGCCTTCGCCCTTTGATCTGGTTGCCCTGCTGCTCGTCATATCCGCAGTCCTTGCCTATCTGAATTATCGGTTATTCAGATTGCCGCTGACCGTCGGGTTACTCATTGGTGCCGCTGCTGGTGCTATGGCACTGATAGCGCTCGACACCATCGTGCCGGGGCTTGGTCTCAAGCTTGAGATCAGAAGCCTTGTTGGTAGCATCGATTTCCCAGCAACCCTGCTCAATGGCTTCCTGGCATTTCTTCTGTTTGCCGGCGCACTACAGGTCAATTCGGCCGCCATGTTCGCGCGCAAGTGGACGATCCTGGCATTGGCAACGCTTGCCACTGTGCTCTCCACTGGTCTGATCGGGGCATCCTTGTTTGCTGTTTCCCGACTGCTTGGGCTCGCTATATCCCTCAGCTGGTGTCTGGTGTTCGGTGCGCTGATCTCGCCCACCGATCCCGTTTCTGTCCTTGATGTGCTGAAACGAGTTGGCATACCCCGCCATCTCCAGGCAACTGTGGCCGGCGAAAGCCTGTTCAACGACGGCATAGGAGTGGTTCTGTTCACGCTCATGCTGTCATTGGCGACCAACCACCAACTTGAAGAGTTTGGCGCCGGCAAAGTCGCAATTATGTTCCTGCTTGAGGCCGCAGGCGGCGGCCTTCTGGGGTTGGCGCTTGGCTACGTTGCGTTTCTACTGATGCGACAGGTTGATGATTATAATGTCGAGCTGATTTTCTCGCTCGCGCTTGCCTCGGGGGCCTACAGTCTGGCGGGAGTGTTGGGGGTCTCTGGTCCGATTGCTGTTGTCGTCGCCGGTGTCCTGATCGGCAATCACGCAATGGATCGGGCGATGAGCGCTACAACACGCCAGCACCTGACGACCTTCTGGCATCTGGTTGAAGGCCTTCTGAACGCTATGCTGTTCGTCATCATCGGGCTCGAAATCGCGGCCATCGACCTCAACATCAAGAATTTAGTGGCAACGCTTATACTGATCCCGATTATTCTCGTCATCCGCTGGCTGAGTGTCGCTGCTTCGGCGCTTCCCCTCAACCTGCGTCTTCCTCGTAGATACGCTTCATTGTTGATCCTCACCTGGGGAGGCTTACGTGGCGGCCTGTCGGTGGCCATGGCCTTGTCTCTGCCAGAAGGTCCGAGCAAGGATGCCATCCTTACCATCACATACGGCATCGTCGTTTTTTCGATCGTGGTACAGGGTCTGACGCTCGAACAATTCGCGCGATATGTGCTGCCCCGGTGGACAAAAGGATGATGGGCGCGCTTTTTTTAACATCGGTCAGGTGCCAATCGAGAAATGCACAGGGAGCGTCAGTTGTGCCTTCCGCGGTGATCCGTTCGGACAATCGCCAATTGTTGACGTAACGGCCGACCAGACCATGAAAATGCTAGGGGAGATCTGACAGTCTTCGGGTCACCCTACGCTCCTCTTCATTCGTGCAGCACCGAACGCCAGGAATTACATAAACGCCTATTTGGAAAATGAGGTGCCATGGCGCATAATTAAGATTGGCTGAGCGCAATGCTTTCTATGGTGGAAGCTATGGCGATTGCGTCTGCACTATCCATTGGTGAGGCTCTTGCCTCCCACCGATCCGACGGCAGCATCGCGGACGTTCCGCTTCATCTTATATCGTCCGAGGCCCGCGCCCAGGAAGTGCAAGATGCCGCAGTGATGGCTTTCGACGAAAGCATTGTCGGTTACTTTGCTACGGCGACAACGGCTGTCACACAACGTGTCCTCCAATGCGACAAGCCGATTTTTGGGCCGCTCGTAGCCTCGGCGATATTGCCCGATCGCACCGGCTTTCGACTCCCATGGGGCGTTCTCGGTGCTGAATGGAGCATTGGCTTTATAATCGGCGCTTCCTATCCCCAACTGCATCAGCCCATTGTCTTCTCTTCGTTTGAAGAGGCAGTCATTGGGTGCATTCCGATGATCACGATTCTCGGACGCCGCGTAACATCAAGCATCCCTCTAAACCCTTGGACAGCGACCGCCGATTTCGGACTACATGTCTCCTCTTCCAAAGGCGAACCGGTTTTCGACATGCACCCATCGGATCTTGCTGGCATCGATGTTGTCGTCAGCATGAACGATGCGATTGTCGGGCAATCAAGTGGTCGCAATATCATCGGCGACCTGAAAGGGGCCATCATGATGCTTGCGGAAGTTTTGACGACGCAAGGTCGTCGGCTGTCGCCAGGCAACATTATCGCAGTTGGGGGAGGTCCCTTAATCATGCAAGCAGTCGTTGGCCAGACCTTCAGGGCGGATTTCGGCAGGCTTGGGGCGGTACAGGTCGAGTTTGATTGAGCCGGGGGTGGAAAGCAGCCGAGCCGGGACGCTTGGGCTGATTGGCAACATCAAGAGGTTCGAACACACGCAGAGCCGCTGCGCCTTGCCGCTTTGGTCTCCCCGGTGAGGCGTCCGCGAAATTGCCGCGCCCCGACCGGCTCAGTAGATGTGTCACAGAGAGTTGTCGTGAACCTATCAAGCAGCCGCCGCTTCTGGCCCACCGGGGTCGATCTCCTTATTCGCCCACCAATATCAAACGTGAAGGCGCATTTCCCGGGAAAGGCGATCGGTCTTTATAATCTCTTTACGTGGGTGGCTTGAAAACGCAATTGAAACCTTATGATAAATCGCGATACAGTAGTCCGATAAGGTCGACCCATCGAATAATTACAAGTGTTTCGGTCGACGTTTGCCAAGATTTTATGGAATAGTCTGCTGCTATGCGTGTTTTATTGGCGGAATCAACATTGATTCCATCAATATGACTTGATGTAGGGCAATGGAAAGTTATGAGATGTTTACCATCCTCATGTTTTTCGTTCTGATCGCTATCTATTTTGCGTTGTTCGGTGTGGTGAGGTTCGCGGAGAACGTCATCACTAAAACGCAGCTTGCGCCCTTGAACAACGGCGCCGCGACGAGAACCACAGACAGCACCAAATCTCCCTGAACTTCAACACAATCGGGGTGGTTGCGTTATCCCGAATGCAAAGGGAACTGCCATGTTCTCGGTATATGTTCTCGCACTGCTTGTGGCGCTGCTGGTCGGCTACCTGTTTTATGCAGTCATAAACCCAGAAAAATTCTGATCCGAACACGCACAAGCGCTCACGCTTCGAAGGAGTTACCATGGGTGCCTCCGCTTGGCTGCAGATCATCCTCACTCTGCTTGCTATTTTCCTGCTCAGCATACCCACCGGCCGCTATATGGCTCGGATCAACATGGGCCAGAAGACAAGGTTCGATCGATTCTTCGATCCGATCGACAATGCCATCTACTTTCTCATCGGCCGCAAGGTTACGAGCGAGGGGATGACATGGAAAGCCTACACCTTACATATGCTGGCGACCAATCTGGTCATGGCGCTGATCCTCTATGCCATTTACTCGTTTCAAGATCGCCTGCCGCTCAACCAACTCGGCTTTTCAGGCATGGAGGCCTTTCAGGCTTTCAATACCGCCGTCAGTTTCATCACGAATACCAACTGGCAGAGCTATGGTGGCGAGTCGACGTTGTCGAACTTCAGCCAAATGGGCGCTATCACCTTCCCAATGTTTACGTCAGCTGCCACGGGTTTCGTCGTGGCCATGGCTTGGATTCGCGCCTTCACGGTCAAAAACGGCGGGTCCGATCTGGGCAACTTCTACAGGGACCTCATCCGCTTCATAACGCGTGTTCTGATGCCGATCTGCTTTTTGATCGCAATCATTATGATCGCACAAGGTTCGGTCCAAACCTTGCAAGCTAGCCTGACCGCGCACACCCTGCAGGGGGCGGATCAGACGATTGTCGTAGGTCCTGTCGCCTCGCAAGGTACGATCGAGCTCATCGGCACGAACGGCGGCGGCTTTTTCAATGTCAATGCCGCGCATCCCTTCCAGAATCCAACGCCCATAACCAATATTATTCTGATCGTCTTGATGGCGCTTCTGCCGGCTTCTATCGTCGTGACCTTCGGCGAGATGATCGGTAATCGTCGACAGGGCTGGGTGCTGTATGGTGTCATGGGTTCGCTCATGGTGCTGTTCCTGCTGCTTTGCGCCGTTCCCGAGCAGTATGGCACGCCAATGCTTAAGCATGCCGGCATCGAGACGGCTGCGACCGTCGACCAGCCTGGCGGCAATATGGAAGGCAAAGAGGTCCGCTTTGGCGTTGCGGGGAGCGGATTGTTTGCTGCCGTCACGACGGCCTTCACCACCGGCGCGATCAACTCTGCCCATGACAGCTTCACACCACTACCCGGCATTTCGATGTTGGGACAGATGATGCTGCAATGCGTGTTCGGGGGTAAAGGCGTGGGCTTTCTAAACGCCTTGATCTACGGCTTGATCGGTGTGTTCGTGGCGGGGCTGATGGTCGGGCGCACGCCGGAGTTCCTGGGCAAGAAAATCGAAAAGCAAGAGATCATTCTGGTCTCGCTTGCCCTCCTCATTCACCCGCTCGTCATATTGGCCCCAACCGGCTGGTCCATGCTGGCGCCCTATGCCCTGTCTTCGCTTGGCAACAATGGCATTCACGGATTTTCCGAGGTCCTCTATGCCTTCAGCTCGGGGGCGGCAAACAACGGGTCCGCTTTTGCCGGCCTCAATGCCAATACGCCCTGGTTCAACCTGGCGATCGCCACCGTCATCTTCATTGGCCGATATCCACCGATCATCTTCCTGATGGCTGTTGCCGGATCGGTCGCCCGCAAGCCCACGACACCGGCCACGACCGGCACGCTGAGAACCGATACCGTGACCTTCGGTGCGTTCTGGTTTGCAACCATCCTAATTGTCGGCGCGCTGACCTTCTTTCCTGCGCTCGTCCTGGGGCCCATCGCCGAGTTCTTCGCCATGAAGAGCGGGCTTACTTTCTAGCCGTCACACTCGACCCAAGGTCGTTGCTGGAGACATATTATGGCACCTAATCAACAGACTATTTCGAAAAGCAGCCCGCTGGGTCCCGACTTTCGCGGCGTGCAGTCGCAAAGCGCCTACACCGCAGACCTGTTCTGGCAGGCGTTGAAGCAGTCTCTCGCCAAGTTCGATCCACGTATTCAAATCCGCAACCCGGTGATGTTTGTCGTCTGGCTCGGGTCGCTGCTCACCTTAGCACTCACAATCGATCCGAACCTGTTCGGGCCATCGAGTGCATCGCATCTCTACAACGGAATCGTCACACTCATTCTGGTCTTGACGGTCTGGTTTGCCAACTACGCCGAGGCGTTGGCAGAGGGCCGGGGCAAAGCGAAGGCTGCCGCCTTGCGTCGGACGCGGTCAGACCTTCATGGGAACCGGGTAAAGGCGGATGGCCGCCTGGAGGCGGTCCTGGCAACCGACCTGCGCAAGGGCGATATCGTCCGGGTTGAGAAGGATGATGTCGTTCCCGCCGACGGCGAGGTCATCGAGGGTGTCGCCTATGTCAACGAATCCGTTATCACGGGCGAGTCCGCGCCGGTTCTAAAGGAGGCGGGAACCGATATGTTCTCGTCCGTCACCGCAGGGACGACGATTATCTCCGATTGGCTCCTTATCCGCGTAACAACCAACCCTGGAGACACATTCCTCGATCGGATGATCCGCCTCGTCGAGGCCGCCAAGCGGCAAAAGACCCCGAATGAGATCGCACTCACCGTACTACTCTCGATTTTGACACTGATCTTTGTCATCGTTGTCGCTTCGATCGCGCCAGTGGCGAGCTATCTACAGGCACAGATCAACGTCGCCGATCTGGTGGCGCTCCTGGTGGCGCTCATTCCAACGACAATCGGAGCTTTGCTTTCGGCTATCGGTATTGCAGCAATCGACCGCACCATGCGGTTCAATGTGCTGGCGATGTCGGGCAAGGCGGTTGAAGCGGCTGGCGATGTTCAGACGCTGATCTTGGACAAGACCGGAACCATTACCATCGGTGATCGCCAAGCCAGTGATTTCCTTTGCGTGAAGGGCCGCGAGCAGAATGATCTGATTCAAGCTGCGCTACTTGCGTCCTACTTCGATACAACACCAGAGGGCCGATCCGTGCTCTCGGCCAGTGTGGCGCGTGGTGCAAAAGAGGTCTCCGGCTTTGACCAGGCGAAGGGGCTGGACTTCTCGGCGCAGACCCGTATGAGCGGCATCGATTTTGCCGATGGCAGGGTCATTCGCAAAGGTGCGGTGGGCTCGGTAGTTCAGCACGCCATTGACAACTTTCATGTCACCGCGCCGAAGGATCTTCAAAACCTCGCGGACACTGTATCCAAAAAAGGCGCAACGCCGCTTGCTATCAGCGTCAATGGCGACATTCTGGGCATCGTCGTCCTCTCCGATGCCTTGAAGCCCGGCATCCGTCAGCGCATCGAGCAACTGCGCAAGATGGCGATCCGCACCATTATGGTCACAGGTGACAATCCGATCACCGCCAGAACTATCGCAGCCGAGGCAGGTGTTGACGATTTCATCGCCGAAGCCAAGCCAGAGGACAAGCTGACGCTGGTCCGAAAGGAGCAGAGCGAGGGGCGGCTTGTCGCCATGACCGGCGACGGCACCAATGATGCGCCCGCTTTGGCGCAGGCCGACGTCGGATTGGCCATGCATTCAGGCACCATGGCGGCCAAGGAAGCGGCCAACCTGGTCGATCTTGACTCCGACCCCACCAAACTCACCGATCTTGTTGCCATCGGCAAGCAAATGCTGATCACGCGCGGCGCGCTGACGACCTTTTCCATCGCCAATGACGTCGCGAAGTATTTTGCGATTATTCCGGCGATGTTCATTGTCGCCCTTCCTGGCCTTGCCGCCTTGAACATCATGGGCCTGGCGACGGCCCACAGTGCAATTCTTTCGGCGTTGATCTTCAACGCCCTGATCATTCCGCTGCTGATCCCGCTGGCTCTGCGTGGCGTGCGGTTCCGTGTGCAAACAGCCGAGAGCCTATTTTCCCGCAATCTATGGATCTATGGCGTCGGCGGTCTAATTGCCCCCTTCATCGGCATCAAGCTGATTGATCTCCTGATTGCGCCGTTGATTTAAAAGGAGCGTGCTGTGTTTAGCATTGTCAGTGGCGCCTTGCGCGCTTCGTTAGTGACATTCATCCTTTGCGGATTTGCCTACCCTTTGGCGGTCACGGGGGTCGGCCAGACCCTGTTGCCCTTCAAGGCCAATGGCAGCCTCGAGACAACCAGCAATGGTCAGATCATCGGCTCCCAACTGATCGGCCAACAATGGACCGATCCACAATGGTTTCACGGCCGGCCTTCGGCGACGGTGGATTTGAGCGATGCCACCAAGGCGGCGCCCTACAATGCCGCAAATTCGTCGGCATCCAATCTGGGGCCAACCAGCAAGGCCCTGCAGGATCGCTTGACACAAGACCGCAAGACCCTTGACCAAGCGCAGCCGGAGCTAGTCGGTAAGAGATTGCCCTCCGACGTCTTGACGGCATCGGCTTCAGGCCTCGATCCCGATATCACGCCGGCAAATGCCTCGCTTCAAGTACCCCGCGTGGCCCAGGCGCGCGGCGCTCCCCCGGAAAAGGTCGCGGCCCTGGTGGAACAGTTCACCTCCTCGCGCAGCCTCGGCGTGTTCGGTGAACCTCGTGTCAACGTTCTGGAACTCAATGCTGCGTTAGAAAATGCCTTTCCCAAGAAATAGGGTAGTTCGTCGCGTAAAGGGGCCAATTCAGCAAAGGAACGAACCTGGCTCGTAGCCTGGGTGGATCAACTTCAATGCCGACACACACGAAGGCGCGCAACGCCCGTATCCTTGTCGTTACGGGTGACCCGCAAATTCAAAAACTATTGAAATCGATTCTAACGGTTGATCACTATCAGGCGCTCTTGGCCGCCAATGTCGCATCTGCCATCCAGATGCAGGCTCCATTTTACACCGAACTCGTGATCCTCGATCTCGACGCCACCGAGCTAAGGGCCGACCAAGCCATTATCCAGATTCGTCGTTACCAGGACGCTCCCATGATCGTGCTTTCAGATCAGCATAGAGAGGCGGACGTCGTTGCCGCTCTTGATCTTGGCGCCGACGACTATATCGAGAAACCTTTCCGTTCGAGCGAATTGCTTGCGCGTGTTCGTTCCGTGCTTCGCCGCAGCTTAGCGGCGCATGGCGAGACAGCGGTTTATCATTGCGGAGCCCTGGACGTGGATATCGTGGCTCATGGGGTAACGCGCAGTGGCGAACCGATTAGACTGACGCCCACCGAATTTGAAATTCTGTCGCTTCTTGTCCGCAACCGCGGACGAGTGGTGCCATATAACCGTTTCCTTGCCCTCCAAGACGTCGTGAGGCGCTGCATAAACAAGCAAGCGCTGCGCACCTTCATTTGGAGCTTGCGTCAAAAGATCGAAGATACCCCCCAAACACCTAGAATGGTTCTCACGGAAAAAGGGATCGGCTATCGCCTCGCGAGAAGCCTCCAACCTGCAATCACACACTCCGATTTCCGATAGGTTGAGATGGCATTGTCAGACCAAGGCTCTGTCAGAGCAAATCACCGAAGGTGGCCTGGAAGAGTAGGGAGCGAGAATAGCGCGCACCAAACTCAATCCGTTTGGCTATTTCAATTCGCCGCCGGAGGTGATCCGCCTGGTGATGATGTACGCGCTCTTGAGGAGCAAGTAAAATGCCTGGCTTTGTCCGCCCAGGTGGTCACGCTAACGCTCAAGGTGTTCATACTGGCATCGAAAACCCTGTAGGGCCATACCTATCAGGGAGCCCCTTGTCACCTAAAGATGCGTGGGGACTGACAATGGCGTGGACCATTATTGTTCTCCTAATCGCGCTGGCTCTTGTGCTGCAACGTCCAGGAGGTCGACGGAGCTAACCAACAGGCCGGACGGCACTGTCACGTTGACGTCGGCGTCGGTTTTCGGGCAGATCTCACGGCGTGAGTGAGGTTTCCCGTTCCCTCTATCGCGGTCATCGTTTCCCAGCCGAGGTGATCTCTGGCCATCTGGCTCTAAGTTTCCAGTCATGCAGGTCCACCTGCGCTGCGTAGTGGCAAAGGGTGTCTCCAACGCTCACGGATTAGCTTGCCCGAGCGGCAGCGTCAGGAGAGGCACTTAACAATGCTTCTACCCAGGTGGGGCTGGTTTGTGCTCATGGACATGAGAGAATCACCGGGAGTCTCAAGCTCGCATCAGCCAGGGCGGCGTCGCGCCGAACCCCTCAACCAAATGGTCCACAATCGTGCGCAGCTTCCTCGGCATGGGTTTGATCGGAGGCCAGACTGCGGAGATCGGCAAAGGCAGCGGGATCAAGTCCTCGACGAGGGTGACGAGGCGGCCATCGGCGAGCGCCCCATGGACGATGAACATTGGCAAGAGTGCGAGCCCAAGGCCAGCGATCGCCATATCGCGCATCACCTCGCCATTGTTGGCGGCGATGCGACTACGCATGGGTACGCTGACATGGGCTCCCGCCTCGTCGGCGAATTGCCAAACCTGCGTCGATTGAACATTGAGATAGCCGATGGCCGGATGGTCGGGCAGATCGGCCAATCCCGTTGGCGCTCCACTTCGGGCAATATAGTCCGGGCTTGCGCAGACGACGCGAGGATCATCGCAAAGTTTGCGGGCGATCAGGCTGGAATCGGGGATCTGCCCGATGCGCACGGCAAGGTCGAAGCCACCCCGCACGAGATCGACAAAGCGGTCGTCATAATCGATGACCATCTCGAGATCCGGATGACGGCGCGCGAACTCCGCCAGCAGGGGGCTTAGATGGCGGATGCCGAAACTCATCGGTGCCGAGATTGCCAGCGAGCCGCGAAGACCCGCCATGCCCCAGGCGGCGCTTTCCACAGCATTGGTCATCTCTGCAAGAGCTGGTCGCAGGCGCAAAGCCAGTTCCGTAGCCGTTTCAGTGGGGGCGATGCGTCCGGCGTGGCGTTGGAACAACGCTGCTCCAAGGGCTAGCTCCAGATCGGCGATGCGCTTGCTGGCGACCGATTTCGACAAGTTTGCCCGCACGGCCGCGCCGGAAACGGTACCGGTCTCCATCACGTCCAGAAATGTCTTGATCTCGTCGATGGTCCACTTCATCGGGCAATCATAGCGCGGCCTCATCGACCGGGCCACGGGCGTTCGAAAATTTCGAACGCGGTGTGTGGTAGCGCCGGTCTTCACCGCTTCGCCTTCAAGGCCGATATTGCGGTCAATGCAATTACTGAACGCAGCTCCTGGGAGAGCCATCATGCAACTCACTGGCATTCACCATCTGACGGCCGTCACTGCCGACGCGCCCGCTAACAAGCGGTTCTACACCGATACCCTTGGCCTTCGACTGGTCAAAAAGACCGTCAATCAAGACGATACCAGTGCCTACCATCTCTTCTATGCGGACGGGAAAGCCACCCCCGGTACCGATCTTACTTTCTTCGACTGGCCAGTGACGCGCGAGCGACGCGGCACCCATTCAATCAGCCGCACGGGCTTGCGTGTCTCGGGCGAGGACAGTCTGAATTATTGGGCGGCACGCCTGCGCGATGCCGGATCAACGGCCGATGACATCAGCCTAATCGACGGCCGGGCCAGCCTCGATTTCGAGGACCCTGAAGGTCAGCGCTTTCGGCTGGTGGACGATGGCGGCACGGGCGCTGTCCATCCCTGGAACGAAAGCCCCGTGCCGGCCAATCGCCAGATTCGGGGCCTCGGACCGATCACGATTTCGGTACCCAAGAAGGAGCCAACTGACGCACTCTTGACTCGCATCCTCAACATGAAGGAGGAGCGCGACTATGCTTCGCGCGATGGCCATGGCCACGTCTATGTCTACCGCATGGGAGACGGTGGCGCCGCCGCCGAGCTGCATGTCGCTGTCCAGCCGGATCTGCCGACCGCTAGGCAGGGCGCGGGCGCCGTGCATCACGTAGCGTTCCGCACCCCCGATGTTGCCGCGATCCGCGACTGGGCTGAGCATCTCTCGCAGTTCAGGATCTCGAGTTCGGGCGAGGTTGAGCGCTATTATTTCCGTTCGCTCTATTTCCGCGAACCGGGGGGTAATCTGTTTGAAATCGCTACGGACGGCCCCGGCTTCACAGTTGATGAGCCGCTGGCGAGCCTTGGCGAGCGACTGTCGCTGCCGCCCTTCCTCGAGGGCCGACGGGCGTCTATCGAGGCCAGACTCAAGCCCCTGGACTAAGGCGGTGCGACGCGCAATGCACGGCGCCATCCCTGCCTGAAAACAGGGAGAGATGGGATTTTTTTAACAACAGGCAGCCTTGTAAATTGTGGTGTATGGCGCGCATCGGCAGCCCAGCGTTTCCGATGCGTTTTATCCTGAGCTATGCTGGCCGTAGCGCTGCCGGATCCGGATCTTCACCGGGCGCCAGTGTCATCACGTCCGTCCAGTCTGGATGCTTGCGATATTGCGCCCGCACATAAGGACAAAGCGGGAGAATGCGGAAGCCGATCCTGCGTGCATCCTTCACCATGAAGAAAACGAGGGCCGCTGCGGCGCCGGTGCCCCGCATCGCTTCAGGGGAGCCGGTATGGTCGGCGCTGATCAAGTGCGGCCCGCGCTTGGTAAAGACAAGTTCAGCCTCGCCTCCCACGCCACTGATCCGGGCGACATAACGCCCGCGCAGTCCATCGAGTTCATCCTTGCTGATGTCGATTTCAGGCATCATTCACTCCATTGCGGCTCTCGAGCCAACCCCAAGCGATCGACGCGTCGTTCGGTGCAAGTTCGTGGCTAGCCTCGATGGTGCGGGCGTCCAGGTCGGCGCTGCACTCCTGGGGGAATCGCTGCGTCAGCCTTCAGGCGTCGAAGCTCGCCGCCAACTTAAAGCCCACAGCAAATCCGCCTAGATCGGGAGCTCCTTCACGATTTCACAAAAATCGCCGCCTCCTGCGCAGCCTTGGTGAAGGAGGTCCTGGCATCGTCTGCCGGTCTCTCGCCGGCCAGCACAGCAAGACAGATCTTGCGGGCCTCCAGATGCTTATTGCTACCCTGGATGGGCCAGTGATTGACCAGAAAGTGCGACGCTTCCTCAGTGCTCGTGATCGTTCTGAAGCGCGCAGTGCCCGTCTCAAATGTAACCGGCTTACTCCACATGTGATTGTCCATATTATCGTCGCAGGCGGGGCGTCACCCACACGAAAAAAACCCGCCGGGAAGCGGCGGGCTCCAGTTTCGAACACAGAGGATCGTGATCAATGGAACGATCGGCCAGGGTCTCGCATACCGTTAGCCTCATTACAGACTGCACTTTAGCCAACTCGCAAACGGCGCGCCCGTAGAGTCTTGTCGGACATGCAATATTGCCATCGAAGTCGGGCAATGGTGCAAAGCCAAGACTCGCGCTCTCCGTACCAGTCCGCCGATACCAGCCACTGTCTGTTCCAGGGCGCCCTTGCACATCAGTTTTGCTTGCTGCCTTTGGATGATAAAGGCGGCGCAGGATTTTGAACTGCTCTTGTTCTGGCCCACGATTGGTTTCATCGAGCCCGGCGCTGGCGTCTGATGAGGCTTCCCGCGGAACGTTACCCTCGCGATCATTCCCGCTTGGCATGGTCCTCGACGCTTGCCCGGGGATCCTCAATTATGCTCCAGATGGCATCGCCTCATGGAGGGATCTGGTTGCGACCGCGCAGAATGTGCGAGGATGGCTCGGCATCAGCCCCATTGCCTGGGACGAAGCCTGTGAAACTCTGGGTGTCGAGGACGCCAGCTCGGTGATCTGCGCAGTGCTCCAGCGAGGCGATGCTTACTTGACCTCTGCCAATGGCGTTGAACCGGGCCAGACATGCGGTGGGTTATCGCGATGGATAGTCCGTTGTATGCCGGCTCGGGACGAGCAGGGCGAAGCGATATTGGTCCTGCTGAACAACGATACGCTGCTTCTAACGCTTAGTGTCGCTTTGCACTTAACCGTAAGAATGTGCTCGTTTCGTCACGGCTTGCCATTTAATCATGAGAATCTGCTCGATAGGATTCTCAAATTAACTGCCTCTGCGATGCGTGGTGATGCCCGCTTGCTTGCGCGATCAGTTTCTCTGTAGCATGGCTGAATCAGGTCATGTTGTCGCCAATCATGTGGCGGCGAAGCATTCGGAGCATCTGTGGTCCGGCGAGTTCTCGCATTTGGCCTACCGTTGTCGGACCGGACTCTCGAAGCAGAAACTTAACAATCACGTCCGCCTTGCGGCAGGCCTCATCCCAGTGTGTCATCGATCTCATCGGCAATCGGTTCGGACATCGCGGCTCTCAGCGCAAAAATATGAGATCGATCATTCTCACATAAAGTGCTGAACTCAAGTGGCGATTATCATAATTAACTGCCAATTATCAAATTATGTGCCTGCGTAACGCATTGATACCATTGAAAGACGATTCCTGAGATTAAATGGAAAATCACACCAGGCCATCCGTGCAGCAGGAGCAAAACTGTTGTTCCTTGCCAAACACTCGCCCGACTTAAACCCGATCGAGCCATTCTTTTCAAAATTCAAGCATTGGCTGCGCCAGGCCATCGCTCGTTCGCTCGACGAACTCACCAAGCCCATGAAGGACATCCTGGCAAAGATGACACCTCAAGAATGCGCAAATTTCTTCGCAAATTCAGGTTGTGATCAAACTTAATTGCATAACGCTCTAGCGATCAGTGTTGCATGTATTTGAAAGTACTGGCGCAGACAAGGAATGCGTCTTCTCAAGTAGGCGTGATCCGCATAATGTCTTGTATGAAACCAGGCGAAGAGGCCTTACTCGATCAGGCCTTCGCCACGTAAGCCATAAGCTTGAGCAATACCCACCTCAGTGGTTAACCTCGCCATCTTGATTCTTGTCACTATTGCCGGTCGTCTGGGTATCGTGAATGCCGTCGTCCTCGAATGTCACAG